>Ga0256840_1001009_pt1 | contig 27511 bp, 30 predicted proteins | sample 355202metaG_FD_185969 | JGI IMG/M metagenome (GOLD analysis project Ga0256840, IMG submission 185969) | Hydrothermal vent microbial communities from Mid Atlantic Ridge, Atlantic Ocean - 355-202 | ecosystem: Environmental > Aquatic > Marine > Hydrothermal vents | place: Atlantic Ocean: Mid... | reverse complement strand
CCTATTTTATCAAATACAATTACCATAAAGGTAATCCCTTACACTAATTGATTTCTCTTTGTGCAAAGAAGAAGTTGATTTCATTTGTTGCATTTTCAACAGAATCAGAACCATGTACTGCATTGGCATCAATGCTGTCTGCAAAGTCTGCTCTAATTGTACCAGGCTCTGCTTCAGCTGGATTGGTAGCACCCATAAGGTCTCTGTTTACTTGCATGGCATTTTCACCTTCAAGTACAGTCACAACAACAGGGCCAGAAACCATAAACTCTACAAGGTCCTTAAAGAAAGGTCTCTCTGCATGAACAGCATAAAATGCTTCTGCATCTGCTTGTGAGAGTTGTATCTTTTTTGTTGCTGCAATTCTAAGGTTTGCTGCTTCAAATCTAGCCAAAATTTGACCTACTACGTTTTTAGCTACTGCATCTGGTTTGATGATTGATAATGTTTGTTCCATCTTAATATTCCTAAGCGATAATTTACTTCCAACTATGTGATATGGAGAGTATTCGGGCGGAATTTTATCTAAGTATTGATTAAAATTGGTTGAAGTTGTTTTTAATGGAGTGATTTAGATCTTATGCGACAAGTCGCATGAGTTCCCATTAACGGGGAACTCAGTGTTCATGTAGCTAAAATGACAAAGCCATTTTAGTCTACTGTAAGTAGTAGATTAGTCTTCTACTACTGGCTTTCTTGCTGCTCTGTCTTCAAGAGAGATATCATCTCTCATTGGCATGTCAACGTCAAAGTTCTCAACGCCATACTCTTCGCCATCGATGTAATTTCCACCTTTAAAGTGCTCTTTGTGTTCACCTGTAAATGGCATATCCCAAGTAATACAACCCTCAGTTGGACATGCTTCAGCACACGCTGGAGAATCAAAGTGATCTACACACTCTACACATTTGTCAGGATATACATAATAGTACTCCTCACCCGTTGGATTATCATCCTCATCTACAATTGCTTCTACTGGACATTCGTCAATACATGCCGCACAGTTGATACAAGTATCACCAATAATTACTGCCATATTATTTCCTTTATATTTGATATACCCAAACTATAGCAAAAAAAGTTAAATTAATCTTTAATATTAAAACTATTTTTTAAAATTTTACCCTTACGTTACATTCTTAGAGACCTAAGTAATTTTTAATATCTTCAACTCTTGGTGTTTTTTCCCAAGTAAAATCTTCATCTTCTCGTCCAAAGTGTCCATACGCTGCTGTTTTTCTATAGATAGGTCTTAGTAAATCAAGCTCTTCCATAATACCTTTTGGTGTAAGATCAAAGAGTTCAGTGACACATGCAGATATTCTATCTTCATCAACTTTTGCTGTGCCATGTGTGTCTACATAAATGGACACAGGCTTTGCAACACCAATAGCGTAGGCTATTTGTAAAGTTACTTTTTCACATGCACCTGATGCCACGAGGTTTTTAGCGACATACCTTGCAGCATACGCTGCTGAACGGTCAACTTTTGTAGGATCCTTCCCAGAAAATGCTCCGCCTCCATGAGGACAGGCACCTCCATAAGTATCTACAATGATTTTTCTACCCGTAAGCCCTGCATCACCTTGAGGTCCACCTATGACAAAACGTCCAGTTGGATTAATGTGATATGTGATGTCATCATGCATTAAATCATTTGGTATCACTGCTTTTATCACTTCTTCAAGCACAGCTTTTTGTACTTGCTCTAAAGAAACATTATCATGATGTTGTGTTGATACCACAATCGTATCAATAGCCACAGGTTTATCATCTATATATTTTACAGAGACTTGAGCTTTACCATCTGGACGTAAAAATGGGACAGTACCATTTTTACGTACTTCTGCCAATTTTGCAGTTATCTTATGAGCCAATGAAATAGGCAATGGCATAAGTTCAGGTGTCTCTTTACATGCATATCCAAACATAAGACCTTGGTCACCTGCACCTATCTCTCCTGAAGCTTGGTCTACGCCTTGGTTGATATCGGGACTTTGTTCACCGATACCATTAAGTACACCAGCTGAACGATAGTCAAAACCAAACTGAGCATCGGTGTACCCTATCTCTTTTATCACCTCTCTTGCAATCTCTTGCATTGGTGCATATGCTGTTGTTTTTAGTTCTCCTGCAATAACACAAAAACCGTTGCTCACTAACGTCTCACAAGCCACTCTAGCTTGTGGATCTCTTGCGATGATATAATCTAATATCGCATCTGAGATCTGATCAGCCATTTTATCGGGATGACCTTCGGTTACTGATTCACTTGTAAATATATAGTCTTTTGACATTCTATATTCCTTTGACAAATTTGTTCGCTGTCACTGAACTTAAGAAAAAAATAAATTATCTCTTTCTTAAATTCAAATATTGTCAGGGCAGACAGATAAATCTACTTTGGAGTAAACTCATAGATTGCCTCTTCCATAATTCTTTTTGCTAACTGCTCAGGCAATAAACCTAAACTCTCTTCAACCAATTTTGTATTACCATGTGTAATAAACTCATCCTCATATTCAAACGAAGTGAGTATCACTTCTTGTATATGATTTTCACTCAAATATTCAAGTATCGCGGAACCTACACCAGCACGTTTTGCAGAATCTGAAAAAACAAACCATTTTTTATATCTTTTACTTAAATCTAAAAGCATAGATTCATCTAGAGGTTTGACAAAACGTAAATCCAAAATAGCTATCTCTTTATCTAAAAACTTTGCTGTTTGTTCTGCGCGTCCAACACCATTGCCATATCCTATAAAGAGTAGCTCTTTACCTTCTTGCAATAAAATAGATTTTCCTAATTCATAAGGTACACTTTCTCTATCTTCTGCCAAAAAAGCACCCCTTGGATATCTAAATGCGCAAGGATGAGTATATTCTTTGGCAAACTCCATACATAGTCTCATTGTTGTCTCATTATAAGGTGCTAACATGGTCATATTTGGTATACCTCTAAGATAGGCTATATCAAATGCACCTTGATGTGTTTCTCCATCTTCCCCGACGATACCCGCTCTATCCATAGCAAATGCTACACCTAAATCCATAAGGGCTATATCATGGATTACTTGATCATACCCTCGTTGTAAAAAGGTAGAATAAATGGTACAAAAAGGTTTAAAACCTTCTTTTGCCAGAGGTCCCATAGAAGTAACTGCATGTTGTTCTGCTATGGCAACATCCCAAAAACGTTCAGGATATTTTTCAATGGCAGCAGCCATTCCAGTACCTGTTGGCATTGCTGCAGTGACCCCTACAACTTTGTCATCTTTATCGGCTAAAGAGACTAAGGTTTCAGAGAATATAGCAGTTGCTGCTTTGGCTCCTTCTTTTTTTGGTGCAATGCCAGTTTTAAGGTCAAAAGAAGACACTCCATGCCAATGTTCCTTGGTACCTTCTGCGATTTCATATCCTTTACCTTTGGTTGTTTGTGCATGGATAATCACTGGTTTTTTTAATGCCTTTGCAACTTCCATTGTTTCTATCAGTCTTTCTATATTATGTCCATCTACTGGACCTATATATTCTATACCCATCTCTTCAAAGAGTATACCTGGAGTAATAAGTTTAAAAGATTCTTCAAACCTTTTTGCCATATAAGACGCAGACTCAGGTAAATGTTCAAGTACTTTTTCCACTTTTCCTTTAAACCTCTGGTAAAAAGAACCTGCCATAGTTTGAGAAAGTAATTTAGAAATAGCACCAATGGGCTTTGCGATACTCATTTCATTGTCGTTTAAAATAATAACTACAGGGTATTTTCTATCTCCTAATTCATTAAGTGCTTCATACACCATACCTGCAGACATACTTCCATCACCAATAAATGCTACGGGTATCCTATCTTCCTCTTTAAGTGCTATTGCTTTTGCTGCACCTACTGCTAAAGAGATGGAAGTAGAGGAGTGTCCAGCTATATAATAGTCATATTTAGATTCTGTAGGTTTTGTATATCCACAAAGTCCTCCAAATGTACGTAGTGTCTCAAAGTTATCCCATCTACCTGTGATTAATTTATGTGCATATGCCTGATGACTTACGTCAAAAATAAAAGGGTCTTTTTCTACATCAAAAACTCTATGCATTGCGACTATTAAATCTGTTGCACCCATCGTTGAAGATAAATGCCCACCATTTTTACTCACAGTTTCCAATATCTTTTTTCTAATATCATCTGCTAAGTTATCAAGTTCTTCTATGGAACATTTTTTTATATCAATCATTTATCACTCATTTGTTTTAAATATTCGTTCAATACTTTTTTAGAAAAAGAAATCTGACTATCTTCATAATGAAGACCTAATGCATTTGCTATATTCTTTAACTCTTTTTTACTCACTTTTCTCATGCTTTTATATTTTATAGTAGCAGGCATCTCTTTAGGTTGGATGAAATGTTGTAAATTAAAAGGTCTTATCTCAACTTCGGAACTTTTGACTACTTCAACCCTTTTCAAGCAATGACCTCAGAAAAATATTTAAAAAATGTATCATTTTGTTTTTGTGTTCCTATAGTTATACGTATAGCATTCATACCATACGAAGTCAAATTACGAATAATGACACCTTTTTGCAATAGCCTATCTGATACCTCGGTGGCATCTATATTTTCAGAGAATAAATATGTAATAAAATTCGTATAACTTTCAATATATTTAAAACCATTGTCATTTGCAAAATGTTCATAACGCTTAATCTGTTCTTGATGCAAAGCTATAGATTCATCAATGAATGTATCATCTTTGCATGCTTCTATGGCTGCTGCCAATGAAAGTGTAGAGATATTAAATGGTGGACGCATTTTATAAAGCTCTGAAATAAACTCTTTTTGTGCAATACCATAACCTACACGCATGCCCCCCATACCATATGCCTTAGAAAAGGTACCTAAGTAAATCACATTAGAAAACTGCATTATGTCACTTGGCGTGATAGCATACTCCTTATCCTTTGCTGAGGCATACTCCATGTAAGCACCATCTACTACGACAATAGTATCATCACTAATCGCACGAATGATTTTTAGTACTTCTTCTTTACTTGTTGCATCACCTGTTGGGTTATTAGGTGTGCAGATATAGACTATCTTTGGCTTACGCATCTCATAAGCTTCCATAAACTCATCATATTTATGCTCATACGACATGGTACGAAGCACCTTCGCTCCCATCTGTTTTGCATAGATTTCATACATGGCAAACGTCACTGCAGACATCAGCACTGAAGCATTTTCATCCAATACTGCACGTGAAATAAACTCTAACACTTGGTCAGAACCAGCCCCTATGATAATGTTACTCTCCTCTATACCATACTTTGTTGCCAAAGCATCTTTAAGTTCAAACATCGAATCATCTGGATACAAATGTGCTTTACCTGCATTGTCTATAATCGCTTGTTTTACAACAGGACTAGTGCCTATTGGGTTTTCATTTGATGCCAGTTTTACTACATCTTTGGCATCTATTCCAAATTCACGTACAACTAACTCTATGGGTTTCCCCGCCTCATATGTTTTTATATCTTTGAGTACTTTATTAAATCGTATCATTTTTAGTTTCTGCTTCTCATTTCATTATACATCGTCTGTTTCCTTAACATAAGAACCCAATACTTTGATCTCACTCTTATGTATCTGCAAAATAGGTTTAAGAATATCATTGTCTTTATGTCCATGACACTCTATAAAGAAAATAGACTCACCACCGACAATATGCGACTTTATTTTAGTTAAGTTTACTTGTGCCTCTTCAAAATGGTTTAAGAAGTTAACCAATGCTCCAGGCTTATTAGAAAGCCTTACTAGCATAGATGTTTTATCATTGCCAGAAATAGCATTTTCAAAATCTGAAATAACAAAAAACCGTGTTCTATTGTTAGTATTGTCTTCTACATTTTCAAAGCGTATAGGGATACTATATAGTTTCGCTGCAATAGAAGGACAAAGTGCCGCACTGTTTTCATCTTCAAATGCTAGTTTCGCTGCTTTTGCTGTAGATTCTACGGGCACCAACTCTGCATTGTCTAATCCTAAATCTTGTAGAAACTTACGACATTGCCCAAATGCAATATCTTTAGAATACACTTTTGTAATTTTCTTATAATCTTCACAAAGTGTAGCAAATGCAAAATGCACATCTATCATCTCTTCTGCAATAATCTTCAAATTATACTCATCCAAACAATTGATAGTATCACTTACAATGCCATTGGAAGAGTTTTCTATAGGGACCACCCCAAACTTTACAATACCCTTTTGCACAGCTCTAAAGACACCTTCTATAGAAGATACAGAAAGATACTCCGACATAGATCCAAATTTACTCTCAGCTGCTTGATGTGTAAAACTTGCCTCTGGTCCCAGGTATGCCACACCTTCTGGTAATTCGAGGTTTCTCGAAACTGCAAACATTTCTAAAAAAAGTGCATCTATGGCTGCATCAGTAAGTTTACCACCCATCTTTTTGTTTTCTTTTTTTAGACGATTTAAAATATCTTTTTCACGTTCAGGTCTATAAACAGGTGCCCCAGTAGTGTGTTTTAATTCTCCCACTTGATGTACAAGTTCCATGCGTTCATTATAGAGCTTTAAAAGTGTATTATCTATGTTGTCTATTTTATTTCGTAAATCATCTAAAGTCATTTTTAAGCCTTATTGCTTTAAATACTCAAGCTCTAAACGTACTTGATCATCGTACGTTTCTCTTGCACGTATCAGTCTATCTATACCATTTTCTATTGCTACTTCTGCTGCTTTAGCACGTGTATTATAGTTACTTGCCATAGTAAAACCATAAGCACCTGCTGAGTGAATTACTAAGAGGTCATTATGCGCTAGTGCAGGCAAAGGAACATCTTTACCAAAAAAATCTCCACTTTCACAAACTGGACCTACCACATCTGCTGGTGTCTTTTTACCTTCTATATCCACTGCCTCAATCTTATGATAAGCATCATATAAGCTTGGACGTATAAGGTCATTCATACCACCATCTACAATAACAAAACGTTTCCCACCATTGTTTTTTTCATATAACACTTTGGTGAAAAACACCCCAGCATTTGCAACCATATAACGCCCTGGTTCACAAAGTAATGTCATATCAAGACCTTTTGTCGCTTGAAATATGGCTTGTGTATAATCAGATGCAGGAATAGTCACTTCATCGTCATACACCACACCAATACCCCCACCTACATCAAAAAATTTAATGTCTATCTTAATAGCTTTAAGTGAACGTACTAAGTCTGCTACTATTTGGGCTGACTCAAGAATAGGGTCAAGTTTAGTCAGTTGTGAACCAATATGAAAATGAATACCTATAGGATTTAAAAACTCAGACTTATTGGCATAAATATACATACGCTTTGCCATATCTATTTCTACACCAAATTTATTTTCGTGTAGTCCTGTTGAAATATAAGGATGTGTCTGAGGGTCAATGTTTGGATTAACACGTATAGAAATACGTGCTTCACATCCTAGTTCACGTGCTACTATCTCTACACGTTTCATCTCAGCTTCAGATTCAAGGTTAAGCATCAAGATATCTTTTTCTAATGCTTCACGTATTTCATCATCACGTTTCCCTACACCTGAGAAAATAATCTTATATTTATCTACTCCCGCTGTAAGTGCACGATTAACTTCGCCTATGCTCACACAGTCTGCACCAGCACCCAATTTTGCCAAATGTGCGATGACAGAGAGATTAGAATTTGCTTTTACTGCATAGCTGATGATAGACTTTTTACCTGAAAAAGCTTCTTTTAGTGTGGTGTATCTGTTTTCTATATGATCAAAATCATACATATACAATGGTGTATCATACTTTTCCACAAGTGCTCTAGCATCAATCTTCATATCTTTTATCCTATGTATATTTGATGTGATTTTATCTAAAAATGACTAAGAGAGAGATAGAGTATCTTAACAGGTCATATCTTGACTATTGTCAAGACTATTTTCTACCATTAAAGGTAGAATCACAGCATATAATCTATAACGAGGAATAACTAATGAAAATAAAAACTGTAGTAATTACTGGTGATTTTGAAGGAGGACATGAAGATAATGGCTTTGTCGATCTTCATTTTGAATTTAAGTTTGACAATGGTGAAGTTTTAAATGAAACTGTTGAAAATTTTCCGTACTCTCCATCTACCAAAAATGTATGTTTTGATTTATTAGAAGATGATATATTTGAAATAGTTGAAAAATTAAACCTAAATGATGAGGAGAGGAGACTCCTTTCACTAGCAAGTAGAGATGCACTTGAAAGACTTGTTTATAAAGTTTGGAGAACAGAAGGAAATATTTAACCTAAACTCTTTTCATCTGTAAAATAGACATATATTGCATAACTCCACAACAATACTACAGGTACGATAGTGGAAAATTCAGGAGGAAGCATACCATTTGCACCTATTTGTCCTAAACCAAACAGTATTCCCCAAATAACAAATGTAATACCTAAAGAAAGTGCTATCACACCTCCTATACTTAACATTCTTGCATGAAAAGGCAACTTGAAAAATAAAATAAGCAATAACGCTAAGGAAAAGAGAGGAACTACTACTTTATCATAAATAGAAGCCCTTATTTTTTCTGAATTTAAATTTTGTCTGCTTAAAAGCTTCCATGTATGGTATGCATCTATAATATTAAGTGCCTTACCCTCATGAAGTGATTCGATAATTTTAGGTTTATACCCTTTTAACGTTTTGATACTTTTCTTATGGGTCACATTATACTTTGCTAATGTACCTTCTATATAATTATGGGTTTTTATAGTCGCATTTTGTGCATTCCATTCTTTACCATTGAATATTGCTGTAGATGCATATATAGTTGAGCGTACTTGGTCTCCTTCTACCCTAAAAATAGTCATATCTTGAATCTTCTTTTCTATGGGGTCTAATATATTAATATAGACAAAGGTATCGTTATATTTAAAAAAAAGATCATTTACATCATAAGTATGTAATTCATTCTTCAGTAAAGCCCCTGCTTTATTTTTAGCATAAGAAAACTCTGTTGTATGCAAAAAGATAAAGGCTCCATAAGTAAATACTGCTACGATCATCAAGGGCATAAGTAATCTTTTTTTACTATAGCCAAAAGCATGCAAAGCCCCCATTGTATTATTTTTCACTAAAGCAAGTTTGGTCACGATAAGAGCAAATACTATAGCTAAAGGATACAGCAGTCCCAATGCTTCTTGCCACATATAGAAGACATAAAGTATTTTATAATTCCCCGACACATCAAGTTGTCCAATGTGCTGAAAGTAGTCTATGGTTGCAAAAGCAAGAGATAGCCCAAAAAGAATGGAAAAGAGATTTTTAATGTAGTGTTTAGCGAGATAAAAAAAATGAAGTGATGGCACAAAATTAGATATCACTTTAGACCTTCAATTGATTTTAGACTATACTTTGATTTTACAGATGTGAGTGTATCATCCAATAATGCACTACATGCCTTCGCAATATGGTTTATCAATATATCGAGATTTTCTAATTCTTCGTTAGAAAATGTATGCAATACATAATCCGCCACTTGTGACCTATGTTCTGGTTTGCCAACACCTATTCTCACACGTATATATTCTTTTCCTAAAAGTGCATCTATAGACTTTAAACCATTATGACCACCATGACCACCACCTTTTTTAAAACGTAACGCTCCAAAAGGAAGGTCTATGTCATCATGAATAATGATGACATCGTTAATTTCAATTTTAAAAAATTGTTTCACTGGCAAAACTGATTTACCTGAAAGATTCATAAAAGTATTTGGTTTTAAAAAAAATGAATTGGCTGAGCGATAAAGTTTCCCATGGAAAGAAGTTTTTGAAATATCTCTAGCCCCAAAGTCATCTATAAGTTTGTCAATGACTTTGAAACCAATATTATGTCGTGTATTTTCGTATTGTGATCCTGGATTACCTAGACCCACAAATAGTGTCATAATCTTTTACTTAGATTTTATCACACCACAGATAGCAACATCCAGTCTATCCATTAATTTGCATTTATCAGGGGTCTCTATATCTCTTACAAGAATAGAATCATCTCTGTTTAATCCTTCTACATCAAGATCAAATTTAGCAGGCATATCTTCAATAGCCCCTCTTACTTTTAATCTTTTCTTAGAAATTACAAGTACACCCTTATTTTTAAGACCGATAGGTGTTCCATGTGTAATTACTGGGACTAGGAAATCTGTCATTTGTCCAGGTACTGCTATTCTCAAATCTACATGCACTACTTCACCATGAACTGGATGTAGTTGATACTCTTGAATCACTACATTTAACTCTTTATCTCCTACCTTTACTGGAAATGCTAAAGTCTCCTTCTTTCTGACTGCTCTTACAAATTCTCCACGTTTAAACGCTGCTTGAATATTCTCTACACCATTTGCGTAAAGGTTAGCAGTTAGATAACCATCTCTTCTAAGCTTCTTTGCAGTAGTCTTTCCGATACTCTCTCTAACGATACCTTCTAACATTTCTGTTCCTTTTATATTAATATTCTCCTTGAATAAGAGCAAAGCTCTCATTCAACTTCTCTTACTAAAAGCTTTACTTTTAGCTAAGGATGACCCTTATCATACTATTATGAATTAGAATTTATGAGACGCGAATTATATCTAACTTCTATTAAATTCTTCTTTCAATCTAATATCTATCTCTGTTTTCCTCTTCTTCATCTTCTTTAAAAGCAAAAACATCTTCGTTAAGGCCAGCAATTTTATCTTGCACGATAGCACCTTTACCGACACCTTGCATCTTAAGCTTCATGTCTGCTGCATTTGTTGCATATTCCAATGCAACTTCATCTGTGATACGATTATCTTTTACTAAGTCTAATAATGCTTGATCAAATGTTTGCGTACCATAAATCTCTTTACCCTCAAAAAGAGCATCAGGAATTTCATAGTCACGGTCTTCCATAATGAGTTGTTCTATCCGTGATGTTTTTTTCAATACCTCAATAGCAGCAGCTCTGCCACCATCTTTTGTAGGAATAAGTCGTTGAGAGATAACTCCTTCAAGTACTGAAGCTAAAGACCCTCTAATGCGGTTTTGTTCCTCTTTTGAAAACATACCAACAATTCTATCTATCGTCTCTTTGGCATCAAGTGTGTGCAGGGTAGAAAAAACCAAGTGACCTGTATTTGCGGCGTGGAGTGCAATATCTATGGTCTCTAAATCCCGCATTTCTCCTACAAGTATAATGTCAGGATCTTCCCTTAGTGCAGCTCTAAGCGCATCAGAAAAAGAGTGTGTATCCATCCCAATTGCCCTTTGGTTAATAAGACACCCTCTGTCTTTATGGATAAACTCAATCGGATCTTCTACTGTAATAATATGCTTTTTTTCTTCTCTATTTATTTTATCGATGATCGCGGCAAGTGTGGTTGATTTACCAGAACCAGTTACCCCCGTTACAAGTACCAGCCCACGATGAATATCTGTAAATGTTTTAATAACTTCAGGTAAATTAAGTTCATCCAGTGTTGCAATCTTGACAGGAATAATACGAAATACTGCTGAGAGTCCGTCCATTTGATGAAAAAAGTTCACCCTAAAACGGTGTTCATCTCCAAGTACATAAGTAAAGTCAAGATTTTTCTCTTCTTTAAGTTTATAATATTGCTCTTCCGTCGTAATCTCTTTAACAATACCTTCTACCATATCAGCTGTTAAAGCATCTTTACCTAACATCTTTAATTTGCCATGAACACGAACTCTTACAATTGCTCCGGACTTTATATGTAAATCCGAACCATTATTGCTAATCATAGTTCTTAAATAAAGTTTTAATTTTTCTTCCACTATAGTTCCCTTTTTATAACGTATCTAACATCTCTTGAAATGCTTTCTCAAATGCTTTAAGTCCATCATTTAGCAGTGATTGATAAACTTCATTCATATTAAATCCATGGTCAGAAATTTTTGTAAAATATCCGTTAATTTCATGTTCTTCTAGAGGTAGTTTAGCTTTTGATGCAGCTTTTTCTATATAGGTTTCTATCGTAGACAATGGTGCAGTATTTACAGAATGTGCTGCTAATAATTCTCTCATATAATAATCTGCTTCTAACGCATCTCCCTTAACACCTGTACTTGCAAATAATGTACGTATATTAGGTTTATTACATGCTTCTACGAGATTATAGATCTTTGCTGCATTATAAACTCCTGTTTTTGACGCTTCTATACCTTCTGCAACTAAATCTTTATCTAGTAATCTATCAAAACGGCTTACAAATACAGAAATAATAGCATTGACTTTACCTTCATTTTCTAGTTCGAAATTCTCAATGCCTTTTTGCATTGCCTTAATACACTTATGTGCTTGCTTAGGCGAAAATATAAGCGTGGCATTTACCGAAATTCCTTCACTTAACAATGCTGTCATAGCATCATACCCTGCTTCTGTTGCAGGTACTTTTATCATAACATTGGGTTGTCCTATGGCAACAAAGAGTCGTTTTCCTTCTGCTATTGTTCCTGCTGTATTATTGGAAAGGAAAGGGTCTACTTCTATAGAAATATATCCATCATTATCTTCATTATAACATTTTCTAAGTGCAAGAGCAGCCGTACGAATATCCTCAATAGCAAGTGCCTCATATTTTTCTTTTGGACTTTTATCTAAGAGTGTTGCTAATTGCTCTTTATATGCTTCGGATGTAGTAATCGCTGAGGAAAAAATAGAGGGGTTTGATGTAGCACCATTAATAATACCTTTCTCTATTAACATTGGAAATTCTGTTTTTAAATAATCTCTTTCAACAAAATCTAACCATAATGAGAACTTTATGTCTCTATTTACCATTTTTATTCCTTATATTTCCAATGAAAATCATCCCAAGGGCCCATGTCTGTGGATGATTCTATCGTTGTACTAAGTTCATCTAAGAATATATCTCTTTGTACAACTTCAGCACCTAAACGCATCATATGGTCTGTTTTCATTTGACAGTCTATAAAATCATATCCTCTGCTACCTAAAACATCACTTAGTGCTTTAAATGCTACTTTTGATGCATCTGATACCAATGAAAACATTGACTCTCCAAAAAAAGCTTTCCCCAGTGCCAAACCATACAAGCCACCAACCAATGAACCTTCATAATAAACTTCAACAGAATGTGCATACCCCTCTTTATGTAGTCTCTTATACGCTTCTATCATCTGGGGCACTATCCATGTGGCTTCTTGACCTTTTCTGGGAGTCGAAGCACAATGGTGAATGACTCCAGAAAAGTCTTGATCAAATGTAACAGAAAACTTTCCAGAACGCAATACACGTCTAAAAGATTTACGCAGTTTAAATTTATCGGGGTAGAGTAAAAGTCTAGGGTCTGGAGACCACCAAAGAATGGGGTCTCCCTCAGAAAACCAAGGGAAAATTCCTCTTCTATATGCTGCTATTAATCTAGCAGAAGAAAGGTCACCTCCATAAGCAAGTAATCCTCCTTCATCTGCATAATAAGGGTTAGGGAAAGCAAGAAAATATTGGCTTAACTGCGTTACATAAAACTCATCTTCCATTCTAATAGTTAAGTCTACTTTTCTGTGAATTCAAATGTTAATTTATTATTTTTAAAACCTACTTTTACTGATCCACCTTTTTTAAGTTTGCCAAAGAGCATTTCATCCGTAAGTGGCTCTTTAATCTGTTTATCAATAACACGTGCAATATGCCTAGCACCATAACGATCATCATACCCTTCGTTTGCTAAGTATTCTTTTGCCATTTTAGATAACTTCACTTTAATATTTTTAGCTTTAAGCAATTTATTTAACTTATTTAATTCTCTGTCTACAATAAGAACTAATGCATCTAAATTCAATGCATTAAATTCAACCGTAGCACTGAGTCTATTTCTAAACTCTGGAGAGAAAAATGATGCCAACGCTTTGTCTGTCTTCATCGTGTTGTCTTTATTGAAACCCATTACATTGGCTTCTTTGGTACCAATGTTTGACGTCATAATAAGTATAACATTTTTAAAGTCAGAGACTATTCCGTTATTGTCTGTTAGTTTTGCACCATCCATCACCTGAAGAAGTATATTCATGATATCTGGATGTGCTTTTTCAATCTCATCTAAGAGCAACACCGTATGCGGGTTTCTTTTAATCATCTCTGTAAGTAGTCCACCTTGCTCATACCCAACATAACCTGGAGGGGAACCGACCAATCTACTTACAGTATGTGCCTCCATATATTCTGACATATCTAAACGTTCAAAATGGACATTCATGGTTTTTGCTAGTTGCGTTGACAGTGCTGTTTTACCTACACCTGTGGGTCCCACAAAAAGAAATGAGCCTATAGGTTTATTTTCACCATTAAGCCCTGCATAAGAGCGTTTTACAGCTGTTGCAAGTACTCTAATGGCTTCATCTTGCCCTATGATATGTGAAGCTAAAGCTTTTTCTAATGTTTTTAACCTCGTTGTATCATCTAAGCTTATCACTGTGGATGGAAGTTTCATGATTTTTGCAACACTTTGTTCTATGTCTTGAGGTTGCACCTTTACATTTTCTATACCTTTTAACATAAAATGTGCACCCACTTCATCGATGATATCCATCGCTTTATCTGGTAAAAATCTATCATGTAAATACTTTACAGATAAATCAATAGCTGATTGTAAAGCGGCATCAGTAAATTTAATATTATGATAATCTTCATACTTATGCTGTATACCTTTTAAAATAATAAATGTATCTTCAATGCTTGGTTCATCTACATCAATCTTGGCAAACCTACGGCTTAATGCCTTATCTTTATCAAAAAAGTTTCTATACTCTGCATAGGTAGTTGCCCCAATACATTTTAAATCACCTCTTGCAAGAGCAGGTTTAAGTAAATTAGAAGCATCCATGCTCCCACCACTTGTAGCTCCTGCTCCCACCATAGTGTGTATTTCATCTATGAAAAGGATGGCATCCTTTTTTTTAGAAAGTTCGGAGATAATACCTTTAAGCCGTTTTTCAAAGTCACCTCTATATTTTGTACCAGCTACTAATGCACCCATATCAAGTGCATATACTTTAGATTTTTTTAAAACTTCTGGCACATCATCTTCGGAAATACGAAGTGCTAACCCCTCTGCTATCGCTGTTTTCCCAACACCCGGTTCACCTACAAGTAAAGGGTTGTTTTTCTTGCGCCTACAAAGTGTTTGCATCACACGTTCTATCTCATCTACACGTCCTACTACTGGGTCTATTTTCCCAGACTCTGCAAATGCTACAAGTTCTATGGTAAATTTTTCTAAAAATGTCTCATCTTTTTTGTTTTCTTTTTTAGTAGGTATCCCTGTATCATAACTATGGGAGATGACTTCTAAAATATCCACACGAGAAATTCCCTCTTTTTTCATTAAGTACACAGCATATGAATGTTCTTGCATAAAAATAGCTGCCAACATATCACCTATGCTTGCTTCTGTTCTTCCAGAAGAGTGTATTTGTGTCATCATATCATTGATAGCACGAGAGAGTGCTACTGTCTCAAAGGGTTCAACCGCCTCTTTTAATGCTGGAATGGTTTTGGTGATGTGTTCTACTATCCCTGCTTCTAATGCTATGAGATCGGCATTGAGTGTTGAGAGTATCTCTATACCTGTCTCGGATCTTACCAATGCTAAAAAAACATGCTCTACCGTGAGATACTCATGTCTATTCTCTTTTGCATATCCTACTGCTTGTTTAAATACATCATTAAGTGCAATACTAATCATTTTAATCCTTTACTATAACATACGTTTTATCTATGAATCTTCTTCTATTGTTGCCAATAGTGGAAATTCATTTTGTTTTGCTCTTTGTTTTACTTGTCGTGCTTTGGTTTGCGCTATCTCAAAACTGTACACCCCACATATTGCTTTACCAAATTCATGTATTTGTAACATAATTTTTTCTGCATCAGGTTGTGACTTATGAAAAACACCTGTGAGTATCTCCACTACAAAATCCATGCTAGTATAGTCATCATTATGTAAAAGCACTTTAAACATTTGCGGTTCTTCCAGTTCTAAATCTAAGTCTAATTCTTCTTGAAACTTTGGCATATTGTGTTAAACTTTCCTTCATCTTAAATCAATTTATCTATTATACAAAAAAAACGGAGAAATACAAGTGCAATCACTTTTCATTACTGCTACAAATACAAATGTAGGAAAAACATACACCACACTAAAACTTATTGAAGCATTTTCATCAAGAGGCTTTAGCGTAGGTGTATATAAACCCATTGAAACAGGTGTTTCCCATACAGCTCCTGATGCTACTATACTCCTTGAAGCTTGTAAAAAGGTTAATGAGAGCTTTAAAAACTTCTCTACTACTGACATTACTGCATATACATTTACTCTACCCGCTGCCCCGTTTTGTGCAGATACAGAGCAAATTATAGAAATAGATAAAATCATAAAAAAATATAAAAAACTTTCAAAACTCTGTGATATTTTGCTTATTGAGGGTGCGGGAGGGCTACATGTGCCCATAACAAAAAACTTCCATATGATAGACCTCATTCAACAACTAAATATCAAGACTTTACTCGTAACACCTAGTCGTTTAGGATGTATAAATGACACCTTACTTTCTATAGAAGCTTTAAAATCAAGAGATATTGACTTTGACTGGTGTGTGAATATCTATGAAGATAAAGATGATTTTTCAAAGGTCACACAGCCTTATTATGATGCTGCGTTTCCAAAGTGGTGGTGTATTGAAGAGAAATTACAAAGATTTATTAGTACCTATACGATATAATCATTCTACTGTACATAATCTTTAAAAATAGAAATAGTTAGGATAGAATGACCATGCAACATCTCGTAGATACCAATAACTTTTCAGATGATCAAATAAAACAACTCCTGCAAGATGCCAAAAGTTTTAAAGCACATCGCCCTCCACAACTTTTGCACGATAAACTTCTCATTACCCTCTTTTTTGAAGCTAGCACCCGAACAAGAAGTTCATTTGAAGTAGCTGCCAAACGTTTGGGAGCAGCTATAGTACATCTTGATCCTTCTAGGTCTTCTGCTAAAAAAGGTGAAAGCCTAGAAGATACTTTTGCAAACCTTTGTGCCATGGATCCAGATGGCATCATAGTACGGCATGCTGAAAATGCTACGCCTCAACTACTGGCAGACATGGAGACAAGCCCTGTCATCAACGCGGGAGCAGGTAACTACGCTCACCCTACCCAAGCACTACTAGATCTTTTTACTATGGTAGAACATTTTGGTGGTGATTTAAATAATATTAAGGATAAAACCATCGCGATTGTGGGCGACATAGTAAGCTCTCGTGTGGCAAGCTCAGGTATACGCCTGTTTACACGTATGGGTATGAAGGTACTACTTGTTGCTCCTGAACAGTTTATGCCAGACTCGGCATTACCTAAGTACAAAAACCTAGAAGATGTTATGGACAAAGTCGATGTCATCATGAGCCTACGTGCCCAACTAGAACGCCACGAAAAAGAACTTTTTGAAGACTATGATGATTATGCAAAACAATACTGTATCACTAAAGAACGTATCCAAGAGAGAGATATTCTACTCTTGCACCCAGGGCCGGTCATGAGAAATATAGATATATCAGACGTAATCTTAGATGACCCACGGTGCAAGGTGCTTACACAGGTAAAAAATGGAGTGTTTATGCGTATGGCTATCTTGAAGTTGTTATTGTTAGATTCGTAGATTGAAATTCTTTGTGTGTCGACGCACTTTTATAACTTTTTATGAAAAATGTATACCAACCCTACAGCAGCATAAGCAAAGAAAAAGCAATCCAAAAAATCTAAACTTTTTTAGTACAAATATTTTTAGTGCCTTAATAAAGTTATATTTATAATCGCATATATTGTCTACTTACACTAAAAAACATAGAGTATTGTAGATATTTTTTCATGGGGCTTAAACTAGACTAGCCTCATAAATTTCATTACCATTTCATTTGTACTTGAATTCCATAACTATCTCTTCCAAGAACAGGTGTAACAGAAAGATTTTTTGTTTTTTTATCTGCATTAAAGACTGCATCAACAGATTCATATGCTAAATACCACCCAAGTGCTGCCTGTGAAAAGTAATGGCTATTGTCGTTTACTCTTGACCATGCAGTCAAGAGTGATCCTGCGTATGCTAAATACTTCACAATACTGTTATCCTCATACATATGTGCAAGAGTTAAAAAAGGTACAGCCCCAATAAAGGCATGTCCACTTACTCCATTATTGTCATTCAATGGATTCCATTGTGATCCATAATCTTGCTCATTTGGACGCGATGCTCCTGTCGATACCTGTGTCGCTATAAGTACTGGTGCTCCAATAAAGTATGCACGACTCGCATATACTCCCCATACACCAATCTCTAACTCAGGATCATAAAAGTTTAAGCCAGCTGATAATAATGCTATGGGGATGAGATATTTACCTTCTCCAAATTGCTTAGCTATATTCGAAAAGTCATCAGTATTACTACTTCGAATATCATCTTGATACCAGTTTTGTATATTTTCATCTACCTGTGTATTCGCAAGAATTCCTCCAGCAAGAAATCCTATACCTAGAGACATCAATCTCTCTGATGAATAAAAAGATTTATAATCTTTAACAATCGCCTCTGAAACAGTTAAACTATTGCTAGTTTGTATAGTGCTCATAGATACTTTAGCACTTTCATCTGCATTAGCAAGCAAGGAAAGTATTGCTAGTATATTCATTATTTTCATCATTCGTTCTTCCTAAATTTTACAAATTTACTTAATTAATAGGGTGTCTATCGTTAAAACTAGCAAGAGATAAACTAATTATTTCAAACTGATTATTTTCATGAGAAATTGTACCTAAAATATAATATTTAATACTGAAATAAAGGTGTAATTTTATATGGGTCAGGCGTTGAAAATATACCCTCTACTTATGGTATAATCATACCACTAAAATCCAAAAGGACGCATTATGCCTAGACGACCACGTATTGACCTAGCAGGTTACCATCATGTCATCACCCGTGGGGTAAACGGTGTATTAGTCCACAACATATGGCACTCTTCATAATTTTCAATAAGATATTGTACAGGACTTCTCATTTGAAGAGAATGATGAGGGATAATTGTATTGTAATCAATTAACCAATCTGCCATCATTTCATTAAAAAGGTTCATATCTGTAAAGAGTAAATCTTCATGGAAATCTACAAACTGTTCTTGAATGGTTCTATTAAAACGTTCATTGTGTGCATTCATCTTTGGACTTCTTGGGTATGTCCAGTAGTGTGTAAGACCTTTTTCTTGTAAGAGTGTTTCAAACTCTTTCATAAATTCACTACCATTATCAGAGAGTATAGCAAACTGTTTAGGTTGTGTATGAAGTTCAATCGTACCTGTAAGACCATCAATCAGTGCTTCTAATACTTTGGCTGTATCTTTAGAGTGTTTGCTTGGTAAGCCTACTGCAAAGGAGATACGACTATTGGGGTCAACGAGTGTCATGATATAGCGTCTAATACCGTTTGAGACTTTCTGTATAGTATCTACTGCCCACAGGTGCATCGGTTTTGCTTTGAGGTTTTTTGGTTTTCTATTTTTGAACTTTCTTTTTTTTGCTTTGACTTTACCGTTACGGTCTATGCGTAAAGGGGTAATACGCATTTTATCTTTAGCTTTAGCAATCACTCTACCTATGGTGGATGCTGAAAGTACTGGTAGGTTATGTGTTTGGCACCATAGTTTGAGCATATGGTAGAGTTTAGCTTTTCCTAGATTGGGGTATTGCTCTCTGAGTCTTTTTATCTCTGAAACTATCTCTTTTGGTACTTTTGATTGTCGTTTAGATTTGGGTGCTTTTGATTTAGGTTCTAAGGCTTCTATTTTGTTATTACTTTTTTGCAGTATTTGTTGATAACGGTAGAGGGTTCGTTTAGAGATATCAAAGGCTTCCAGTGTTGCAGAAAGTCCATACTTTTGATAAAAGAGAACTATTTTATATCTTCTTTGTGTTTCTTGACTTATCATATCATAACGATAGCAATAATAGGCAAATCTTTCAAACCCTTTTATTCCATGAAATAGATAATCTGTTTGCATTGCTCTACTCCTTTACAGAGTGCCAGATGTTTTTGAACTTATGCAGATTATATGTAAGTAGTAGGGTGTATTTTCAATGCCTCATATAGAAGCCACCTCTACAAATTAAGTAGATGTAGAGGAAACCAGAAGAACAAGTAATACTTTATCTTCTCTCTATTTTTGTGGATATTCTGGATGACAATAGTTGATACCATCTATTGTTCCAAGAGAACAACATCCATCAACTATACCCATACTTTTTAAGCCAGTATCAAATGCCCAATAGTGATTATAGCTTCCATCTCGAAGTGATGAATATGCTATCACAATATCTTCTGCATTCGAGTCCTCTGCGACAACAATATCTGCATTTAAATCATAAACATCTGTCACCTCTACCATGCATCCAGTTTTATATGCATCAATAGGGGATCCCACACCATTTGCATATAATTCTTCATAAAGTTCTTGAATTTCATGAAGACCAAAAACACCAATTTCCAAATCACTATCAATTTCCACGCCATATTTAGCAGCTATATCTTCGGCAGTTTGCACATGCTCCACTTCAGAATATGTAGCTATGTCATATAAAGGAGAAAGACTTATATTGCTATCATTTAAATGATAATCATAAAGAGTCACATAGAGATCATGTGCTAACTTTTCTTCATTGGCAACATGCTCTATTGTCTCCAAAAGTTCTTCAGTTATAGTCACGAGTGATTCAGGATTTTTATTTCCCCCATGATGTATAAAATTACCTGACAACAAGCTTGTTGTCATTATGGCTGTTGCCAACATTGTCTTTTTCATTTGTTCACCTTCTTGCTATTTGTATTATTTTCATAAACAGTATTGCATTTGAATTATGAATCGAGATTTTATCTTACAATTGTTACTTCTTTGTTACTTGTCAAGTTGAACCATGTGCCAACTGATACCTATTCTTTTTTTGTTAATTTGTTTTGCAGTTATAATAAATGTATGAGAATTTAATGTTGAAATTGCGTTATGTTTAATGTGTTTACTTATTGATTAAATATATCTATTTTACAGAAGATGGAGAGGATGGTAATCCATGGGATAAAAAAGAAAAAAAGGGTCAAAAAAAAGGGTCAGGCGTTGAAAATATACCCTCTACTTATGGTATAATCATACCACTAAAATACAAGAGGACGCATTATGCCTAGACGACCACGCATTGACTTAGCAGGTTACCATCATGTCATCAACCATGGGGTGAACCGCAGTGATATCTTTGTGGAAAATAGTGACTATGAGGTGTTTTTGGGTATTGTTTGTAAGGCATGCAGGGCTTATGGTGTGGTGTTGCATGACTACTGTTTGATGTCTAATCATTTTCATCTTTTGGTAGAGACTAGCAGGGAAAACCTCTCACTTTTTATGAAGCATATCAACTCCAATTACGCTATCTATGCGAACAAAAAGCAGAAACGTTCTGGGCATTTTTGGCAAGGGAGGTTCTACTCTAGGTACATCAACTCTGAAGCCTACTACTACACCCTCATACGTTACATAGAGCAAAACCCCATAGAGGTGGGCTTGGCATCACGTGTGGGAGAGTACCCCTATACACTCGCAGCCCTCATAGCGAATGGACAAACACCACCACCCTGTACCCTGCACTCTAAACTACTTGAAGAGCTAGACTATGAGAACATCCAAGAGATGCTAGGCGTAGAGCTAAACGATGAAGAGCTAAAAACACTCTCTGAGATACAAAAACAAAAGCTACTGACGCATGATGGTACAAAATCTATCGCTTTTTCTAAGACACTAGGGCAACACTTTCGAGGGAAAGAGAGAGACCATGCTATCTCTCTAGCACTCCAAGATGGCTATACGCAAGCCAATATTGCCAAGCATCTTGGTGTCTCTCGCTCTCTTATCTCAAAAATCGTGAAAAAAAATTGTGTATTTTCAACGCCTGACCCCTATAAAGAGATGGATGCTTTGGGGAGGTTACGTACGCCTTTTCTTTTTGTTGTCTCTTATGACCAAAGTAAAATCTTTGTGCAGGCACTCGATAAACTAGATAAAGAGATCTACTACAAGCTAGAGGATTGGCGTAACTATCCCGTGCAGAAGCGTGCAAAGGACTTTACATTTTCTAAGTCTCCTGTGGCTTTTGATAGCTACAAAAAAGCTTTAGATAAAATACTCGAACAGATACGCTCTGGTAATACCTATCTACTCAACCTAACCTTCAAAACCCCCATAGAGACCAACTACACTCTCAAAGAAATATTTACTTATTCGCGTGCCAAGTTCAAGCTCTACTTTAAAGATGAATTTATCTGCTTTTCTCCAGAGCGTTTTGTAGAGATAGAGGGAGAGACCATAGCCACCTACCCTATGAAAGGGACGATAGATGCGAACATCCCCCAAGCAAAAGAGAAGATACTCTCAGATACTAAAGAGATGGCTGAACATGTGATGATCGTGGATTTAATGCGTAATGACCTTGGCATCGTAGGCTCAGATGTGAAGGTAGAGAAGTTTCGTTATGTCGAGAAGATAAAAGCGGGTCAAAAAGAGTTGCTCCAAGTAAGCTCTAAAATCACTGCCAGACTCCCAGAGGACTGGAGAGACAACATAGGCACACTCCTCTCACAGCTTTTACCTGCTGGGTCTATCACAGGAACCCCTAAAAGAAGTACTGTAAATATCATCAAAAAAGTCGAAAACTTTGACAGAGGTTTTTACACAGGTGTGTTTGGCGTATTTGATGGAAAGTCTTTACGCTCAGGGGTTATGATTCGTTTTATAGAAAAAGAGAAGGGAAAGCTCTACTATAAAAGTGGTGGAGGCATCACTATAGACTCGAATGCAAGGTCTGAATATGAAGAACTGCTTGACAAAATCTACCTTCCTTTTTAAATACTATTTGTTTTTTTATACATTTAATGTAAAATATTCTTACATAAACTTAAAAAAGGTTGTAATATGTTGAAAATATTTGCAAGTGTTGCATTGTCTATGGTATTGTTTTTCCCATCTTTTAGTGTTGCTGAAGAAACGGTAGAAGAACCTCTTATAGTACCCGAAACTCAAGATGTACCAGAAGAAATATCTATAGATACAGAAGCTCCAGAGCAACAGGAAGAAATACCTACTGAAACCATTGAGCCTTCCCCTGCAGATGAAATATCTCAAGAAACTAATGAACACAGTACACAACCCAGTACTGAAGATGAAAATATGCATGACTCAAACCAAGAAGAAACACAGAAGTACTCATCTGAACAATCAGAAGTTCCTACTGAAGAAGTACAAGAGATAGAGAAACCTTCACAAGAGGAAATAGAAGCACAACAAGCAGAAGAAGCTGAATTACGTGAATATGGTGCAGGAGAAGAACCTATATTAGAATAATTACTTTAAAAAGGTTCTCTTTCTTTTCTGCGTTTCCAGACGTAAGATTTGTCATTCTCTATTGTAGTAAAATACAACTTTCCTGACTCTCTCCATGGGTCAATGACAATACCGTCTTTTATAGATTTAGCACCTTTAGAAACAACAAGTAATGCATTATGTTCTGAAAAATACTTTCCTATATTTGCTCCAATAAGATAAAAAGAAAAATGTTCATAATTTTTTTGTCCTAAGTGTACATACAATGCATCACTCCAATGGTAACAAAGCCCTTTTTCTCGTAAACCTATATTGACTAAAAAATTATGCCATAAAGGTGGAGAAGTGAGTTTAAACTTTTTAGTGAGTATTTGAGTTTGCCTGAAAATATCTTGTGCAAGTAAAGTACTCTTATGGTAGGGTATATCCTTGTGTAATGCTTGTAATTTTGAGTTAAGTTCTTCTATTTTATAATTAGGACCTAGTATAGGTTTTACGGTGCATCCTACAAGTAAAAAAAGGAAGAAGAGACACTTAAAAAAATATCTGGGCATATTGCTTGGGTAAGTATCGCATTAATACAATCATAAGGATTATCATGGCAAGAGCATACATCCATATTAATTTAAGATTTTTAGAAATTACATATCCACCCATTAGACCCACAACAAGCCCACCAATATGTGCAGACATATCTACAGAAGGAATAGAAAGTCCTATGACTAAGTTAATCCCGATAATAATGGTAAAATCTTTCATAAATGATTTAGTATGCTCTTGAATATGATCTCTATGGGCAAGGAAAAATCCTGCTAATCCTCCAAACACCCCAAAAATAGCCCCTGAAGCACCTACTCCCACACTTTCAGGATGTATATACAAAGAGACTAGAGACCCTAAAATCCCAGAAAAAATGTAAATGGTAATATATGACTTTGTATCAAAATACTCTTCAAACCCTCTGCCGATGAGATAAAGTGAAACCATATTCATAAGTAAATGTGTCATACCTCCATGCAAAAACATAGCAGTTCCTAGACGCCACCACTGTGCATCTATTACCGTGTAGGGACCAAAAATAGCTCCCATTTTCACAAGTGTATCGACATCAATATCTATTAAATTTTTACTTAATAAGGCTGTCAATAAATATATAATACTATTTGAGAGTATAAGCGTATATGTTATTTTATAGTATTTAAATGAGTGCTTCATATCAGATTAATATATTGCTTCAGGAAAAATAACTCCATCTATCCTAAAGTGTGCTATTTTAGCTATCTCTTTTTCATGGTGTATGAGTACAAGAATACGTGTATCAAAAAGATACTCTTGTGCTATAGGTTGTATTTGTAAAGCATCATCTTCTTCGCATACCATATATGTAGCTCCTAGTGCATTTGCAAAGATAGCTTCTTTTAAAGAGTTTACTGTGACGGCAAAAGGAATATCATTGTCTTTACAATATTTTGCCAAATCATGTGAATCAACGATAGGTTCCAAAAGTACAATTTGACTCGATTGTGACCTTATTATATCTTCTTTTGAAAAGATTTTATAAAACTTTTCACCCTCTATCCATGGATGTCCTACGATAATCATATTATTTCCTTTTTTCTTTTTTAACCCACACACTCATCTGAACAATAATACTTTCCATTTATAATCAAACTTTCCTTGACCGTAACATATGTCTTGCATTTTTCACATTCGACAAGGGTATCTTCCTCTAATTTTTTTTCATTGTTAGTTTTGCCAATTTTAGGAAAGTTCCCTCCTAAAAACTTGTAAATAGCAAGCCCAATAATAGTAAATATGATGAGTTTTAAAATCACGCTCGACCTTTAATATATAAGTAATTTCGTTGGTTTTTTTGTACTATATCATACTCTAACTTATGCTCCACGTCTGATACTTCATCAAAAACCCGTGAGCCTTTGTAAAAAAGATACTGTGTTTTCGCATCAGAAATCTCCTCTGTCAGATCCAATAACAACTTCGTATTTGTCACCGCACGTGAGGTAATAAGCCTAAAAGGTACATGCTCTATAAATTCTACACGCATTGCCTCTACCTTCACATTCAAAATGTCTAAATCTATACTGGCATACTTTAAAAAGGAAACTCTCTTTTTAAGAGGTTCAGCCAAGACTACTTGCGTGTTTGGTAAGGCAATAGCAAGTACTAGCCCAGGGAAACCTGCCCCTGTACCTACATCTAAAAGCGTCTTGGGGGTATCTATAAAAGTAAGAGGAAAAAGTGAGTCTATGATATTGATATAAATAGCATCTAGACTCTTGGCACCTGTAAGATTATGTATCTGGTTCCACTCATGTAGTAAAGATGCAAACTGCTCTAGTCTTTCTATAGCTACAGAAGTAAGTGCTATCTCTTCCTTGTCTAGGTACTGCGATAAATTCATTAAAGCATATGTCCCATTTGGTCTTTTTTAACTTTCAAATAAGACTCATTATATTTGTTTGGGATGATTTGTATAGATAAACGTTCTACTATCTCAATACTACCTAAGCTTTCTAGTTTACGTGGATTGTTGGTAAGTAGTCTAAGTTTAGCTATTTCTAAGTACTTAAGTATGAACTCAACTATCTCATAAGTACGTTCATCTGTTTTAAACCCTAATTGATGGTTTGCCTCTATGGTGTCAAATCCTTTGTCTTGTAGAGCATAGGCATTAACCTTGTTAAGTAACCCAATATTACGTCCTTCTTGACGGTGGTATATAATAAGTCCACCCTCTTTAGCAATAGTCTCTAGTGCAAAATCAAGCTGCTCACCACAGTCACACTTCACTGAGCCTAACACATCACCTGTTAAACACTCAGAGTGCACACGTACTACGGGTGTATCTGAAAGGTTATCCGTATAGATAGCCAAATGCTCTTTGTCTTTTTCATCTTTAAATGCTTGGATGTTAAAGGTGCCATATTTGGTTGGTAATGTTGCTACTTGTGATATTTCTATACTATTCATATAATTATTATACATGAAAATTAGAAATTAGAAATTAGAAATTAGAAATTTTAGTGTAAAATAGTACAAATATTTATTTAAGGCTCATTATGTTCGCACGTTTTAGAAGAAAAAGAATCAACCCCGTTCTCCGTGACCTACTTCAAGAGACACATCTGTCTGTCAATGACTTCATCTACCCACTCTTTGCCAAGAGTGGCGCAGGCATTAAAACTGAAGTAGCCTCTATGCCTGGTGTGTACCAAATGAGTATTGATGAGATAGTCAAAGAGTGTGAGATACTTAAAGATCTAGGCATCAAGTCTATCATCCTTTTTGGTATCCCTGATGTGAAAGACTCCGTAGGCTCGGACGCGATGTGTGAACATGGCATCATCGCTCAAACTGTAAGGGAAGTCAAAAAAGTACACCCAGATATGTTTGTCACGACAGACCTCTGTTTTTGTGAGTACACAGACCATGGACACTGTGGTGTCATAGACCCTGTACTAGAGACAGTAGATAACGACATCACCCTAGACAACCTAGCCAAACAAGCAGTCGTTCATGCTCAAGCAGGTGTAGATATGATTGCCCCATCTGGTATGATGGACGGGATGATACAAGCCATAAGAGTAGGACTTGATGAAGCAGGTTTTGTAAACTTACCCATCATGTCATACTCCACTAAATTCTCTTCAGCTTACTACGGACCATTTAGAGATGTAGCAGAGTCAAGCCCAGGTAAAGGTGACAGAAAAAGCTACCAAATGAACCCAGCCAACCGCAACGAAGCCATAGCTGAATCTGTAGCAGATGAAGCAGAGGGAGCAGACATCCTCATGGTAAAACCAGCTCTAGCCTACATGGACATCATCAGAGACGTACGTAACAACACGACCCTACCACTAGCAGTCTACAACGTAAGTGGCGAATACTCCATGCTCAAAATGGCAGCCAAAGCAGGTGTCATAGACTATGATGCGGTGATGATGGAAACATTGCTAGGATTTAAACGTGCGGGTGCGGATAT
>Ga0256840_1001008_pt1 | contig 27514 bp, 27 predicted proteins | sample 355202metaG_FD_185969 | JGI IMG/M metagenome (GOLD analysis project Ga0256840, IMG submission 185969) | Hydrothermal vent microbial communities from Mid Atlantic Ridge, Atlantic Ocean - 355-202 | ecosystem: Environmental > Aquatic > Marine > Hydrothermal vents | place: Atlantic Ocean: Mid... | reverse complement strand
AGGGCGCAAATCAGTGCTTGAAATATGGCCGCAACCCGCCTCTAATGGCTAAAACCACGAGGGAGACACCATGACTGAGCGCGCATCGAAAAAGGGCATCTGGGGTTGGATGCTGTTTGACTGGGCGGGGCAGCCCTTCCACACCCTCGTTATTACCTTCATTTTCGCGCCGTTTTTTGCCAGCGAGCTTTTCTTTGCTTCAGATGCTGAAGGGCAGGCAACATGGGGCTATCTGGTGGCTTTTGCGGGGATACTCGTGGCCTTTAGCGCGCCTGTGCTGGGGGGCATCGCCGATAGGTCCGGGCCACGTAAGCCATGGGTCTTTGGCTTTGGCGCGCTGTTTTTTATTGGCAGCTACGGGCTATGGTGGGCAGAGCCCGGCATGTCTGGCCTCTACTGGATATACCTTTCCTTCATTGCCGCCTTTATCGGCGCGGAATATATCATTGTGTTCACCAACTCTATTTTGCCAGACCTTGTGCCGCGTGAGGAGGTCGGGAAGATATCCGGCTATGGCTGGGCGATTGGCTATGTTGGCGGGGTTTTGGTGCTGTTTTTTATGCTGCTGCTCATGGTCACGCCGCCGGGATCAGACCTGACCGTAATGGGCAACGCGCCGATTTTCGGGCTTGATGCGAGCAAGGGTGAGGGGTATCGCGCCGCTGGGCCGCTTTCGGCGATCTGGTTTGTGGTCTTTGCCATTCCGTTTTTCCTGTTTACGCCAGACAAGCGCACCGACGTGCCCATTGGCAAAGCCGCTGCGAAGGGGGCCACGGGGCTGCGGGCGGCGTGGCGCAAAATTAAACCCTATCCGGAAATCTGGATGTTTTACGGGGCGTCCTTGCTCTACCGTGATGCACTGGTGGTGCTGTATTCCTTCGGGGCCATATATGCCAAAACCGCGCTGGGTTGGGGCCAGATGGACCTGCTGATATTTGGCATTGTGGCCGCCATTGCCGGGGCGCTTGGCGCTTGGATGGGCGGCTGGGTCGATGGGCGCAAAGGCTCGATGCCGGTGGTAACCTTTAGCATTGTGGCGCTGATCTTGGTGACGGTGGCTGTGCTCTCCATCACCAAAGACAGTGTGCTTATGATGCAAGTGCCGGAAGGCTCCAATCTGCCCACCATTGCTTTTATCATTTGTGGTGCTGTTATTGGTGCGGCGGGCGGCTCTATGCAGGCCTCTTCCCGCGCTTTGGTGGTGGAGTTTGTCAGTGGCAAGCTGACCATGACCGAAGCTTACGGTATTTACGCTATGGCCGGTAAGGCCACGGCCTTTGTCGGGCCATTTTTGGTGGCGGTGGTCACCACCCTTTCAGATAGCAACCGCATTGGCCTCACGCCGATTATTCCGATATTGCTGCTCGGCTATATCGTGCTTGTCATGGCGCGCAAACGGATGGGGCCGGCATGAAAATATGGCTTATCCTATCGGCATGGATAGCGGCAGGGGTGGCCTTTGCCGACACCCCTGCCAAGCTGCTTTTCAGCGCGGTTGAGGGCCCGTCAAACCAGCGGGTCGCGGCCATAGGCTCATATGCGCGGGGCTGCGTGGCAGGGGCGGTGCAACTGCCCGAAACGGGGCCGACATGGCAGGCGATGCGGCTTTCGCGCAACCGCCATTGGGGCACGCCGCAGCTGGTAAGCTTTATCGAGCGGCTCGGAGACTCCGCCGTGGAGCTGGGTTGGAACGGCATAAATGTCGGCGATATGAGCCAGCCGCGCGGCGGCCCGATGAATGGCGGGCACCGGAGCCACCAAACGGGGCTGGATGTGGATATCTGGTTTACCGCCCCGCCGGGCGAAATGGGCCTGAGCGCACGGGCGCGCGAGCGGGTTTCGGCGATCAACTTGCGCTCGGCAGATCAGCGCTCGGTCAATAGCAACTGGTCGCCGATGCATATGCAGCTCTTGCGCGCGGCGGCGAAAGACCCTGCCGTGGCCCGCATTTTTGTGGCTGGTGCGATAAAAATGCAAATGTGCGCCAATAGCCCGCGCGGCGACCGTCGCTGGCTGCGCAAAATCCGGCCTTGGTGGGGCCATAACGACCATTTCCACGTGCGGCTCACCTGCCCGCGCGGCGCGCGCAGCTGCGAAGATCAAGCGCCGATTCCGCGCGGTGATGGCTGTGCAGATGCCGAATGGTGGGTCACTGACGCCCTCGCGCCGCCCCCGCCACCAGACCCGAACGCGCCGCCCCCGACCCCGCGCCAAGAGATCACGCTGGCCACATTGCCCACCCAATGCACGGGCGTTTTACAATCCGAATGAAAGCGCTGGCCCTCTCTTTGCTGGGTGCGCTGTGGCTTGCCCCCGCCATGGCTGCGCCCGCTCTGCGGCTCGATGCCCGTATAGAGATAGGGCTGGATGACCCGCGCTTTGGCGGGTTTTCCTCACTGGCGGTGGCCGCCGATGGCATGAGCTTTATGGCAACTTCTGATCGTGGCACCTTACTGCGCGGCGATATTCTGCGGGAAAATGGCCGTATGCTCGGGGTGAAAAACCTGCGCCTGTCCCCGATTCTGGATAGCAAAGGTGCGCCCCTTACCAGTTACCATGTAGACGCCGAAGGGCTGGCGGTAAGCGCGACGGGTGCGATCTATATGTCCTTTGAGGCCAACCACCGCATCATGGTGCAGCCCACACCGGATAGCCTGCCGGAATTCGTTCCGAAGCACCCGGATTTTCGCAGCCTGATCAACAATTCCGGCCTTGAGGCACTGGCCATCGGCCCTGATGGCACGCTCTATACCATCCCTGAACGATCGGGCGATCTGGCCGCGCCTTTCCCTGTATATCGCTTTCAAAACGAGGTTTGGGATAAGGATTGGACCCTCCCGCGGAGGGGGGGGTTTTTGGTGACAGGGGCCGATGTGTTTGGGGGCCAGCTCTATGTTCTGGAGCGGGACTTCACCTTTTATGGCGGCTTTATGAGCCGCATCCGGCGGTTTGAGATCGGCGCGGAACAGGGGGAAACCTTGCTGGAAAGCGCGGCAGGGGGTTTCGACAATATGGAAGGGATCGCCCTATGGCAGCCCGAGGGCATGGCCCCAAGGGTGCTGCTGATTTCAGATGATAACTTCCTTATTTTACAACGCAATATGCTGGTTGAGTTGGTGCTCACCGAGTAATTACTCCGCAGGCATTCGCAAAATTTCCTCGCGGTTACGCTTGCGAATACGCACGTTGTCTGTGGCGATGGCCACCACCGTCCACCCTGAAAAAACATCACCCTGCCGCACCCGAACGCGCTGCCCGTTAGAGAGCAAAATAAGCGCGGTGCGGTTTTCAGCGGTGCCAAACACCCCGAGCAGGTTGGTTTTGCGCAGGTTGATTGCATTTTCAATAGTGGCCGCGCGGGCCACCGAAGCCGAGGTCGGCAGGTTCACGGTTCGCGGGTCAGTTGGCACGGTTGGGGCCGTTACCCGTGGGCGGCTGGCGGTGATTGCGATAATGCGGGCAGCATTGGCGGCAAAGCCCGGGCCGCGATGCAAGGCGCGGGTGGCGGTAATCGGGGCACCACCAGAGATCATCGGATCAATCGGGGCGGGCAGGTCGATAATCGCTTGCGGGCGGCGCAGCGGGCGCAGGGCATTGGCGGCAGCGGTGGCCGGATCCGGCGCGGAGGCTAGCGGCGGAATGGCCGCCCCCGAGCGCAGGCGCGGCAGCAACGGCGGCTGGCCTTCCAGTAGGGTAAATAGCGGCGCATCGGCCGCGGCGGTGGCCAAAGCGGCATCTACCGCATCTGCCATATGAGTATCGGGTGCGGTTGCGGGCGCATCAATGGTGACGGCGGTCGGCGGCAAGGTGGCTACGGGCGCGGTTTCCGTGGCGGGCGGCACGGCTGCGGGGCGCAGCAAGGGCCGGATATCCGGCGCGCCGCTGATCAGACGAAATGGCAGCTGCTCTTCTGGTGGCAGCACTACCGGCGGTTGGGGGCGCCGCGGCGGGATATTATCAGGCTTGCCACTGACCAGCGCAAAAAGCGGTGCGGGGCCGGCGGGGGCCGTAATGACGGGCGCTGGCGGCGGGGCCACCTGCTCGGGAATGGCGCGGCCCGAGCGCAGGCGCGGCAGAATCGGCGGTAGGCCTTTGATCACCGCGATGTCGCGGGATTCGATCAGCAACAGCGGCGGTGCGGTTTGGGAAAGCTGCGCCATGGACAGGCCCGAGCGGCTGGCAAAGGCGGCCAAATCACTGGGCGAAAGCCGCGTCGCCATGGCGGGCAGCGGCTCTAGGTAAAACGCGGTGTTGGCCACGGTGCGCGGGCGCGGGGCGGGGCGATAGGCCGCCACCGGGCCGCTTGGTGCGGGTGGCGGGGTGCCGAGATCAGGTTCGGTAAGGTCTGCGATACGGTCTTGCAGGCTGAACAGGCCCACCGAGGGCAGTGGATCTGCCGCGCTGGCAGCGGGCAGGGGCGCAATGGGTAGGGGCCAGTTTACAGCGGGGGCGCTGGCTAGCTGCGGCGGTGTAGGGGCCGTGCCCTCGGTGGGGGCGGCGGGGCGCGTGATATGCTCAAGCGCGTCGGCTGTAAGTTGGCGCGGGGGCAGATAGGGCAGCCCGTTGGCGGTGGTTAGGCTGCTAAGTGCAGCAAAGGCCGGAAAGCTGGGTGCAGCAGCGAGCAGGGTGGGGGCCGGCGGGCCACCGGCGCGTTCAATCCCTGGATTGGGCTGCTGGAAGGGTGCGAAATCGGATACCTTCGGCGGGGCTTCCCACAGGTTAAGCGGGTCAAGCGCATAAAAGGCAAAGCCGCCCCCGAGCACAGCGGCGGCGGCGGTGCTGGCCACCAGCCCCAGCCCCAGGGCGCGAAATTTATCGGCGGGCAGGTCAAACACCGGCGGCGCGGTAAACCCCTCGATCGCCGCTTGGGTGCTATAGCCTCTGGGTTTGAAGCCGTGGCTTTTGGCGAAGGTGCGGGCCTCTTGCAGGGTGCGCAGGCGCACGGCGGCCACGGGATAGCTACCGCCCTCTACCCGCTTGCCGAGCTGCACCACATAGTCATGGGGCTTGCCGCCAAACTGGGCTGCAATCTCGCCGCGGGCGTTTTTTTTGCGGGTTTTGTCGTCATTGCCTAAAATGCTGAATTGCGCCCATAGAATTTGTTCTTCGGGCAACCAAATGCGGGCCTTAAAGCGCCGCCCCTCAAGCTTGCTGGCAATGCTGCGCATGTTTGAAAGCCGCGCCCGCAGGGAGGCGTCGTCAAGCGCTACGCGCGCCAACTCATGCCAGTGGCCGTCAAAGGCCAGCTGGTGCAAGGCGATGCCGTGTTGCGACATATCAAGCGCCAATGAAGGAAGCGGTTTGGTCATGGTCCTCGGTTGTTTTGCAAAACCTATTGGCATTATACAGGTGCAGCCGCCCCTACTTCAAGCTGTCCTTTGGCACAGCCAGCCGCGTGGGCGGTTTCGAGCGCAATTGGCCGCGAACGGTCCGAAATAACACAAAATTGATGGTAATGGTTAAGGCGTTTTCATAAATTGCTGTAATTGCGCGAAATTTAGTTGACGACTTGCCCGAAACCGCGTTAGCCAAATAGCAGCGTAACTGGTATTGTCGTGTTGTTACAAATTGAATCTGCCGCCCCCGGAGGACATAAATGTTTTCGTTTAAGCCCAAAAGCCTCATCGTCGGGCTGGCGGCGATTCTTTCGCTGACCGCAATCCCGCTTTCTGCCGAACAGATCACGCTTAATTCGCTGGATGGCACCGTGTCGATGACCGGAGAATTGCTGGAGTATGATGGCGTAACCTACACGGTGGGCATGTTGGCGGGCGCAATTTCGATCGACGCCTCCCAAGTGGTGTGCGAAGGCGCGGGCTGCCCCAATGCGGTGGCGGGGCTGACCAGTTTTTCTATCGCGGGGGCCGGTGAACTTGCTGAAAACCTGATGCCGACCTTGATCGAGGTGTTTGCCTTGGCGCGTGGCGGTGATCTTGATGTCACAATCAATGCCGATGGCAGCCGCACCTACAGCGTGTTGGAGCCAGACGGCGCGGTTTATGCCTATATTACCGTGCTCTCCAGTGACACCCGCAACGGCTTTGCCAGTCTCATGGAAGGCTCTGCCGTGATCTCTATGGCCGCGCGGGCCGTGAATGCCACCGAGGCTTCGGCCCTTGAGCTTTCGGGCAAGGGCAAAATGAACAGCGCCCAGCAAGAGCGGATTGTGGCGATGAACGGCGTGATTGCGGCGGTAAACGCGCAAAACCCTGTGCAGGTTTTGAGCCTTGACCAGCTCGGCTCTATCTTTGAGGGGCGGACCACCAACTGGGCGCAGCTTGGCGGGCCAAATGCGCCGATATCGTTGTATCGGCGGGCTGAAAGCGCTGATACCACCGAGGCATTTGCTGCGGTGGCCATGGCCCCGTATGGCCATAGGTTCACGCCATCGGCCACCATTCTGAACTCTGACAGCGCCGTTTCGGACTCCGTTTCGGCTGATATTTACGGTATCGGTATCACTAGTTTTGCCGCTGAGCGCAATGCCCGACCTGTGACCCTGCGCTCGGTTTGCGGCGAGCTGTTTGAACCGTCGGTGTTCTCTATTCAAACTGAGGCCTACCCGCTGACCCAGCGCATGTATCTTTACACCGACGGCAAGGTCTTGCCCGATGTTGCGGTTGCCTTTCTGGACTTTGTGGTGTCAACCGAGGCCCAAGGGGTGATTGCCAATGCCGGGTTTGTTGATCAAAGCGCCAGTCGTGCCGGGCTAGATGCGCAAGGCCGCCGCTTGGCGCAGGCGATCGTGTCGTCCTCTGGGCGCCCCGAGTTGCTGCAATTGCAAGACCTCGCCTCCATCATGCTAGATGCCGACCGGCTGTCTTTCACCCTGCATTATGACGATAACGGTGCGCTTGATACGCGGGCGCGTGCCGATATTGCGCGGCTAGCCGAGATGATCAAAGAGGGCCGGTTCTCTAGCCGCCAAATGCTTGTTTTCGGGTTTTCCGATAATGCCCGTCCGGTGAATGCCCAGCTCATTTCTACACAGGCCGTGGCGCAAACCGTGCGCGACGAGATTGTGGCCGCAACCGGCCGTGCCAGTCTCGGGAATTTGCGGATTTCGCCTATCGGGTATGGCCGGCTTATGCCGCTCGGGTGTAACGAAACCGATTACGGGCGGCGCAATAATAACCGTGTCGAGATCTGGGTTAAATAGCGCGGGGCGTTGATGCCAAGCAGATGATGGGAAGAAACATGTTCAATAGAACCTCCATTTTAGCAATGACAACGGCGTGCATTTGGCTTGGGGTCTCTGCGCAGGCTCAGCAAGTGACCCTGCAGTCGCTGGACCAAAGCTATTTGATGACCGGCAAGCTGGTCGGGTTTGACGGCGAAACCTACCAGCTGGAAACCTCGATCGGCCCTTTGAGCCTGAACGTGGCGCAAGTGAGCTGCGAAGGGGTGGCGTGCCCTGACCTGATGGCGAATGTAAACGAATTTACGCTGGCTGGCTCCAGCACCATCGCGCGCGATGTGATGCCCGCCATGATCGAGGCCTATGCCTTTGAGCTGGGCGGCGATCTTGAGGTTGAGGCGGTCTCCGAGGCGCAGATCAAATACACCGTGCTCGATGCTGCGGGCGAGGTTTATGCGGTGATCACGGTGAATGCGAGCGATTCCCGAGACGCCTTCGCGGCGCTTGAGCAGCGGGAGGCCACCATCGGGCTTTCGACCCGCCGCGTCACCGACAGCGAGCGCAACCGCTTTTTGCGCAACGGTCGGGGTGACCTGACCAGCCCTGAAAACGAACAGATTTTGGCGCTGGATGGCATGGTGGTTACCGTGAGCCCGCGCAATCCGATCCGGACTTTGAGCTTGAACCAGATTTCCGATATTTTCGCGGGCAATATTCGCAATTGGCGTGAAGTGGGCGGGCTGGATGCCTCGATCAATGTGTATCGGCGCGATCAAAATTCGGGCGCAACGCAGGTGTTTCAGAACCTCGTAATGGCACCCTCGCGGCAGGTGCTTTCTAACACTGCGTTTTTGCTGGATAGCAATGCGGCAGTCTCTGATGCTGTGGCGCAAGACCCAAATGCGATCGGCATTACCAGTGTAGTGAGCCAGCGGAATGCCAAGGCCTTGGCGCTGCGTTCGGTCTGCGGGCAGGTGTTTTCGCCGTCGGAATTCTCGATTAAGACCGAGGAATACCCGATGTCGCGCCGGATGTTCCTTTATACCACCGGCGGGCCTATTCCGACCAAAGCTTTAGAATTTCTTGATTTTGCGGCCTCTGATGTGGGGCAGTCGGTGATCGAAAATTCTGGGCTTGTAAGCCAGAGCGTGTCGACCTCATCGCTTAATAACCAGGGGCGCCGCTTGGCTCATGCGCTGATTTCGGAACGTGACCGTGGCGCGCTGGAGCTGCTTCAGGAAATGATTTCCGGCCTGCTTGATGCCGAGCGCCTGTCGCTAACCTTCCGCTTCAAAAGCGGCTCGGTTTCGCCAGATAACCGCGCTTTGGTCGATATTCAGCGCCTCGCTGAAATGGTCGCAAACGGTGATTTTGATGGCAAACGGCTGATGATTATTGGTTTTTCTGACAGTATCGGCGCGATCAACGAGAACCAGCGTTTGAGCCAAGCCCGCGCCGAATCCATTCGCGATGTGCTGGTGGCCGCTCTTGGCGCCGCGGTGAGCAATGTGCAATTTACTCCGTTCGGCTATGGTAAGCTCTCGCCCCTTGGCTGCAACGAAACCGTTGACGGCCGAGACACAAACCGCCGCGTGGAAATTTGGGTGCGCTAGGGGGATTCTGGCAGAGATGCGCTCACTTTTTCTTGATCGGGGTTTTAATTCAAAAAATCCTCCCTAAGTTTAATAGGGAAGCAAGAAATGGAACACTCTGCTTCTGATTACTGTCCCTCGTTCCGACTATGCGCCCGGCCCCTGTGCTGGGCGTTTTTTTGTGGCGCTCCCCGCGTGGGCTGGGTAGCATGGGGCATGGATTATACAGATAAATATTTGCGCGGCATTCTGAGCGAGAGCAAAACCATCGCCGCTGTTGGAGTTTCAACCAATTCCATTCGGCCCTCTTACTTTGTGGCACGCTACCTGAGCCTGAAAAGCTATCGCATGCTGCCGGTTAATCCCGTTTACGCCGGCCAGCAGCTATTTGGCGAGGAAATTCACCCCGCAATGGCGGCGCTGCCCGAGGATGTGCCGGTGGATATGGTTGATATTTTCCGCCGCTCTGATCAGGTATTGCCCGTGGTTGAAGAGGCCATTGCGGTGCTGCTGCCGCGTGGGTTGAAAACTATCTGGATGCAGATCGGTGTGATCAATGAAGAAGCGGCGGCGCTCGCTGAAGCCAATGGGCTGAAGGTGGTGATGAATCGCTGCCCCAAAATCGAGCACCAGCGCTTGTTTGGCGAGCTGCGCATGGGGGGCTTTAATACGGGGATTATTTCCTCCAAACTTTAGCGCCCGCAGGCCGCCGTTCTTTTTTGCACGGAGGTGTTTCCATTGCGAGCTGCCCCGCATACCCTGAAATCATAACAAGGAAATGGAGCATATTATGAGCGAATTCGGCTTTGACACGTTGCAAATTCACGCAGGCGCGCGGCCTGATCCAGCAACAGGGGCGCGGCAAACGCCCATTCATCAAACCACGGGCTACGTGTTTCGCGATGCCGATCACGCGGCGGCCCTGTTTAACCTGCAAGAGGTCGGCTTTATCTATTCGCGCCTGACCAACCCAACGGTGGCTGTGCTGCAAGAGCGGGTGGCGACGCTGGAAGGCGGCGTCGGCGCGGTGTGCTGCTCCAGCGGCCATGCCGCCCAGATCATGGCGCTGTTTCCGCTGATGCGCCCGGGCGATAATGTGGTGGTGAGCACGCGGCTTTATGGCGGCTCTATTACGCAGTTCAGCCAAACCATTACCCGCTTTGGCTGGTCGGCGACCTTCGTTGATTTTGACGATACCGACGCGATTAAAGCGGCGGCAGATGAAAACACCAAGGCGATTTTTTGCGAGAGCATCTCCAACCCCGGCGGCTACCTGACCGATATTCCGGCGGTGGCGGCGGTGGCCGAGGGCCTCGGTATTCCGTTGATTGTAGATAACACTCTCGCCACGCCCTACCTGTGCCGCCCCATTGAAATGGGCGCGACCTTGGTGGTGCATTCGTTGACCAAATACCTGACCGGCAACGGCACGGTTACGGGGGGCGCGGTGGTTGATAGTGGCAATTTCAACTGGTCAGCCAGCGATAAATTCCCCTCGCTCAGCGCGCCGGAGCCAGCTTACCACGGGCTGAAATTCCATGAGACATTCGGCAACCTCGCCTTCACCTTCCATGGCATCGCCATTGGCTTGCGCGATTTGGGCATGACGCTTAATCCGCAAGCGGCGCATTACACCCTGATGGGCATCGAGACGCTTTCGCTGCGGATGCAGCGCCACGTGGAAAACGCCGAAAAGGTGGCCGCATGGCTGGAGGCCGACCCACGGGTGGAGTATGTGACCTATGCAGGGCTGGAAAGCTCGCCCTATGCCGCACGCAAGGCGGCGATCTATCCCAAAGGGGCAGGGGCGCTGTTTACCTTTGCGGTGAAGGGCGGCTATGAGGCCTGCATAAAGCTTGTGGATAATGTGGAGATTTTCTCCCATGTCGCCAATCTGGGCGATACGCGGAGCCTGATTATTCATGCTGCTTCAACAACCCACCGCCAGCTCACCCCCGAGCAGCAAGAGGCCGCAGGGGCAGCGCCAAGCGTGGTCCGGCTGTCCATCGGGATTGAGGATGCAAATGATCTGATAAGGGATCTGGACCAAGCCTTGGCCGCAGCCACGGCCTAAAATAACGGCGGCAGGGGAGCCTGCCGCCGTTTGAGTCGCTACAGGATCGGAGGGGGCGGGGTTGTGCCACCACCTGCTGGGGGCGTGGTTGTGCCACCACCAGTAGAGCCGCCGGTGCTACCCGATGAGCAACTGGAAGGTGAGCTTGAACTTGAGCTCGATGAGGAACTGGAAGGTGAGCTTGAACTTGAGCTCGATGAGGAACTGGAACTGGAACTGGAACTAGACGAAGAACTCGAAGAACTACTACAAGAAGAGCTTGGCCCACTGCTGGCAGCTGCGGCAGAAAAGGATGTGAGTGCGGGCATGGCATAGGCTGCCGCAGACACAAGCCCAATCCGGCGCAAAGCGGCGCGGCGGGTGATAGCTTTTTCAGAATTTGCATTCTTTGTCATGGTCGTTTCCTTCAGTGAGTGCCGAAGATCGAGACATTTCGATCCCGACGCGCGGACGCTATAAAGCCCCGCCCTACAGAAAGATTACAAACCGTGTCAGTGAATTGTTAACAACTGGCGCTTTTGTGTGTGATTCTGGGGGAACCTTGCCCGCAACACGCCGAATTTTGCCGCGCTAGCCTAGCCACTAACCTAGGTTAGTAGGTATTTGAATGTGAAAAATTTTCAGCAATAACAAATGATTACGGTTATATTTTTGGCTTCAGGATTAGGGGCGTAGACAATCGCAGGCCGCTTTTCGCCTATGCGTTCACCCGCGCCCTGATGGCCCTAAAAATAAGGGGAAAAGAGTGGGAATTTGAGGTTTACGCCTCAAACCCCTGCTTCCAGCTGCTCGCCGCGTAGAGCGAAACCGCCCCCGCGTTGGATACATTCAACGAGCCAAATTCGCCCGCAAAGGGAATTTTGGCAATCCGGTGGCAGGTTTTCTTGGTCAGTTCCCGCAGCCCCGGCCCTTCGGCCCCCAGCACAAGCGCCAGCGGCACGTTGGGCAGGTCGGCCATGGCAGCGGTTAGGGTCATATCGGCCTCGCCATCCAGCCCGATGAGGAAATACCCCATTTCGCGCAGGGCGTTCATAGATTTCGCCAAATTCGGCACCCGCATATAGGGCTGCCGCTCCAGTGCCCCCGAGGCGGTTTTGGCCAGCGCGCCGGTTTCTGGTGCCGAGTGGCGATGCGGGGCAATTACGGCGCGCGCGCCAAACACTTCGGCAGAGCGCAAAATCGCGCCCACGTTATGGGGGTCTGACACCCGATCAAGCAGCACCAGGAGCGGCGCTTCGTCATGGGGGGCGCACAGCTCTGAAACCGAGCCCCAGTCGAGTGGCCGCACCTCAAGCACCGCGCCTTGGTGCACGGATTGAGTATCAATCGGCGGCTTGAAGTTGCGCGGGTCTACGACCTCGGCTTCTATGCCTGCCGCTGCAATCGCATCGCTCAGCCGGTCGGCGGCGTTTTTCGTGACCATCAGTTTCAGCTTTTCCCGCTTCGGGTTCATCAGGGCATCGCGCACAGCATGAATACCAAACAGCCAGATGGTTTCGGCGGCATCCCCTCGCTTGGCGCGCTCTTTCTCAACAATCCATTCGGGTTTTTTATGTTTGCGCGGGGCCATGGGGTATCCTTTTTGCGGGTTTATCGCGGTGTAGTGCAAATGAGGCCCGCAGACAATACGCATTAGCCATCGGCATAGCCTTGCTCGCGTGGGGCGGGGTGGCTTTACCTCGGCATGGGTTCGTGGGAAAACCCTGTTATGAAGCTATCTTTGATCTTGCTGGCCAGCCTTGCGGCCTGTGCCGCCCCCGCCGAAAACGCCCGTCTGCTGTTTGCCTCTGGCTTTGAGGGCGAGGTGCGCTTTGGCCCGCGGGTGGAGGCGGAATCCTACTACGAGCCGATTATCGGGCGGGACGCAGAGACCGGATTTTCCTGGCCGATCAAGGTGCTCGGGGCGTCGGAAAGCGCGTTGCATATTATTGACCATGACGGCGACACCGCCCTGAAAAATGCCCTGCAAACGGTGATTGGCCCCGCAGGCACCCCGACCCGTGCGCTTTATAATGCCCAAAGCCACCGCACCGATGCCACCCAAAGCCCCTATGAAATCCTGAACATCCGCGAAGGCCGCAGCGACCTCTATATCCGCTATTGGATGAAGCTCGGGCCGGAAGGCCTGCACCAGCTCGACACGTGGCGCGCCTTGTTTGAATATAAAACCCGTGGCTATGCGGCAGGCAACGGCTTTAGGCTGATTTCTTACATCTATACCGATGAAGCGGGCCGCCCCTATTGGCACTGGCAGGGAGACGCGAACCCCGAAAATGCGGTGTGGGAAGTGGATAACTTCGATATTCCGGTGCCGGAAAATGAGTGGTTCCTTACCGAGTATTATTGGCATTGGTCCGAGGGGGCCGATGGCCGCGCGCTGTGGCGGATCAACGGGAAAGTGGTCGGAGACCATCGTGGGCCGACCACCTTAAACCGCCAGCCGATTGATTTTATTATCCTGACGCAGATTTACGGAGACGCCAACCCGAAGCGTCAGTGGATAGATGATATCGAGATATGGAGCGGGCTGCCGGATGTGTATTTCGGCGCGCGCTAGGGCTTGCTAGGGAAATGCGGACGGGTATCCTTTGGGGTGATTGCAGTGCAGCAAAAGCACCCAATGATTTAATGTGTTCTATTATCCTAGGAGAATAGACATCGTTATGAGATCAATACGTCATAAATAACAATCGCTTACCGATGGCTCGTATGCTGCTCCCATCCACTTTTTCGGCGCGCCCCTTGCTGCCCACAGCCACAGGGCTATACTGCCGCCAAAGGAGCCTCTCATGCTAAAAACCCTCAGCTTTGTTTTATGTCTGCTGCCCCTCATGGGCAGCGCGCAACAAATCACCTCGGCGCGGTTTGGTGGCCCAACTCGCGCCTATGATCATGCCATCCTTGGCGATGGGGTTGAATATACCCAGCTCATCTTGCGGGCTGGCGGGCGGCGGGTGGTGATAGAGGTCGGCGCGGGCCATGTGTTTGAGGACCTCGCCCCGCGCCTTGCTGACCTTGATCGTGATGGCAGGCCCGAGGTGATCGTGGTGCGCACCGATATGCAACGGGGTGCGTCTTTGGCGGTTTACGGGGTGGGCGGGCTGATCACCCAAACCCCGCCGATTGGCCAAACCCACCGCTGGCTGGCCCCTGTGGGGGTAGGGGATTTTGATGGCAACGGGCGGGTGGAAATCGCATATATTGAAACCCCGCATCTGGGCAATGTTCTGAAAATATACCATTATTTCAGTCAAAAGCTGGTGCTGGCCGCAGCGGTTCCGGGCTTTAGCAACCACCGCATCGGCGATAACTTCATTTTGGGTGGGGTGCGCAACTGCGGGCGGGGCGACGAAATTATCACAGCAGATGCCAGCTGGCAGCGCATCCTTTCCACGACCATCACAGAGGGCCGCGTGCGTAGCCGTGTGCTCGGTAGCGCGACCACGCGGCGTGGCTTTACCCGCGCCATGGCCTGCCGTTAGCGCCCTTGACATCACGCTGGCTTGGTGGCCTTCTGCCGCCCTGATCGGAAGGACAACACATGCGCTATTCTTTGGCTTTGGCCGTTCTGCTTGCAGGGTGCAGCACCGCCCCCGCCCCCAGCCTGCCCGACGGCAAAAACCGCGTGGTGGATATTGTGAACACGGCGGACATGCCGCTGCATTTCGTCGCCCGCAATGCCGAGCGCCGTGGCCTGCTGCGCCCGCAGCCCATTGAGGCCGAGGTGGCCGCAGAGTATTACCTGACCCTCAATTTAGACGATTCCAGCGGTGCCTGCTTGTTTGATTTCAGCGCCGTCTATCCCGACGGGCGCAGCGTGCACGCCCTCCAGTTTAACAGCTGCACCGAGGTTTCTTGGGTGGTAACCCCATGACCGGCCTTTCCATATGTGTGTTTTGCGGCTCCCGCATGGGCAATGACCCCGCCTTTGAGTGGGCCGCCATCGCGTAGGGCTGGGCACTGGCCAAGGCCGACATGCGGCTGGTTTACGGCGCGGGCGATGTGGGACTTATGGGGGCCGTGGCAAACGGCGCGCAGGCCGCTGGTGGCGAGACCTTCGGCGTGATTCCCGTGCATTTGCTCGAAAAGGAGGTCGGAAAGCGCGATCTGTCGACATTTGTTATCACCGAAAACATGCATGAGCGCAAGATGGTCATGTTTATGAATTCCGATGTTTTCGTGACTCTGCCGGGTGGGGCTGGCTCGTTGGATGAATTGTTTGAAGTGCTGACGTGGCGTCAGCTTGGGTTGCATGAAAAGCCGGTCTATCTACTTGATATTAAAGGGTATTGGCAGCCTTTACTCGCTGCCGTTGATCATATGGTCGCCAGCGGTTTTGCGGCCCCGTCTTTTCGCGAAAGTCTGATCCTGGTTGAGTCGGTTCCGGCGCTGATGGTGGAAATTACCGCTGCAAATAATCGGTAACACAAGGCGGGCGAGCGTTGATTTTAAATATTTCGTCAAGGTGCTTTGCTAACACCTTGACAGGTAAAGAAAAACTGTGTCCTATGAATAGGTAAAACTTAGGCACTATGACGGTGGGCCAATGCGAAGAAATAAAACACACAACTTTTTAGCGAGTGCTTGCGCGCTCACTGCGCTGGCTGCTGGCCCGATCTCTGCACAAGAGATCATCCCGCCCGCCGATGTGATCATTACTGATGATTACCGCGTGGATATGCCGCTCACAAACGAAATGCCGGATGCGTTTCGCGGGCTTGAAATCTTCATTGATCGAAAATTAGGCAATTGCGTAGCCTGCCACTCCAACTTTGATGTTGCGGCCATGCAGTTTCTCGGCGAAATCGGCCCTAATCTGGATTGGATCGGCGACCGTTATACCGAAGCCGAAATTCGGGCAATCATGGTTGATTCCAAGGTTGTGCTCGGCGATGGCACGGTGATGCCCGCCTTTTATACTGCCCGCGAAGGGTTTCGCACACTTGAAAAATTCAAAGGTAAAACCATTCTTACGGCACTTCAGGTTGAAGATGTCGTGGCCTACCTCTCCTCTCTTTCGCAAGAAAGCGGATTTGACGGCGTCGACTAGTGAGAAATTTATGTGCTCAAGAAAAAAAACCTAATTGAGGATAAAACAATGGACAAATTACGCAAGCTAAAATTGTTGGGTGCAACTGCGTTGACCATGCTTGGCTCCGGTGTGTTTGCCCAACCCATCACGCTCAATTCGCTCGATGGCTCCTTGTCGGTTAGCGGAGAATTGCTTGAATTTACGGGCGAAAACTACATCGTTGCCTCCCAAATTGGCAACTTGACCGTGGCCGCGGCGATGGTCGAATGTATCGGCGAAGCGTGTCCGAGCATTTTGCCGGAATATTCCGAGTTTACCATCTCTGGTTCGCGTGATCTGGCGCTCAAGCTTATGCCGGCCTTGCTCGATGGGTTCTCGGCCTCGCTTGGCCTTGATATCATCCAGCAAACTGACGCTGGCGGCAATCCGCAAGTTCTGTTTGTTGCGAATACCGGCGAAGAGGTTGCCAAAATTTCCTTTGTTATGCGCGGTTCATCGGCTGGTTTGCGTGATCTTTTGGGGGGTAATGCCAGCTTGGCGCTCACCACCCGTATTGCGCGGCCCTCCGAAGTATCTGCCTTTAGCGCGTCTGGGCGCGGCAATATTCGTGGCCCCGAAAACGAGCATGTTTTGGCGCTTGACGGGGTTGTGGTTGTAACGTCGCCGCAAAACCGTGTGCATATTATTAAAGACTCCGATCTTGCCGCGATCTTCTCTGGTCGGGTTAGCGATTGGGCGCAGCTTGGCGGCGTGCCGGGGCCGATCAACCTTTATGTGCGGCCTGAAAACTCGGGCACTGGCTCGGTGTTTTCGCAGCTCGTGATGCGCCCGGCACGCACTGGATTTTCGCTACGCGTAAACCTGATGGATAGCGACGCGGCCGTAGCAGACGCCGTCGCCGCAGACCCGAACGGCATTGGTTTTACCACCTTCTCGAATAGCGCGAATGCGGCGCCTGTATCCCTTTTGGGGGCCTGTAATATTCAGTCGCCGGCCACGGAATTCACCATCCAGTCGGAGGAATACCCTTATAGTCGCCGGCTTTACCTCTATAAAGGCACGCAGGAAGTGCCTGAGCTGGTGAACCGTTTTATTGATTACCTCAACTCGACCGAAGGGCAAAACATGGTGGAGACCACCGGATATGTTGGCCAAGAAATTATCGAGGTGCCGGTAAACGACCAAGGCCTGCGCTTCCTGTCGGCGGCGCTGCCCACAGATGCCGAGATGACCCTGCAATCGCTGCAAGCCATGATGATGGACCTTGCCACGGCCAGCCGTGTGTCGATCACCTATCGTTTTGAGCAAGGCACGGCCCAGCTTGATAGTCGTGCTTTGGCTGATATTGACCGCTTGGTCAATGAGATCCTGAGCCCTTCAATGCGTAACAAAACCATCATCTTGATCGGCTTCACCGACTCGGTGGGTAAAGGCGAAATCAACCAACGCCTGAGTGTGACCCGCGCCGAACAGGTGCGTAATGCACTGCTCGAAGCGGGCGCAGGCGCGATTAGCCCCTCGCAGATCGAGGTGCGTGGCTATGGTGAGCTTTCCCCGCTCGGCTGTAACGAGGTGGTCGATGGCCGCCGGATTAACCGCCGCGTTGAGGTTTGGGCGCGCTAGATTCCCGCCGTTTGGTTTCCAGATAATAGAGCGCAAGCGCTGCCCAGATAATGGGCAGCGCTATGGCGTGCCAGCGGGTTACAGGCTCGGCAAACACCAGCGCCGCCACCGAAAATTGCAGGGTTGGATTTAGGTATTGGATCAGCCCCAGCGTAGAAAGCCGCACCCGTTGCGCCGCGAAGGAAAATAGTAGCAAGGGGCCAGCGGTCATGGGGCCTGTGAGCATGAGCAAAACCGTATCGTGCCAACTGCTGCCAAACCACCCCGCCGGGCGCGGCACTGTTGACCAGCCAAACCGATGCGCCCCATAGAGCCAGACCATCGCCAGCGGCGCGAGCAGAAGCACTTCAATAAAAACAGACACCATAGGCCCCGCGCTGACCTGCTTTTTGATCAAGGCATAAATGCTAAAAGTGCTCGCCAAAAACAGCGCGATCCACGGCGGCGCACCCAGCCCAAAGGTTAGCACTGCCACTGCCGCCGCCATAAGCACGAGCGCCAAGCCTTGCCCATGGCTAAAGCGCTCACCCATAAAAAGCGCGCCCAGTAGCACCACCATGAGCGGGAAAAAATAGTAGCCGAGGCTGGCTTCCAGCGCGTATTCGAGCTGGATCGAGGTGATATATCCGCCCCAGTTCAACGAAATCATCACCGCTGCCAGCGCCAATGCTACCACGGTGCGCCGCGATTTTAATGCCACCAGCACCGCGCCAAGCCGCCCGCGAAAGCCAAGGATGATGCCAAAAAACAGCAGCGACCACAGGGTGCGGTGGGCCAGCACCTCCAAGGGCGGCACATGGGCCAGCGCCTTGTAAAACAGCCCCGACAGCCCCCAAACGGTGGACGCGGTTAGAATGGCCAAAATGCCTAAAGGTGGGTTTTTCATGTGGAGCCTCGTTAGAAAAGGCTTCCGAAGCGCAGAGGGGGGCGGGCCTCCCTCTGCATTTTTCGCGCCCGATTAGGCGTTGGAAAGCCGCTCGGCTACATTTTCCCAATTGACCAGATTGTCAAGGAAATTGGTCAGATACTTGGGCCGCGCATTGCGGAAATCGATGTAATAGGAGTGCTCCCACACATCGCAACCCAGCAGGGCGGTTTGGTTAAAGCATAGCGGGTTAACGCCATTTTCTGTTTTGGTTACCTTCAAAGTGCCGTCGGCTTCCGCCACCAACCAGCACCAGCCAGAGCCGAACTGGCCTGCGCCAGCGGCCGAAAACTCGGATTTGAACGCGTCAACCGAGCCAAAGGCATCGGTGATGCGGCTTTCAAGCTCGGAGGGCATGGCGCGGCCGTTTGGCCCCATCATGTCCCAGAATTGCGAGTGATTCCAGTGCTGCGAGGCATTGTTGAAAATGCCGTTTTGCGCCACAGAGCCAGCCGCATAGGTGCCTTTCACGATCTCTTCGAGCGTTTTGCCTTCCCACTCGGTGCCCGCCACAAGCTTGTTGCCGTTGGTTACATAAGCGTTGTGGTGCAGGTCGTGGTGGTATTCCATGGTCTCTTTGGACATGCCGCCAGCGGCGAGTGCATCATGGGCATAAGGAAGATCAGGTAGTTCAAAAGCCATTTTGGCCCCCTCTTTTTTGGTTTTGCGCAGGTGCGCCCGCGCTCCCCTCTCGAATACACGAGTTTTTCCCTCGGGTAAATGCGGCGGGCAAAATAATTATGACGGGGCCGTGTTTCCCTGCTACCGATAGGGCCATACCTTTCAGGATTTACACATGAATAATACAAGCGACAACCTTCGGGGTGCTATCTTTATGATGCTCTCCATGGCCGGATATGTGGTGAATGACACGCTGATAAAGCTGGTGTCTGATGATGTGGCGCTGGCCCAAAGCGTGTTTATTCGGGGGCTTGTCGCCACCGCTTTGCTGGCCGGTTTTGCCGCCTATAAGCACGAACTTTTTGTGCGGGTGCCGTCGCGCGAGCTGCGAATCATCTTGCTACGGGCCTTTGGTGAAATCGCGGCCACTTTTTGCTACCTGAGCGCGCTTGTGCATATGCCCCTGGCCAATATCACTGCGATTTTGCAATCCCTGCCGTTGGCGGTCACCGTTGCGGGGGCGTTGTTTCTGGGCCATAAGGTCGGTTGGCGGCGCTATCTGGCGATCGTGGTCGGGTTCGGCGGGGTGCTGATTATCGTGCGCCCCGGCGGCGAAAATTTTGATAGCTATGCGCTCTGGGCCATGGCTGCGGTCGGGTTTATTACGCTGCGCGACCTGATGGCGGCCAGGTTGGCAAAGGAAACGCCCTCTATGTTTGTGGCGCTGTTTACCGCGGCCGGAGTTACGCTGGCGGCCGGCATCATGGCCTGTTTTCAGCCATGGGGGCCGATTGCCGCTGGCAGCTTTACTTATCTGGTCTCGGCGGCGGGGTTTATTCTGATCGGTTATGTGACCTCGATCAGCGCCATGCGCTACGGCGAAATCGCCTTCGTGTCGCCGTTCCGCTATACGGTGTTGGTTTGGGCGCTGCTCTTGGGGATTTTCGTGTTCAAAACCTATCCGGATGGCTGGACCATGCTCGGAATCGCGATCGTGGTTGGCACGGGCGTGTTCACTTTTTATCGTGAACAACAGGCCCGGAAGACGGCAGAAACTTAGGGCCATGATTCTGTAAAGTTGTTGTTAAAGCAGCGGGTTACACGTCTTTCCATTGACCTCACTAAACCAGTTTAGTGGGGGCAATCCAGCACGCTAAAACCAGCGCGTAGGGCAAGCCGATTAAAGCGGAATCGGTCGCTGCTCTTCAATCGCTTCCATCGCGAAATACGAGGTTACGGAATCCAGCTCCACCCGCTCGATTAGTCGTTGGTATACGCTGTCATAGCTGGCCATATCGTGGGTCACGACCTTGAGCATATAGTCATAATCCCCGCCGATCCGGAAAAAATCGACCACTTCTGGCAGGTTTGACACATGCCGCCGAAAAGTGCGCAGCCAATCCGCCGAGTGGTGGCGGGTGCGCACCATCACAAACACCACCAGCCCCAGCCCTAGCTTTTCCCGGTCCAGCCGCGCGGTGCTGCCTTTGATCACGCCGCTTTCGCGCAGCGCCTTCAGCCGCCGCCAGCAGGCATTTTGCGATAGTCCGACCTTCTCGGCCAAGTCCCGCTGCGAGAGGCCCGCATCGGCCTGAAGGGCGGCAAGGATGAGTGTGTCAATATGATCTACATAATTGGTCTTCATTCGATCATTTGACACAAAACAAACATGTATATCAAGGAAATTGAGTAAGTTTATCGCAATCCGGAGGGTCATACTCTGCAAAACCTTAGGAGGCCTACCATGCTCACCGAATTTCGCAACAATTTGCGCACAGAAAACCCGATCAAAACCATTCGTGAGGGTCTTATTGGCGAAGGCCTTACCTATGCGGGTCGCCATGGCGAGGTGCCGATGGTCTATGCAGATTACGTCGCATCGGGCCGCGCCTTGCGGCAAGTCGAGGATTTTATGCTGGAAAAAGTGCTGCCCTTTTATGCCAATCCGCACACAGAGGCCTCTTACTGCGGTGCCTATGTGAACCGTCTGCGCGAGCAGGCCCGCGCCGAGATCGGGCGGCTGACCAAGGCCGACGGCTGCGCGGTGGTGTTTACCGGCAGCGGGGCCACGGCGGGGCTTAGCCGCTTGCCCGCCCTGCTTGGGGTCGAAGAGGCCGCCAACCCCGTGGTGGTGATCGGCCCCTATGAGCACCATTCAAACCTGCTGCCATGGCGGGAAAGCAAGGCGCTGGTGATCGAAATTCCCGAGGGTGAGGGCGGCGGCCCAGACCTTGCGGTGCTGGAAGAAACCCTGAAAATGCACGCCAGCAGCGACCTGCTGATCGGCAGCTTTTCGGCCGCATCCAACGTGACGGGCATTCTGACCGATAGCGAGTCCGTGGCGCGGTTGGTCAAGGCCCATGGCGGGGTTTCGGTGTGGGATTACGCTGGCGGCGCGCCTTACTTAAGCATTGATATGGCCACGGGCAGCGATATGGAAAAGGATGTGCTTGTGGCCTCTAGCCACAAGTTTCCCGGCGGGCCGGGCGGCTCGGGGGTGATGATCATCCGGCAATCGGTGGTGCGGCGGCAAACCCCCACCCAGCCCGGCGGCGGCACGGTGCGCTTTGTGTCGCCTTGGGGGCATGACTACCTTGAGGATGTGGTGGCGCGCGAAGAGGCTGGCACGCCCAATTTGGCTGGCGATATCCGCGCCGCACTGGCCTTTATTGTAAAAGACGTGATCGGCCAAGCCGCGATTGATGCCCGCGAGCGTGAGCTGAACCTGATGGCAATGGCGGGGCTGGCGGGGCTGGAAAACCTCACGATATTGGGGGCCGACCACGCCCACCGCCTGCCGATTTATTCTATGCTGGTGCGGGATGGCGCGGGGCAGGTGGTGAGTAGCGAGCAGATCACCCGCGATCTTAGCGAGGTTTATGGCATTCAGGCGCGGGGCGGCTGTGCCTGCGCGGGGCCATATGGGCACCGGCTTTTGGAGGTCGACGAAGCCGAGTCTGCCGCCCTGCGCTGCCAGATTTTGGCAGGGCATGACGAGCTAAAACCGGGCTGGGTGCGGCTGAATTTTAGCTATTTGATGAGCGACGAGACCGCGCGCTATATCATTAGCAGCCTGCAAACCTTGGTGCGGGGCTACGCCGAAACAGCGGCCTGAAGTCCTTCGCCTGCCGGGGTGTTACGCCGGAGCGCGTTACATACATGCCTCTGTAGACATGTCATATATGACATGTCTACAGAGGCATGTATAAACAAACGGGTAAGCTCGGAGGCGGGCGGTGCTTTGTGCTTATTGTAGGGCGTCGGGGAGCGCGGGATGCACGGGCTGGCCGTGAGGCGTGGCCAGAAAGGCGGCTGTCCAGTTGGCTTTCATGGCGGTAAGCAACCCCTCATCCGCAATGCCTTTTTCGCGCAGCATGGTTTCCAGCGCCGCCACCCATGCGGTGTAATAGTCATCACTGCCATCCAGCGGGGCGGTTTTTCCGGCGGCTTTCAGGGCCGCGCTGAAGGTGGCTGTCCACTCGGGCCAGCTAAAATGGCCAGCTTCGTTGAGAGCCACGGTCAGCGCAAAGGCTTGACCGTGCCACGGGGCATCAAACGGGGCGGGGGGTGTGGGGGTCATGCGGGCCTCATATAGGGTTGCCACAAATCGAGGCTAATGGCGTCATCCGGCGCTTCGGCCTCATGGCCCCACAGGGCGGCGGCGGTGAATTCAACCGTGTAAAGCGGCTGCGGGTTTTCGCCCTGAAAGCGAGCATTGCTGTTGGGCAGCACATGGTTGCCATGGCTCAGGATGATGGTGCCGGTTTTGCCCGCTGCATAGGCGGGCAAGCGGCAATGGCCCGGCCCGGGGGCGGGCACGGTGCGCACGCGGTCGCCGGTTTTGAACTGCGGGGCAGGGCCGCTGGCGCGGGTATAGGGGGCTACCTTGCGCATGGCGGCGGGGGCATCTTCAGCCCGTAGCGCTTTGGGAGAAAGCGGGGCTTGGGCCACGTTGCCAGCAAGCTCGGCCTCTGTCAGCACGCCGCGCTCAACCAGCAAATTAGCCAGCGCCGCCATCCATTTTTCATAGTAGGAAAGCTCTGCATAATCCTGCAGCTGCTCGCGCGCAAAGCGCGAGGCGTCGATATTCCACGCCCCCAGCGCCCCGCAAGCGAGGTTGAGGGCGAGGGCTTTGGCGTGCCAATCCGTGTGGAAAACCACGGCATCATCCTTGTCAGGGATCCCCCCTGCTGCCCGCCCGCCGAGATCGTGTGCGCGGGTCATGCAGGGCCAGCCAAGGCGGTGCCGATCATGGCGTTGCGGGAGACCAGTGCGGCGAGTTCTTGTTCCCCCAGCCCCTCACTACCTTCGGGGCGCATGGGCAACACGAGGTAGCGGACCTCGGCGCTGGAATCCCACACCCGCACCGTTTGTCCCTCAAGCAGAGCCACGCCGAATTCAGCCAGCACGGCGCGCGGTTCCTTCACGGCGCGGGCGCGGTAGGCATCGGATTTATACCATGCGGGCGGAATGCCGAGCACCGGCCACGGGTAGCAAGAGCACAGCGTGCAGACCACCATGTTATGCTGCGCGGGCGTGTTTTCCACCGCGACCATGTGCTCGCCTTGCCGCCCCGCAAAGCCCAACTCGGCTATGGTGGCGGTGGCATCGGTTAGCAGACGGGCTTTGAAGGCAGGGTCGAGCCATGCCCGGGCCACAACGCGGGCACCGTTTTGCGGGCCGATATCGTTTTGGTAGGTATCTATCAGGGCGTTCAGCGCTGCGGGGTCCACCAAGCCTTTTTGTACCAGAATGGTTTCGAGCGCGCGGGCGCGTAGCTCTGGGTCCGAGGGCAGCAGGCTGTGGGGTTCGGCGTGGTCATGCGGCACGGTGGCGGCTCCTTTTGCGCGCCAATGGGCCACAACTGTGCGGTCCTGTCAAGCTTAGGCGGTGGCCAGCCGGAAGGTGCGGTTGTCGAGCACGGCATCAGCCAGCTTGGCCCCGACCCAGAAGCAGAACAGCGCGATCCATGCGGTCAGTGAAAATACTGAAGTGCCGGTAACGCCGTTGCCGATGGCACAGCCGCCTGCCAACATGCCGCCAAAGCCCATGAGGGCTGCGCCGGAAAGGTAACGCCGCATCGAGCGTGCGCCCTCAAAGCCTTGGCATTTATAGGTGCGGGTGACGTGCGAGGTAACGAATGAGCCAAGAAATACGCCGGGGACAAGGCCGATGGCGAAGGTCGGGATCGGGCTGGTTTCGAGGAAATACATCAGCGTATTGGCCGAGGGGCCGGTGAAGGTGAGGCTTTCAATCGAAGTTGGCTCGAAGCTGACAGAAGCCAGCGTATAGGTAGCAAGCCAGCCGAGCGCCACGGCAAAGCCAACCCCCGCCCCAAAGAACAAAGTGCTAAAGCCAACGCGGTTTTTATAGGCGATATAAATCGCATAGATCGCAAAGCCGCCGCCAAGCGCCATGCCAAAGCCGCCGGGCAGGCCGAGGGCGTCTAGCAGGTTCACATTGCGGCCACCCGGTGTTGTCCACAGCGCGGCGAGGCTGTTGCGCAGGGGGGAAAGCCAGCCATGCAGGCTCATTTGTGCGAAAATGGCAAATACGAGTCCCGAGATTACCGCGCGCAGGTTGCCCGTGGCGGCCAGCACCAGCAAACGGCCCGAGCAGCCCCGCGCCATCACCATGCCAATACCAAACAGCAGCCCGCCGATAACCGCGCCAGAGATTGAGCCGGGCACCGCGAGGATGCGGGCTTCGGTCAGGTCAACATAGTCGAAAAATATCGCGAATTGGGTCCAGAACAGGGCGGTGGCAAAGGTGAGCAGCCATACGGCGGTGCGCGGGCCAATTTGGCCACGGGCAAATTCTACCGCCGAGGCGCGGAGGCAAAACTGTGAGCGCTGGGCGGCCACGCCGAAGATTACACCAATGGTTAGCCCCGCAAGGGCTTTTGTGTTGGCTTCCCCTAACCAATCCATCAGGCTGATGATATCCATGCCACGACTCCTCAAAATATTACAATTATCGAATATGACCCTTTATGGTAGGCTTCTTTGACTTAGATCATATGGCGCAGAAAAACCACACCGCCGCACCGGTCAGGATGCCGCGGCGCGGGGGCTGTGCTAATGGGGGAGCCGCGTTTCGCTTGACCCCGAGGCAGGCATGGCGTCAGATAAAAGCCCATGCGAAAGGACAGGTTATGCTCGATATAGAATTCATCCGCGCCCAGTTTCCGGCTTTCACCGAGGCCCCGCTGCAAGGGCAGGCGTTTTTTGAAAACGCGGGCGGCAGCTACACCTGCGCGCCGGTGATTGACCGCCTGACCCGCTATTATACCCAGCGCAAGGTGCAGCCTTACTACCCGTTTGAAGCTAGCCGTTTGGCCGGTGAGGAAATGGACGAGGCCCGCACACGGCTCTCAAAGGTGCTCAATATCGAGACCGACGAGCTGAGCTTCGGGCCATCCACCACGCAAAACACATATGTGTTGGCGCAGGCTTTCGGGCAGATGCTCAGGGCGGGGGATGCGATTATCGTGACCAACCAAGACCACGAGGCCAATACCGGCCCATGGCGGCGGCTAGCAGAGCGCGGGATAGAGGTGCGGGAATGGCAAGTGGACGAGGGCGGGCATCTGAACCCTGCGGCCCTTGCCAACCTGCTGGATGAACGGGTGAAACTGGTGTGCTTTCCGCATGTTTCCAACCTTGTGGGCGAGATTAACCCCGTGGCAGAGATATGTGGCATTATCGGCGCAGCGGGGGCGTATAGCTGTGTGGATGGCGTGAGCGCGGTGCCGCATGGCCTGCCCGATGTGGCGGCGCTGGGGGCCGATATCTACCTGTTTTCCGCCTATAAAACCTTTGGCCCGCATCAGGGAATTATGGCGATCAAACGCGCGCTGGCCGATGTGCTGCCCAACCAAGGGCATTTTTTCAATGAAGCCGTGCGCACCAAGCGCTTCACCCCCGCAGGGCCAGATCACGCGCAGGTGGCGGCCTGTGCAGGCATGGTTGATTACCTCGACGCCGTTCATGCGCACCACTTTGAGGCCGAGCCGAATGCGGCTGCGCGGGGCAGGGCAGTGCATGACCTTGCGGCCACCCATGAGGCAACGCTCCTCGCCCCGCTGATCGACTATCTGCGCGGGAGAAATGATGTCCGCCTGCTTGGGCCGCAAAGCGTAGGCGGGCGCGTGGCGACGGTTTCTGTGGTGGCCAATAAGCCCGGCTATGAACTGGCGCAAGCCTTGGTGCCCGAGGGCATTATGGCTGGCGGTGGCGATTTTTATGCCGTGCGGTTGCTCGAGGCACTAGGGGTGAAGCCAGAGCACGGGGCGCTACGGCTGAGCTTTGTGCAGTATACCAGCAAGGCAGACGTGGAAAAACTGATCACCGCGCTCGACAAGGTTTTATAACATTCGCCACAGGCGCTGTCGCCCGCGCCGCAGTGTTTTCGCTACGCAAAAAGCCCCTTGCCTTTGGGCGGTGGCGGCGCACCAACCCTTGTGCATGTTGCACCGTTGCCCATGCGCCGATTCGCAGCCTGTGTGCTTGTGGCTATCCGCGCCAGATCCGATTTAGGGACCCGCCACGGCTCGACATCGCAATGCGTGCGGTGCGGCCAGCGACACTGAAGCTGCTGCCCACCCATTCGTAATTGCTGTCATAATAAAGGTCGGAGTTTACGCCGTTGCGAATGGCGTAGCGGGTGCAGGGGGTTTCGCCCTCGCTGGTGTTGAATGTAGCGGCCCCGACACGGCCAATGGAGGGGGTAAACACCTTGCCGTTTTGGGTGTTGATCCAAGTGGGCCGCTCCAGAAAATCAGTGGTGAAATAGCTGGTGGTGGCGGGATTTCCCTCAATGATGCCCTGATAGCGGCTGCCATCCATTTCCAGCCCACGGCTGGTGCGGGTGGCATTGGCATATTCAATCGGGCCGTTATTATTGGTGCGTGAACGCATTTCCTGTAGCACGCCATCTTTCCAGCTTTCGCGGTTGCTGAGCTGATAATCAAAGTTCAGAATGCCAAGGATGCTTAGGTGCAAGGATACTTCCACCTCCGCATCAACCCGATTGCCGCTGCGGCTTAAACGCACCGACGAGCTGCCGACCTTTTTGCGACCAAGATATACGTTAAATTCACGGCTGGCCGAGGCGGCTGAAGCGGAACCAGCGGGCAGGCTGGCAATGGTTAGGCTGGCACCGGTAAGAGCCAAAAATTGGCGGCGATCGGGAAACATGGTTTTACCTCGACTGAGTTACATTGGGGTTTTGTAACAGGGGGTGGCTGGCAAGGGTAGGCGGATTTTGTTTTGCAGGAGTTTCGGCAGAACCTCGCCCAAAAGCGGAGACCAACCTTATGGCGCGATCACGTATCAGTGGGGGATTGGACCTGTCGCGGAATTGTGCCGCTCCTTTAACCTGTAAACGGCGGAGCAATACTAGGCCACAGTAGCGGCGGCATAATGCGGTCGCGGGCGGTGTAAAAACCGGCCACTTTGGCCCTTTCATTATGGGAGGGTTTGGGGATTTATACTGTGGAATTTTATTT
>Ga0256840_1001007_pt1 | contig 27527 bp, 30 predicted proteins | sample 355202metaG_FD_185969 | JGI IMG/M metagenome (GOLD analysis project Ga0256840, IMG submission 185969) | Hydrothermal vent microbial communities from Mid Atlantic Ridge, Atlantic Ocean - 355-202 | ecosystem: Environmental > Aquatic > Marine > Hydrothermal vents | place: Atlantic Ocean: Mid... | reverse complement strand
AAATTAAGATGCAAAAACACATGACGGATATACAAAATCAACCGCAAAGAGTGATATCTTATTTTAAGCATCCTAAAATTTCTTATGCTGCATAAATTGAGCGGTAATATCTAGCAGGGTTAATATAATGTCACAGGAAACACATCTTGGGTGGCATGACTAACATTAAAAATCAACATGCCATGAGGTTCTGATGGTTTAACAAAGGGTGCCGAAAGAGAAATCGAAGTAAATAAAATCAAAATGGGTAAGAGTTTTTTCATTGCTTTTTCCTTTTTTTTAAGATTGTGGTTGATAATATTGCACTAATTCTCTGTTTTGTCAAATTTCATGAGTACCGCATTCAGTTTCTGTTCAGATTTGTTGCTGGCAAAGCACCAGTATGAGGTTCTGAATTACGCTATTGTGTAGCAGACTAAATAAAATAAGGTATAATACGAGCCTTGTTATTAATTTATGAAGTTTTCTATGAAATCAGAACAAAATCAGGTTATATTCCGTAAAGACTACCAACAACCAAACTATTGGGTTAATTCAGTATCCTTGGGCTTTTTGATTGAACCAACTTTTACTATGGTGCGCTCAAAAATACAATTCAACCATAATACAACAAAACAAAACAAGTTAGTTTTAAATGGTGTTGACATTGATTTGATGAAAATTTCCATTGACAGAAGGGTTCTGGATAAATCAGACTATGTTATTGATGATGAGTCATTAACTATTGATAACACACCTGAAAATTTTGTATTGCAAGTCGAAAATAAGATTTATCCAAGTAAAAATACGGCTCTTGAAGGTTTATACCAGTCGGGCGGTTTTTTTCTGACGCAATGTGAAGCAGAAGGTTTTAGAAAAATTACTTATTATCCCGATAGACCCGATGTAATGGCACCATTTGAAGTCACTTTGATTGCTAACAAAGAACAATACCCCGTGCTTTTGTCCAATGGTAATTTAGTGCAGTCTGGTGATTTGAAAAATGGTAAACACTTTGCTCGTTGGTCTGACCCTCACCCAAAACCCAGTTATTTATTTGCCATTGTTGCTGGTGAGTTGTCCTTTATTGAAGAAAACTATGTCACCAGTGAAGGCAACGATGTTAATTTGCGCATTTATGTTGAAGAAGAAAACCTCGATTCCTGCCAATACGCTATGGACTCACTTAAACATTCAATGAAGTGGGATGAACAGCGATATGGTTTGGCTTATGATTTATCGCAGTACAATATTGTAGCCACCAATGATTTCAATATGGGCGCTATGGAAAACAAAGGCTTAAATATATTTAATTCCAAATATGTTTTAGCGCGACCTGATACGGCAACTGACTCCGATTTTATTGGTGTTGAGGCGGTCATTGGACACGAATATTTTCATAATTGGACAGGAAACCGCGTGACTTGCCAGGATTGGTTTCAACTGAGTTTAAAAGAAGGTTTGACCGTTTATCGCGATCAAGAGTTTACCTCAGATATGCAATCTGCAGCGGTTAAACGCATTGAAGATGTGCGTATACTAAAGTCTTTTCAGTTTGCTGAAGATGCCGGTCCCATGTCTCACCCAATTCGTCCTGATTCATTTATCGAAATCAACAACTTTTATACCTTAACTGTTTATGAAAAAGGCGCACAAGTTGTTCGCATGTATGAAACCCTGCTGGGCAGAGATGGTTTTAGAAAAGGCATGGATTTATATTTTGAACGCCACGATGGCCAAGCAGTGACCTGTGATGACTTTAGAAAAGCAATGGCTGATGCTAACGGTGCCGATTTAGAGCAATTTGGTTTATGGTACTCTCAAAATGGAACCCCAAGGGTTAGCGTTAAAGAAAGTTATGACGCTAAAAGTAATGAATTGACCTTAATAATCAAACAAAAGCACCCTAAAAATACAAAAAAGAAAGACTACCAAGCCATGATTATTCCAATGCGCACAGCCTTGTTTGATAAAGAAGGCAATCAATTAAGTTTGGATGAGTCTGGGTTGATTGAAAAAGTGTATGAGATTAATGAATTCAAGCAAACCTTAGTCTTTAAAAACATTAGTTCTGCTCCAATAGTATCTTTGTTTCGAGGGTTTTCAGCTCCTGTTATTGTTAAACACAAGCGTGAGAATAAGGACTTATTGCAATTAATGACTTTTGACTCTGATTCTTATAATCGTTGGGATGCGGCTCAAATCATTTCAACACAAGTGATTAAACAGGCTTATGATGCTCTTTGTCATGATGAAAAGCCAAACTGTCCAACGTTTTATGTTGAAGCAATAGCCAGAGTTTTAACAGACGATTCAACAGACCCTGCCTTGCTTGCCGAGGCGCTTTCTCTTCCTGAGTTAAAAACTTTAATGGTATCAATGCAAGACATTAAGATAAATCACTTACACCAAGCCAGAGAGTTTATTAAAAAATCTTTAGCTGAGACTTTAGAAGTGGAGTTTTTATCCATATATAACCAAAACTTTGTCACCGGTGATTACCAAGTGCGAAGTGAAGATGTGGCAAAAAGAAGCCTGAAAAACACCTGCCTAAGCTACCTCATGTGCACCAAAAACCCTGATATTCTGCGGTTATGTAAAAAACAATATTACGACGCAAACAACATGACAGACAGTATTTCAGCGTTAAGTTTTTATGTACACAACCAAGCAGAAGGATACCAAGACTTACTTCAAGACTTTTTTGAAAAGTGGCAAAACAATGCATTGGTTATGGACAAGTGGTTTATTGTGCAAGCCACATCACCAGCAGAAAACACATTAAATATCGTCAAACAATTGATGGAGCATCACTTATTTAGTTTAGAAAACCCAAACAAGGTTCGTTCTCTGGTCGGGGCTTTTTCATCAAACAACTTGATTGGTTTTAACACACAAGAAGGTTATCAATTTTTAGCCGATCAAGTCTTGGTATTAAATCGCTTAAATCCACAAATGGCATCTCGCATGGTTTCTATTTTTAATTCGTGGAAAAAACTGGATAAGTCCTTAAGAGATTTGGTTAAACCAGAACTTAAACGCATTCATGCCAGTAAAGACTTGTCTCCAGATGTGTTTGAAATTGTTGACAAAGCCCTAAAAAGCGATTAATTTGTTCAGGAAACAATAACTTCACAATGTTTAACTTTACATTTATCATGCTTTTATTAATAATAAAGTTTGGAATGGGACATTTAAAAGAAAATGAATAAAAACAGCAAAATCAAAAATAAAGACAAAAACAAGAAGCAATACACCAAGCCGGTTTTAAAACCGCTTGGTGATATTAGAGATGTAACGATGGGTGGCTCACCCGGCATTGGTGATAGTGGTAATGCTGGTGCAGAAAAGCCATTTATTTAAGTTCATGTGCGCTATTTAACAACAAAAGAAAAACCAAATACATCAAGCACAAGTTTTCAGTACGAGATTGCTGATGCTATTTATTGCAGCGATTTTTTAATACCTGAACTGCAACCCTTTTTTATTAATGAAACTTGTGCAAAGAATCAATCACCACCATTAAACTCAACCGTCAATCACTTGTTTAATCAGCTTGTTTATAAACAGCAAATTGGTGTCGGTGAGCGCATCTATAACTTGGAAGTAAAATCTAACATCAATGGTTACCATTTAAAAGCGGATGGTGGTCATTACCAAATCTTAAATCATTCAATTAATGCGCCAGTAAAAACAGATGCAACCATTCTGTTAGGCCCTGCTTTGATATTAAATTTAGCCATGAATAATGTCTTTTGTTTTCATGCATCGGCGAGTGTTATCAATGGTAAAGTTTTTATCTTTCTTGCTTCATCTGGAACAGGAAAATCAACCATCGCCCGTTTTTTCAATGAATTTTCAAATAGCTACCGAATAGCCGATGACATTGTCGCTGTTAAAATAATTAATAACCAGTTAACTATTTTACCCAATTTTCCGCAATTAAAACTCAACGACAAGCAACAGTATTCAGGTGAAAAAATAAAGCAAAAAACGCACTTCTTCTTTATTAATAAAGATAATGAAGCCAAAATTTCATTCACTCAAATAAACCACTTAGAGTCAATGAAAAAACTTATTGCGCATACCGTTGCCACCCGATTATTTAACCCTTTACACCTCGAAAAACATTTAACGTTTTGCCATAAACTTTTATTTCTAAGTGAGAGTTATCAAGTAAGTTACCAACACAGAGCTCACAGTCTATTTGAGTTAAAGGAGCTACTTGATGAGCTTTAAGGAAAAAATTATGGCTTTTTTGTTGTTGCCATCTAGCCGAACCTATTTAAAAAAAATCATTTTTGAATTAAAAAACAAGGACTACAAACAAGTATTAGAACAGACACCAAATGTAAAATTTAAAGCTACGAAGCAAGAAAGTCTAGTTAAAAGCTACTTTTGGGCAGCTCGCACCATAAAAGACTGCCGTTGTTTGCCGCGTTCCATTGCGCTTTATCATCACATGAAAGCTTTAGGTTATGATGTTAAACACAAAATTGGCGTCAATAAAACAGAAAAGCTCAACGCTCATTCATGGGTAGAGCTCAATGACGAGCCACTAAATGAACACCCTGACTTGTATCAAAGGTTTACCGTTCTAGAATTAACCAACGACACAATAAAAGCAACAAAATTGACCTAAATCATATTTAAGTTTATAGTACAAAACTATCATACTCCTTTTATTAAAAATCATCACATGAATACTCTTTTAGAATTTAACTTAGACCTGATTAAAAAATACGACAAAGCAGGTCCTCGCTATACCTCTTATCCAACCGCTGTCGTTTTTAACGATTCCTTTGGTGAGGAGGATTACCGCAAACAAGCCATCACAAGCAATGAGGCCAATAAGGGCAAGCCCATCTCATTGTATTTCCATATTCCTTTTTGTGATACTTTATGCTTTTTTTGTGCCTGCAATAAAATAGCAACTAAGAAAAGAGATAAAGCCGACACCTACCTCGATTACCTCGAAAAAGAAATGGCAATAGTCTCAAAACTTTACGATAAATCCCGTTTAGTTGAACAAATGCACTTCGGTGGTGGAACACCCACCTTTTTAACCGATGAACAGTTCGAGAGAATGATGTCGTTGATTGCCAAATATTTTCCACTTATTCACAGTGAACAACGCGATTATTCCATCGAAATTGACCCTCGTTCAGTGACCCAGCAAAGCATGAAAAAATTAGCTGGCTATGGCTTTAATCGTTTTTCACTGGGTGTGCAAGACGTTAATCCTGTGGTACAAAAAGCCGTCAACCGCATACAACCAACACAAATGACGCGTGACATCATCCAAGCATGTCGCGATGTTAATGCCCGTTCAATCAGTGTTGATTTAATTTATGGTTTACCATTTCAAACGTTAAAAAGTTTTGCACTAACCGTGGATGCGGTAATAGAAATGTCACCAGATAGGTTGTCCGTTTTTAATTATGCTCATTTACCGCATTTGTTTGCGCCACAAAAAAGAATCAAAGCCGAAGACTTGCCAAAGGCCGAAGAAAAATTAGCCATATTGCAAATGACTATAGAAAAACTCACAGGGGCAGGCTATGTCTATATCGGCATGGATCACTTTGCCAAACCCGATGACGAATTAGCCATTGCACAAGCCAAAGGCACACTGCAAAGAAATTTTCAAGGCTATACCACCCATGCAGAATTGGACTTAGTGGCTTTAGGGGTTTCATCTATTAGTTCGGTCAATAACTCTTTTAGCCAAAATGTTAAATCCACCGAACAATATTATGCCATTTTAGATAGAGGAAAATTACCAATTTATCGGGGTTATTTATTAAATGATGACGATGTGTTAAGAAAAGCCGTAATTCAGCACCTCGCCTGTCATTTTGCTTTGGATTTTGAAAAAATAGAACAAGAATTTTCAATCGATGTTACAGATTATTTCGCACAAGAACTGGACGAGCTCAAACAAATGCAACGAGACAAACTAATAACAATGGATAAAAAAAGCATCAAAGTTACCCCTGCAGGACGTTTACTTATCCGCAATATCTGCATGGTGTTTGATGTTTATTTAAGAAAGCAAAAGGGACAAAAGTTCTCAAAAGTGATATAAGAGAAATCCTGTTTGTTGGATAGGCTCGATTTAATTGATTGGCTTTAGTAAAGAAAAGGGTTTTTTATAATGGTGTCTGAAATTGAGTTGAAATTAGCTTCTTTTGTTTTTCATTATGGTGTATTATTTCAACTCTCTTAAAGTGTTGGATCATCTCGTGTCACGTTTATTAAATAAAAAAGTGTTGGTTACTGGCTCTGCTCAAGGTATTGGGCTTGCGGTTGCACAATTGTTTATCGACAATGGTGCACGTGTTTTTTTATCTGATATTAATGATGAGTTAGGGCAAAAAGAAACCAATTTGCTTGGTGATAACGCTCAATACTTACATCTTGATGTTTCTCAAGAACAGGACTGGATTGATGTTGCGGATAAAATTAAAAAACTTGATGTTGTCATTAACAATGCTGGCATTACTGGTTTTTTTGAATCTTCGGGTCCCCACGACCCAGAAAACTTGGATATGACGAGTTGGCATAAGGTTCATCAAACCAATCTTGATGGTGTGGCTTTGGGTTGTAAATACGGCATAGCCATGATGAAGGATTCAACTGCTGCTAGTATTGTTAATATTTCATCGCGCTCAGGCATTGTTGGTATTCCAGCAGCTACGGCTTATGCTTCCAGTAAAGCTGCTGTGCGCAACCACACAAAATCCGTTGCTTTGTATTGTGCTGAACAAGGCTACAACATTCGCTGTAACTCCATTCACCCAGGTGCTATTCTTACACCAATGTGGGATGCTATGCTTGGAGAAGGTGATGCTAGGGTCGAAGCGATTAAAAATGTCGCCGCCGATGTGCCGCTCAAAACCATGGGTGAACCACTTGATGTCGCTTATGCTGCTCTGTTTTTAGCCTCTGATGAGTCTAAATACATCACAGGCATTGAATTAAATATTGATGGTGGAATTTTGGCAGGAAGTACAGCAACGCCGAAATAATTTTTTAAGTCATGTTGCTTCTTATATAATGTATAAAAAAAGCCATGGCGACAAAAAAGCTGGTATTAAGTAGGTGGAAATATCGAACACCTGCTATCAAAACACTGATGCGTGGCTTTTTTGGGTTGACGTAGGCTTTTACTGTTTTACCTGTTTCAAACTTTCTCAACAACACCAGTGCTGCTTTTAATAGTTGATTAGACCAATAACCAAATGCGATGCGCTTAGATCGATAATTGTGTCCTTTGTATTGGTAAGAATAGTGAACATTGACAACATAGGAAGAGCTTTCATTGGATTGTTGCTGCTCTTCAATATCCGAATTAAGTATCGTTACTTCTACTTGAGGCCATTTTTTAGCTAATGCATTGACGTATAATTCAAACAGCGATTTTATTAAACCACCATAAGCAATAATATAAAAAATAAGTATGACGATCTTATCTATCATTTTCTTATACTCACCAAACCTGCAAACATCAATAACCCATTGAGCAACAATAGCTCAAAACCAAACTTATAACCGCCAAGCAACTGTTCTGAATTTTTGTCTATTAAATAAGTTAGCAAAGGTGCTAATAGTGCGATAATGGGTACGTGTTTATCTTGGATGTGTTTTTTTGTCAGCAAGCCAAAAGCAAACAAGCCAAGTATGGGCCCATAAGTAAACCCAGCTAAACGAAAGAGGTTTTGTATGGCTGATGCTTCCATAAAGTAACGAAAAACTACTATTGTAGCAAACAATAATAGAGTGAAACCTATGTGGATTATCATTCTTTGTTTTTTTGGTGTATTCACTTTGTCCATTATATCCACACAAAAAGACGTCGTTAGAGCCGTTAGAGCCGAATCTGCACTGGAGTAGGCTGCAGCCAATAAACCCACTAAAAACACAATACCAAGATAGGCAGGCAAGTGGTTTAATGCAAGAGCCGGAAAAACTTTATCCGTTATGATATTTCCAGTGTCTGCATTAAGTGGTAAATTAATGCCTTGTTTTGCCGAATAGATGTACAACAATGCGCCTAATGCCATTATCATAATGTTGACAATAACTAATACCACAAAAAACCATTGCATGTTTTTTTGGGATTCTTTGAGGTTTTTACAACTTAAGTTTTTTTGCATCATGTCTTGGTCAAGTCCTGTCATAACAATCGCGATAAAGGCTCCTCCCAAAAACAATTTAAAAAAGTTTAACTTATCTGACCACCCCCCTTCAAAGAAAAAGGTTTGAGAATAGTCGCTGTTTTTTATTGCTACTAGTGCTGAACCTAAATCCATGTTTAATTGGGATGTTATGCTAATAAAAGCAACCACCACCGCCACAATCATAAAAAAAGTTTGCAGCGTATCTGTCCATATAATTGTTTTTATTCCAGCTTTAACCGTATAACTCCATATCAGTAACAAACTCAACAATACCGTTAGCCAAAAAGGAACACCAAAATGAACAAAGATAAAATCATGTAAAACCATGGTCATTAAATACAGGCGAAAAGACGCGCCAATAATCCGTGAAATTATAAAAAAGACAGAGCCTGTTTTCTGGGAATAATAGCCAAAACGTTGATTCAGGTAACCATAAATGGATATAAGGTTACGTCGATAATATAAAGGCAAAAGTACTAACATAATAAATAAATAGCCAGCAGCATAACCCATTATCATTTGTATATAGGAAAAAGAGTTGTTATAGACAGAGCCTGGTAAAGAAATAAAAGTAACACCCGATAACGACGCACCCACCATGCCAAAAGCAACAACAAACCAGGGTGATTGTTTGTGGCCGTTAAAAAAATCTAAATTATCCGCCCCTTTCGAGGTTTTGATTGACACCAACGACAGTAGAGCAAAATAGATAACAATGACCGCCAACAAAATTGTTGGGGTTAAGTTTAGTTGACTCATTTTAAAAATTTCTTGATGACTTGAAAGACTTCTTGCGCATTATCCATGTGTAGGTGGTGGTGTCCTTTAATTTTTATGGTTTGGTCTGCATTGAGTTTTTCAATGCGCAGCTTAAGACTTGGGTACTGTAATGCATAGGATAGTGGCTCTGCAATGATGAGTTGCGTTGGTGGTTTTTTACTGGTTAAAATGTCTTCAACGACCTCTTCGGTAAAATGAATTAAACTGCCCATGCGTAATCGCTTGTCTGTGCGGAATCTGAACCCTTTTTTGGTTTTTTTGATGCCTCTTTTTACCATTGGCCTCAAGATATCGGCTGCCATTGGTGTTACTTTTTGGCGGACTTTTAAAGCCTCTTCAATGGTCGGATAAAAGTGCCGATGTTTTGTTGTGTGTAGCCGCCATTGTTTAAGTGACTCTCTTAGGTTTTTTGCTGCACTGCCCTTTTCATAAACAGGAACAGGACCAAGATTTTCAATAAGTATTTGTTTGCTTATATTCTCTGGAAAAGCAGCACTATACATCATGGCCATTGCTGCGCCCATTGAATGTCCGAGTAAAATACAGTTATGCCAATTTAATTGCTCAATCACATCATGCACATCAATAACAAAATCCCCAAAGTGGGCAAAGTGCCCTTCTGCTCTGTGAGATGACTTACCATGCCCTGCAAAGTCTATGGCGATTACTTCATAACCCTCATTAGCAAGTAAAGGGGCAAGTTGTGTAAATGAAGCGGCATTGTCTAACCAGCCATGTAAGGCAAGTACTTTAATTGGGTTGCCCTTGCCCCAGTGCAAGCCTTTGGTTTTTCCAAAACGGACAGGAATTGTGATTTTTTTCATATAAGGGTAATTATTAAAACAGCCAAGGCTATTCTATACCAAAGAAAAACACTTATTGGGATTTGTTCTATCAATTTTAAAAATAATTTTATAGACAACAAAGATGTGATAAAGCTAACAAGAAAAACAATCAAAACACCTAACATATTATAGTCATTTGGTTCTTTTATAAGCTTTAAAAACCCATAAGCCGTTGTCATCAACAAGGCTGGTATCGCCATTAAAAAGGAAAAATTTGCGGCTTTTGTTCGATTAAATCCCATGCTCATAGCTGCTGTCATGGTAACGCCTGAACGCGATGCTCCTGGTATTAGGGCACACACTTGAGCAAACCCGATAGCAAGGGCTTGTTTGATTGTTACCTCTTTGGGTTTTGAGTTTGTTGATTTCTTTTTTTGAATTAAGTCGGACACATACAACAACAGGCCAAAAATTATGCTTGAAAGTGCAAAAACCAGTGTATTTGATCGTAAATTATTCTCTATAAAGTCTTTAAAAACATATCCAAAAATAGCCAACGGTATGCTCGCTAATGCTAATTTATTGAATAACGACCAGTTCTTTCCTTTAAAAAGTTTAACCACCTCGTCCTTAAAGTACCACAAAACCGCAACTAAAGAGCCACCATGTGCCGCAATATCCATCACCAAACCTTGATCTTGCCATCCCATCAATTTTGATGCCAAAATCAAATGCGCCGATGATGAAATCGGCAGGTATTCTGTTAAACCTTGAATAATTGCCAAAACCAACCATTGAATAAAATTTGTGTCTTCCATTTGTTTTATTTTCCTATAAATCTTTTATGGGTTTTCCTGTTCTTCATGTAATTAAGTGCTTGATACAATAAGTGATCTTTATTAATTTCGTTCATTTTTTTCTCTAGCTGTTTTTAATAATATATTCCTCAACCCAACTGTGCATTCTCCAACCCGTTATAAAGCCACAATGCCCACCATGTTCCGTTGTTTTTAATACAATATGCTTTTGTCCTTCAATTCCTGCAAAATCACTAAACGGAATAACCGGGTCATCTTTTGCCATAAGAATATGTGTTTCTGCTTTTATGTTTTTTAATACTTGCGTGTTTATTTCATACCCTTGGAAATATTCATCTGTGGTATTATAGTCTGTATTTTTAATAATCAATAATTCTGTTAACTTATCTAATGACTTTATTTCTTTGTATTGATTGTTATCAAAGTTTTCTGGGTGTGTTTTGTATTTCTTTTCTAATGACTTTTGCCATTTTCTTAAAAAATACCTTGAATAAAGCGGGCTCTTTTCAATAGCTAACATGCTGTTTTTAGGGTTGATTGGAGGTGATATAGCAAAAACCTTTGTAATGTTTATAGCCATTTCTTGTGCTTTAGATGCTACCCTAATGGCAAAATTTCCACCTAAAGAGAATCCACAAACAAAGGTTTCTTTACAGCGGTAAAGCTCTTTTATTTTTTTTACGGCTTCACAAACCTCATCGAGTCGGCACGAGTGAAACAATTCTTTATTTAAATGGTGCGTGTCTCCATGATCTCTAAAGTTTAATCTAAATATTGTTGCCCTTTTGTTTTTATACAACTCATTAGCCAACAACTGTATATACGTGGATTGTGCAGATCCTTCCCAACCATGAAGCAAAATGTATAGCTTTTCTGCCTTATCTCTTTTTGTAATATAGCCTTCTAAAACAGCGCTTTTTAAATTAAGTTGTACTTTTTTACTAAGCGCCTTTACTGTATTTGATTTTAATAAACGCATCAACCTTATTTTTGAACTCGCTAAAAAGGATTGCAGGTGTTTATTTTTAGGCTTTATGCGTGGTTTACATGTAGGCATTTTTTAATAATTCAGTTTCAACTTGGTTGTGGCTAATTAAAGCGGCCTGCCTGGCGGTTATAGTAGATGTATCGATCACTTCACAAAAAGTTAATTCTGCAGTGCTTGTGGGTAAACTTAAAATTCTAAACACGTTTCTAATAAAATTTTCTTTGTCTTTAAAGGCAATTTCTTTGTTTCTTGTGCCGTCTTTATTGAGGTATTTTATTGCAATCGCCTGTATGGGTTTTTTTTCTTCTACCGCCGCATGCATCAACTGGCGATGAAAGCGTCCCAGATATTCACCGTTGGTTGCTTTTCCTTCTGGAAACACTGCGATTGAGCGATTTGAGTTTAAACGTTGTTTAATTGACTCCAGTACTTTTTTTCTTGATTCTTGTTTGCCTCTTTTAATAAATAACGATTCGCCACACCGTGCAACAAGTCCCAAAAAAGGCCATTTTTCTATTTCCGCTTTGGCAACATACCCAACGAGCTTATAACAATGAATAACAGGTATGTCTATCCAGCTTATGTGGTTTGCAACGATTAAGACTGGATTTTTTTGGATTTTCCCCTTTTGTTTTATCTTTAATCCACAAACATAACACAATAATTTTGACCAATAATTAACGACTTTTTTATTAAATTTTCTGTTGTCTTTCTTTTGAGCTATGGTTATTAATAATAAAACCAGCGGCAATACAAAAACCACCGACACAATAAAAAGAATGGATCGAAAGAAAAAACGAATTAAAGGCATTAGACCGTGTCTATTACTGCTACAGTCAAGCGTGCCGTGGAAACTTGCTTAAAATGTTGGTTGTAAATATCTATTTGCCACACTTGTGTTTTTCTACCAACATGAATCGCTTTTGAAATTGCGGTTAAACGCCCTTGTTTGACGGCTTTTAAATGGTTAATGTTTAACTCTAAACCCACCGTTGCTTGTTTTTTGTGGTCAACACAAAGCCACCCCGCAATACTTGCAACTGTTTCTGCCAAAGTTGCGGTTGCGCCACCATGAACAATACCAAAAGGTTGTTTGTGTTTATCTTTTACTGGCATTTCTGCTGATAACCAATTTTTACCTCTGCCTGTTATTATTATTTCCAGTTCATCGGTTAATCCCGCCGTTCTGTTTTTATTAAGGGAGAAGAGTTGTGGTTCTTGTTTCCAAATAGTTTTCATCACTGATACTTTTTCTTGTTGTGTATAATCCAGCCATTAGCATGGCTATTTGTGCTTCTGTGCGTCCAATGAATCACGCCTCCCTTTGCGTTCCATTCGTATTCCCCTCTGACTTTTATCCTGTCTCCTTTTTTTACAGGCACGCGTGGAGCAATATCAATATTATGAGCCAATAATAGCGTGTTTTTACCACTTTTTACTATTAATCTTTGGTGTTTATCCCCTTGATTATCATCGGATAAAATATTAATCACCATCGCCTCAAGTGTAATTATCGTGTTTGATTGACGTTTTTTTATTAAACTCTCTAGTTGCTTATTGCTTGTAAACTTTGCTTGAGTTTCTTTGCGATAACTAACTGGATTATTATTTTCCTGAACATAGTTATTAGCAAAATAAGCACTGATTAACAGTGCTATTAAACTAACTATTTTATGACTCTTTTTTTTCATTAAGTTTAGCGTTTAATTGTGGTATGCCAAAACACCACCCACTAAATTATTAACGTCTGTAAATCCTTTTTTATGGAAATAGTCACAAGCACCTTGCGATGTCGCCCCTGAGGTGCAAACAAAAACAAGTGGCGTTTCTTTTGGTAATGTTTCAATTAATTGCATGTTGGTTTTATCCAATCGTTTAGCACCAGGTATTGTTTGCGCCATAAATTGTGCTTCTGAACGAACATCATAAATATGTTTGTACTTCCCTTTATCAATGCCTTTTTTTAAGTCTTTACAGGTTAATTGATTCACAGGTTTGGGTTGGTTTGGGTTGTTTATAACAAGCCCAGCCCCTTGTAAGTCTTCAACCCAATCAATTGAAATACCATCGGCGCGTTTCGCCGTTCCCACATCCATGTATATTTTTATATCGCCTGCCTCAGAAACAATTTCATAACTTTTGGGCTCTTCAATAGAAAACCGCGTATTGAATTGACTATCAATTGAAAGTTTAAGGACGTTGTTTCCCATGTTTTGGGTTCCTACTTTGATGTTTTCTTGTGCCTTGTCGGAAATAGTAATCTTTGCTGGAGTCCTTTCGGGCTGTTGTAAGCCCAATATCGTTTGCAATTCGCCCGTATTAAACATTTCGGTAACAATATCATTACCTCCTACCAATTCACCGCCAATATACAACTGCGGAATGGTGGGCCAGTTTCCATATTCTTTAATGCCTTCTCTAATCTCTTGATTCTCAAGTACATTGCTTGAGGCAAAGTCATTGCCGACTAACTCTTTTAATATCCCAACGGTATTGCTTGAAAAGCCACATTGAGGGTTTTCAGGTGTTCCTTTCATAAATAACACACAATTATTGTTTTTTACGAGGTTCTCTATCGTTTGTTTTGTTTGTTCATTCATTTTATTTTTTAGACATCCAAATTTGTTGCGTGTAAGGCATTTTGTTCAATAAACTCTCTGCGTGGTTCAACCACATCACCCATAAGCGTAGAAAAGACTTCATCTGCTCCAATGGCATCCTCTATGGTCACTTGAAGTAATCGTCGTGTTTCAGGATCCATAGTTGTTTCCCACAATTGTTCTGGATTCATTTCACCCAAACCTTTGAATCGACTGATTGCCAATCCTTTTTTTGCCATACTAAACAATTGCTTCATTCCATCATCTAAGTCTTTGATTTCAAATGTTTTTTCTCCTTTTCTTATGTACGAATCCGATGTAATCATATCTTTTGTTTGTGAATTTAAATCCGCTATTGCTTGATAATCAGATGATTCAAAAAAAGTATTGTTTAGTGCGGTTTTATTAACCAAACCATTGGCATTTTGAATAAAGTCAATTCCTTCTATGCCATCAGTTTTCTTAACTTCCCACGAAACTCCTGCTTTGACTTCTTTATTTAGTTCTTTTTGTGCGATTTCACACCATTGCTGCAAAGATTTTTCATTTTTCAATGTTTCACGTGAAACAACTGGCAAACCTAGTAATAAATTCAAAACTTTATTGCTGTAAATAATGGAAAGTTTCTTTATAACATCTTGCACGGCTAAATGTTGTTTAATTAATTTTTCCAAGCCTAGTCCAACCAGTGGCGGTGTGTCTTTTTGATAAAAAAGCTCTGTTTTCTCAAGTGCTCGAGCTAAAAGATAATTGTTCATTTCTTCATCGTCTTTGAGGTAATGCTCTTGTTTTCCGTGCTTAACTTTATACAAAGGTGGTTGACCAATATAAATATGACCTCTCTCAATTAATTCTGGTGTTTGTCTAAAGAAGAAAGTTAATAACAGCGTTCGAATATGAGATCCATCGACATCGGCATCGGTCATAATAATGACTTTATGGTAACGCAGTTTATCTGCATCAAAATCATCTTTACCTATTCCACAACCCAGGGCTGTAATTAATGTTCCGACTTCTGCTGATTGCAACATTTTATCGAAGCGTGCTTTTTCTACATTTAATATTTTTCCTTTTAAGGGTAAGATTGCTTGTGATTTTCTGTTTCTTCCTTGTTTTGCCGATCCTCCCGCAGAATCTCCCTCCACTAAGAATATTTCTGATAATGCAGGGTCCTTTTCCTGACAATCTGCCAACTTTCCAGGCAAGCCTGCAATATCTAATGCGCCTTTACGACGAGTCATTTCTCGGGCTTTTCGAGCCGCTTCTCTGGCACGAGAAGCATCAAGCACCTTTTCTGTTACGATTTTTGCTTCTTGTGGGTTTTCTAAAAAGAACTCACTCAACTTTTCTCCAACCCCTCCTTCAACAATTGCTCTTATTTCAGAAGATACAAGTTTGTCTTTTGTTTGCGATGAAAATTTTGGGTCTGGGGTTTTGACAGATATTACTGCAATCAAACCTTCTCGACAATCGTCCCCAGAAGCAGCTGACAGGCCTTTTTTGGTGTTGTTGCGGGCAAGGTAATTATTAACTGTTCGTGTTAACGCTCCCCTAAAACCTGCCAAATGAGCACCGCCGTCTTTTTGTGGAATATTATTAGTAAAACAATAGACATTTTCTTGATAAGAGTCCGACCATTGCATTGCTACTTCAACGCTAGTGCCTTCACCATCATCAGAGGTAAAGTGAATAATTGATGGTTGAATTGGTGTTTTTCTACGGCCGATGTGTTCCACAAAAGAAGAAATGCCGCCTTCATAAGCAAACACGTCATTTTGTCCGTCACGCTCATCCGTTAACTCGATGCGCACACCTGAATTTAAAAAGGATAATTCTCTTAACCTTTTAGCTAATATTTTATAATGAAATAAAACATCTGAAAAAGTTTCCGCAGATGGATAAAATTGCAATGTCGTTCCTTTGTCATCAGTTTTTCCAATTTCCTTTAATGGTTCAACTGGAACACCCATGGCATATTCTTGCTTATACTCTTTGCCATTTCGCCTAATGGTTAATATCAATTTCGTTGACAATGCATTTACAACAGAAACCCCAACACCGTGTAAGCCACCAGAAACTTTATAAGAGTTATCATCAAACTTACCACCAGCATGAAGGACTGTCATAATCACTTCAGCAGCAGAAACACCTTCTTCCTCATGAATATCCACAGGTATGCCACGACCATTGTCTGAGACACTTACTGAGCCGTCAGAATGAATCTTTACTTGTATATCATCACAATGGCCTGCTAACGCCTCATCAATGGCGTTATCAACCACTTCAAACACCATGTGGTGCAAGCCAGTTCCATCATCGGTGTCACCAATATACATTCCTGGTCTTTTTCTAACTGCGTCTAAGCCTTTTAAAACCTTAATATTAGAGGAATCATAAGTTTCGGTCATATCGAAATTCTCGTTTAAAATCAATCGCACATTATAACAGAAATACCTCGCTTACTCAAAGGCAATTAAGGCAGACTGCTTTAGTTAATAATTATCTTTAAACAATTACATCAATGTTTCACGTGAAACATTTGAGCTTGTGGAAAAATTTTTTTTACTTTTTCAATTAAAACAGTTGTAATAAAGAGTTGTAAATTTGAGTCTATGAAAAACTCACTCACTTTAGAAAGTTTGTTATCGTCTAATTCTGCATCCAAATCATCCAAACAAACAATGGGTTTTATTTCGTAATTTAACAATAGTTGGATGTACGCCATGTAAAAAGTCAAAGACAAAACTTTCTTTTGTCCTCTTGATAAAACTTGTGATGCAGGGCTATTTAAAACATTAATTTTAATATCCATTTTATGCGGCCCGTGTTGCAGTTGTCCATATAATAAATTCCTTTTACGGTCTTTAATTAATTGTTCTTTAAGTGTTAACGAATCAGACCAACCTTTATAGTAATCCAGTTCCAAATTATCAATATCACCCTGCATATGTTTTGTTAAAGACTGTATAATCGGTTGCATTTCTTTATAAAAAACTTCTCGAACCTTGTTCAGCTGTTCAGAAAATTCAATAAAACTACCCTCCCACAAATCTATTTCTTGAGTGTTTGCCTTACCTTTGTATAATGAATTGAGCTGTTTTGTGCATTTTTGAACTTTTTTCCACAAATTCAAATAATCATGTTTCACGTGAAACACCAACCAATCTAAAAAATTTCTCCTGTTTATAGGTCCTAAATCTACTAACCTATAAACTTCTGGATCAATACTAACGACAGGAATTAAATTTGATATTTGAGATTGTTTTGTTATTGCGTTATTGTTAAACCGAGCTTTCCACAAACCATTTTTTGATTTGTTAATTGAAACGGTATTTATTAAATTATTTTTATTGAGTTCAACAAAAACATTAAGGTGTTTAAATTTAATATTAATTAAACTTTTAAAGCTGCATTTTCTAAATGATTTACCAGTAGACAAATAGTGGATTGCTTCTAGAATACTTGTTTTACCAGTGCCGTTATTGCCATGGAAAATATTTATTTTTTGAGTGAAATTAAACTCTTTCTCTTGAAGTATTCTGAAGTTAGTGATTTTTAACTTATTAATAAACACATTAAATAAGTCTATAACTAAATGCGAATAGGCATAACAACAAGTCGGCAACTGTTATCTTGTGGGTGTTTTATTAGACAACTACTTAAAGCATCTTTAAAATTAAACATTATTTCTTCGCCTTCAATAGCATTAAGTGCATCTATTAGATAAGTGACATTAAAACCAGTTCTTATTTCTTCAATATCTGAGGCTATTTCAATAATTTCTTCTGCTTGTTCTTGTTCTGGATTATGGCCAACAATCTTTAAGGTGTTGTGAGTAATATTAAATTTAACGCCTTTATATTGCTCATTGGATAAAATAGCAACGCGTTGAAGTGCTGACTTTAATAAAAGCTTATTGGTTGTAAGCGTCTTTTCCATGTTTAAAGGAATAACTGTTTGGTAGTCAGGGAAATTACCATCAATAAGTTTAGAAGTTAGACTGGTGTTTTCACAAATAAAATTCACGTGGTTTTTTCCCACATTAATTTGAATTGAGTTATCCTTGTCGCGAATAAGCTTTTGTAATTCTAATATTCCCTTTCGTGGAATTAATATTTGTTTATTAACGTTATCACTGTTATCAAAATCAGTCTCAGATAAAGACAGCCTATGCCCATCGGCAGCAACACAAATAATTTTATTATCATTAATTTCAAACAACAAACCATTTAAAAAATACCTAACATCTTGTACTGCCATACAAAAAGAGGTTTGAGCGAACAGTTTTTTTAATTTTGATACGTCAAGGCTCAAAGAATCATAAGTTTCAATATTTTCTATTAAAGGGTATTCTTTAGCAGGAAGAGTTGCTAATGAAAATTTACTCTTATCTGCTTGAATAATGCATTTATTTTCTTCTTCATGAAAGTTTAAAACAGAACCATCACTTAATGCTCGACAAATATCAAAAAACTTACGAGCAGGAACAGTAATTTCTCCTTCTTCTATAATTTCTGCATGACAAGAAGCAATCATTTCGACTTCAGAATCGCTGGCAGTAATAGAAAGAACACCATTTTTAGCCTTTAGATAAAAATTACCTAATATTGCCAGTGTTTGTTTCTTTTCAACAACCCCATTAATTTCTGAAAGAGGGTGTAATAAAGTTTCGCGTTGTATATTAAATATCATATATATAAAAAAATAGTAGTAATAGTTAAAGTAAAAGTCCTGTATATCTATACTAAGTTATTGATTTTAAACAACATAGTAATTATAAAATTGTTGTTAGTAGGCTGTGGATAACTTATATAAATTTTTAATTTCTTGTCTTACTAACAAGTTACTAACAGCTTGTTTTATGCCGTTAGTAAATTAATGAGTTTTTGTTTATCCTCTAAAAATTCAGGAATTTCATCAAACAACTGTATAATTTTCTTATGCGCGTATAATACAGTAGTATGGTCTCTTCCACCAAATGCTTCACCAATTTCAGGCAAACTTTTATCAGTAAGCTCCTTAGCTAAAAACATCGCCATTTGGCGAGGCCTTGCCAAAGAACGCGTTCTCTTTTTAGAGAGTAAATCTGATGTCCTTATATTGTAATAGTTCGCCGTTTGTTTCTGTATATTTTCAATAGTAACATGCCGGTGATGAACATTGAAGAGTTCTTTTAGTGTTTTCTTAGTAAACTCAAGGGTAATGTCAACATGCATAAAGCTGGCATTTGCCCACAATGTATTTAAGGCTCCTTCAAGTTCTCTGACATTAGATTTTATTTTTTTAGCAATATAATAGGCAACATCATCATTTAAAATATAGCCGCTTTGTATCGCCTTTTTTTGAAGAATAGCAACCCGGGTTTCAAAATCTGGTGGATCAATACAAACACTTAAGCCCCACCCTAAGCGTGATTTTAGTCGTGATTCTAAACCGTTAACCTCTTTAGGAAATTTATCACAGGTGATAATAACACGTTGTTTTAACTCTAGTAAGGAGTTAAAGGTGTGAAAAAACTCTTCTTGAGTCCGGTTCTTTCCCGCAAAAAACTGAATGTCATCGATAAGCAAGGCGGTAACAGAACGGTATTGACTTTTAAATTCTGAAATAGTGTTGGTTCTTAAAGCATTAATCATACCATTTACAAACTGTTCGGAGTGAACATAGCAGACCACAGCGTTTTTATCGTTGTCTAAGATTTTATTGCCAATGGCGTGTAAAAGATGGGTTTTTCCAAGACCCGTACTTCCATACATCAATAAAGGGTTAAATTGAGCAAGAAATTCTTGCGAAACCTGTAAGGCAGCCGCTTTTGCCATTGAGTTTGAGCTGCCTTCTATAAAATTATCAAAAGTGAACCGCGGATCAATATTTGATGGCAAACTGTTGACTAACTCATTGGGCTTAGTCGCATTATTTGCAGTAAGCGTTTTGCTTGAAGAAACGGGTAAGGAAACGATTAGATGGTAATCCACAGGGCTTATGTCTTTTAAAGCAAGTTTAATTAAAGATAAAAAATCTTTATTAACTTTATCAACAACAATGTCATTCGGAGCAACAACTGTGATACTATCAGTGGTTTCAATAACCTGTAAAGGCTTAAGCCACATATTAATATCAGAGGTATCAATATCCGACTCCAATCGTTTTAAACACTTGCTCCAAATCATGCGTAGAATGTAATAACCATCAAAAAAAGAAGGATATTATACGCAAAGCATTAAATAATGAGTTAATTAGTGCTTGAAAATAACAAAATAGTTGAAAAAAACATTCAAAATGAGTATCCTAGCCAACCTTTTTTAATCCACTACTTTAAGTTGGGGATTTTAAAAACATTTGAATTCAAAATAAACAGTAACAAGGTGTAACATGAAAAGAACTTTTCAACCAAGTAATTTAAAACGTGCCAGAACACATGGGTTTAGAGCACGCATGAAAACTAAAGGCGGTAGAGCTGTAATTAACGCAAGACGCGCAAAAGGCAGACACCAACTCACAGTTAAACATTAAGAAAATAAGAAAGACACGTTGGCTGGCTTACCAAAACAAGCACGACTGTTAAATAAAACAGACTATAATGCGGTATTTAATAAGTCAGTCAAAGTTTCTGATGCTAATTTTCTAGTATTAATCCATAAAACTAAAAACCCGTATTCTCGCTTGGGTTTAGTAATTTCCAAGAAAGTTGATAAGCGTGCGGTTGTGCGCAATCGCATCAAGCGAATCATTCGGGAGTCCTTTAGAAACCATGAATTTTCAGTCAATTGTGACTTTGTCCTCTTGGCACGACCTGTGGCTTCAAAAAAAACCAACAAAGCCCTCTTTAGTTCAATCAATAATTTATGGAATCAAGCAGAATCCAGAATTAACAAAATTAGGAAAAGTAAATGAACAACCCAAAAAACTTGCTGCTTATCGCACTATTCTTTTTAGGCTTTCTTTTATATTCGCAATGGCAATTGGATTACGGTCCAAAAACTGAAGCCGAACAAAAAACACCAGCTCAAAACTCATTGGCTACACAATTAGATGAAACCAACTTAAATCAATCAAATACAGAGCCATCAGCAGATGTCCCTCAGGTTTCTAGTGCCCAAGCTCCCACAGAAGTGCAACCACAGCAAAGAGAAAACCACAAAAAAACGGGTCAAATTATAACCGTTAAAACTAATGTTTTAAAACTAGAAATTGATACGGTGGGAGGCTCTGTTGTTTATGCTGAACTTTTAAAATACCCAATAAAAAAACATTCAAAAGAAAACATTGTATTGTTAAATCGAAACCCTGGAACAAATTATTATGCGCAATCAGGGTTGTTAAGCGCACAACAAAGTTTTGTTCACACCGATAGTTATACTGCCCAAAAAACGAATTATGACATCACTTCTGGGGAAACAGATATACCGTTAAGCATTGAAAAGAACGGCGTGGAAGTGACTAAAACTTATCATGTATCAGCAGATGACTATTTAATTACCTTAACAGATACCATCAACAACCAAAGCGCAACAAGCTGGCAAGGGCAGCAGTACAAACAGTTACAAAGAACAAATCCATGGTTAAATAAAGAGCCATCTTTTAATGATCCAGGTAGAATTTCATTTAAAGGAGCAGCATACTTTGAGCCAGAGGAAGGTTTAACGCAACTGGCTTTTGCGGATTTTGAAGAAGATAAAATAAATGTTACGGTCAATAGTGAAGCGTGGATATCAATGGTGCAGCATTATTTCTTCTCAAGTTTTATCTTGCTAGATGAAAAATCAGACATTATTAGTAAATATTTGCCAAACTCTGAAACACCTTATCTTATACGAGCAACATCAGGTTTTAAAACGGTAGCATCGGGTGCTACTTCAGAGATAAAAACAAAATTATATATTGGACCTAAAATACAAGAAAAATTACCAAAAATTGCCAAAGGATTAGATTTAACAGTTGATTATGGCATGTTTACCGCCATTTCAAAGCCTTTGTTTTGGGTGTTAAATCACATACATAACATCGTTCAAAACTGGGGTTGGTCAATAATTCTACTAACAATTTTGATTAAGTTGTTGTTCTTTAAACTAACAGAAAAACAATACAACTCAATGGCACGCATGCGCAAATTACAACCGCGCATCAAAACATTAAAAGAAAGACATAAAGACAATAAGCAGAAATTTAATGAAGAAATGATGGGCTTGTACAAAAAGGAAAAAGTTAACCCAATGGGTGGCTGCTTACCTATGTTGATACAAATACCCGTGTTTATCTCACTGTATTGGGTTTTACAAGAGTCCGTAGAGTTACGCCAAGCACCCTTTATGTTATGGCTACAAGACTTGAGCTCCCCCGATCCATTTTATATTTTGCCAGCAATAAATGCCGCGGCCATGTACTTTACGCAAAAATTATCACCAACACCTGGTATGGATCCAATGCAGGCGAAGATAATGAAGTTTATGCCTCTGGGCTTTTCAATTATGTTTGCATTCTTCCCTTCTGGTTTGGTTCTTTATTGGGCAGTAAACAGTTCATTGTCTTTGTTACAACAATGGATAATTACCAAGAGAATAGATGCAAAGGGCTAAGGAATAATATAAAAACATGAAGCAACACGATACCATCGCCGCCATAGCAACCGCACCGGGTGTGGGCGGCGTTGGTATTATTCGAATCTCAGGGGATAAAGCTTTAGAGATCTGCACAAAACTTTGCCATAAAGTGCCAAAACCCCGCCAAGCCTTGTTTGCTCAATTTAAACACAACAAGCAATTAATAGACGAAGGCATCGTCCTTTTTTTCCCAAACCCTCACTCTTTTACGGGCGAAGATGTTGTTGAACTACAAGGACATGGAGGACCTGTGGTAATGAATATGTTATTGCAGGCAGTCCTAGCCTGTGGTGCCAGACAAGCACAAGCTGGAGAGTTTTCACAGCGTGCGTTTCTTAATGATAAAATTGACTTAGTTCAAGCCGAAGCCATTGCCGATTTAATTTCATCAAGCACCGAACAGGCAGCCATTGCTGCTCAGCGTTCATTGCAAGGCGATTTTTCAAACAAGGTATCCGAAATACTTAAAAAACTCATCGGTTTACGGGTTTGGATAGAAGCAGCGATAGACTTTCCAGAAGAAGAAATTGATTTTTTAGCCGACAAAGCCCAACAACAAAAGATGCAAGACTTACACCAAAGCTTGAAGGACTTACTGGCAAAAGCGCAACAAGGCGAGTTGCTCAATAAGGGCGTTATGATAGGCATTGTTGGACAACCCAATGTCGGCAAGTCATCCTTATTAAACCTATTTACCCGCAATGAAACCGCTATTGTGTCAGATGTTGCTGGCACCACTCGTGATGTGGTTAAAGAAAACATCAATATTCATGGCATCCCTGTATTGATAATTGATACCGCAGGCATTCATATCACCGAAGACAAAGTTGAACAAGAAGGGATTAAAAGAGCCAAACAAATACTCAAACAAGCCGATATCATTCTACAGGTAATTGATAGCTCACAAGATGTTGAAAAACAAAAACAAAACCTCGCTGATTTACCCTTTAGTAAGCGCAAAGTCACGGTTTACAACAAAGTGGACTTAATAACAAATAAGCAAAACCCAGAAGATAATGAGGTTGTTTTATCGGCAAAAACAAAACAAGGATTTGAAGAGTTAGAAAACAAAATACTGCACATGATTAATTCACAAGGTGATATAGAAAGCAGTTTTTCTGCCCGTGCACGTCACATAACACAACTGCAAAAAACAGTGGAAAATATTGCTATAGCCGAGCACAACTTTCTTAACAATCAAGCAGGAGAGCTGGTTGCTGAAGACTTGCGCCAAGCCCAAGAACACCTCAGCCAAATAACCGGAGATTTCACTAGCGATGATTTACTTGGAGAAATTTTTTCCTCCTTTTGTATTGGAAAATAGTAAAAATTGATACTATGGCATTGTATTATGAATAAATCAAATGAAATGAGAAAAACGATAATTTGCCTTACTTTTATATTAATGTTCTTGACAAGTTGTGGAAATAAACGGCAAACGATAAATGTCAAAAACAGTGCTATTTCAAAAGGTTGGGTGATGGTTCAATTCACAATAAACAAAACTGGCATTGTTGAATCCCCTGTTGTAATAGACTCGGATCCCAAGGGCATTTTTGATAAAGAAGCCATTCAAGCAATTTTGAAATATAAATTTAAACCACGATATAAAAAAGGGAAAGCAGTAGAAGTAAAAGCGACCCAAATTATATATTTTAAGTTGGCTGAATAATAAGAAAATTAACGCCTTTTTTTGCGAAAATAAATAACCAACCCTGATAACGATAAGAAAATGAGCGCAAGAGCAGCAAAATCATTGAGGATGGATGGAGAAGTAATCCCAGCATGCAAATCAAAAACCACCTGTGCTACGGATAAATAAGAGTCACTTACTTCACTTATGGCTTGCGTGATTAATCCGTTGTCAGCAGATGCTTTAAGCCACTTAATTTCCTGTGGTTTTAATGGCGATGGCTCAAAGTCATCAAAACGCTGCAGCATTTCCCCTGATCGATTAAACCACATCTGCTCCGCATGCGTTTCGACAACCCATTTGTCATCAATAAAGGCGACTCTCCGCAAGGGGTTAGATAACATTGTTGAGTTGTGGTTAATCAATACTTCTTGGTCAATTTGAATCAAACAATCCTCACCAGAGCAAAAGGCTGCCGTGTGTTGCCCGATACCGTAGAGCCTTAACAAGAAGGTATTGGTGATAAAGGCATTATCCAAACCCCAATCGTTTTTGTGCTGTAAGATAAAACCAGAACTTGCCAAAACAAATAACCACAAAGCAGAAAAAATTCCGATTTGTCTGTGCAAAGTTCTTAATCGTTTTTTTATCTTCATTGCCTTAAGGTGTTTAAATATAAAGCCAAAGCAACTTGTTTGTTGATGGCGTTAACCGATAGAGTTGCTCCACTAATGCTGTCAATTTCTTTTGAGAATTTACTTTTCATGGTTTTGTTTTGGTATTGGTTGGTAAACCGTTTGGACTGTACTTGCCCTCCACGTGATTCGCGGTATTTAATAATTTCAACAGATTTAATTTTGTCGTTCTCAACAATAATTCCCGTGGTAATGTTTCTTTCCTTACCAATTTCATCCAAAACCCACACGGTTTTATTGTCTTTTTGCCAATAACGGTAACTGAGTTTTATTTGGCTGGGGTTAAACAATTTTTTAATGTAACTCTGTTTTTCTTTATTAACCCAAAGTCGCTTGGGTTTTGGAACCTCATCAAAAGACCTGTTAAGAAAAGCCATTAACGCATTGTTGGCGTTGCAATTAAAGGGTAATACTAATAAGAAAAGGGTGGGCAGAACCCATCTGACAACCGTTGTTTTCATTAGAAAGAATACCCCATGCCTAGGTGAAAACCATCTTCGTCTTTTGCACCTGATTGATCTTGATAGTCTGCTTTAAAGACCACTTGGGGGGTAAGCCAAAAATTAAAACCAAGGTCAAGTTGAGTAATATCGGTTTTGTTGTTATCATCACCTGCATTATTGTCCCAGTTGGAATAACGACCAAAAACACCAAATTGGTTTTGTTTCCCAAAACGGTAAGATGGTTCAATATAGAAGCCGTTTTGTTTGCTTCTTCCTGCAGCAATTTCTTCAACTTTTTTATCTAAATCCCAACGGGCATAAAGCGCCTTAAAAGTAAAACCATTGATATTATACTGTGCATTGGCTTCAAACAATGTTGCATCAACGCCCAAAACGCCTTGGGTGATGTCCTGTTGTTGCATCAGTGAGGCATTAATTTGTAAATTTGTTAATGGAGAAAGTCGCAGCCGTGCAGTAATTGCACCCTTGTTTGCAATGGCATTAGCTGCTCCTTGCCGCCCTTTGCGAATAAGAAAAGCGTTGCTTCCAGATAAAGGAGTGTTTAACCCTTCACTTACAAAGAAATCATACCCAAAGAAGGGAGAAAGGTTTTGGCTAAAACCAACACCTGCTGCCCACCAGGTAGTCGGTATGATGTTTTTTTCAACATTATTTCGCTCAACACCATAAAAAGTTGTGGGTTCATGGGTTTCGTTAATAATGCCAATAGGCAACAAAGAGATTCCTGCAGTTATTTTGGTTTTTTCATTGAGAAGGTGTTCAATAAAGGCTTGTTCCACCTCGACCTCTCCTGGTTGTCCTTCGCCACTGAGGGCATGTTCAATCTCTAACTCAGAATAAAACCGTGTGCGATCGTTAAAATCATAGCCATTAAATAAAACAAAACGATGCGCGTCAATACTGTTGCCCTTGTCAGTGTTGCCGAAATGGACTTCGCCATAACCACCAAACTTATACTTTGATTGAGACTGGTTAGTTGATTCATCTATATTATCACTGATAATTTCGAGCACTTGAGATTGTTGTTCAACGTTTTGAGCATTGCCTTGTATTTGTGCCTTTAATTTTTCAATGGTGGTTTGTTGTTGCTGTATTATTTGCCACATTTGTTCAAGACTTGGTGTGTCTTTTGCAGCAAAAGAAAGCGGAGTTATAAATAAAAGGAAGGAGATAAGTTGTTTTTTACACATGAGAATGGTTCTTATTAAGATTAAGTTTGCATAATATTCTATTTGAGAATGATTCTCAACAACTAATGTGAAATTATTTTAAAAATATCGTATAATAAAATTTTATAAAACGAGATAATCACATGATCGGCTACATAACCATAGGCACAAATAACCTTGAAAAATCTGGAAAATATTACGATGAACTCTTTAGCGTCATCGGCGCAGGGCGCATAATGTCGGATGACCACATCATTTTATGGGCAAAAAAACCAGGTGATGCCATGTTTTCTGTCATTACTCCAGAGGACGGAAAGGCTGCGACGGTTGGTAATGGCACGATGTCTGCGATTATTGTTGATGGCTTAGATACCATCAAAAAGCTTCACGCCAAAGCCTTATCATTGGGTGCAACCGATGAAGGAGAGCCTGGGCCAAGAGGTGATGGACAATTTTATTTTGGCTACGTCCGAGATCCAGATGGCAATAAAATGGCGTTTTATAGTATGCAGGAATAATTTTTTCATTCTCAAGGGGTGTGGACTTTAGTCCACATTTATCGACTAAAGTCGATACCCCAAAGCTCTGTAAACTTTGTGCCTTCTTTGTGCCCCTTAAACAGCGAAGCTGTAGCGTTAGCCCAAAAATGTCAAATTTGCCCTCCTCCTTGAGGGACTTCGGAGTATTTGAGTTAGTGTTTTATAAATACTTACACTGGCGAGGGTTTACCAGTGTAAGTAGAGTGTTGCGTAAATATTTACGCCTTCACCTGGGAGGCGGTATGCACGTGGGTTTGTTGGGTCAAACCCCACATCGGTATTGAGGTTGTTGCG
>Ga0256840_1001006_pt1 | contig 27546 bp, 18 predicted proteins | sample 355202metaG_FD_185969 | JGI IMG/M metagenome (GOLD analysis project Ga0256840, IMG submission 185969) | Hydrothermal vent microbial communities from Mid Atlantic Ridge, Atlantic Ocean - 355-202 | ecosystem: Environmental > Aquatic > Marine > Hydrothermal vents | place: Atlantic Ocean: Mid... | reverse complement strand
CTCTAAAATATTGAGTTATTCAGAAAACCTCACTTTTTTAAAAAGCCTGGAATATCCAATGAAATCACATAAATTAGTTGCTTAGTCTAAGGTGCGAAACTTTAGTATTCTATCAAAAGCACTCAACTATTTTAAAAATTTAATCGGACAACAGTTGAATTTAATAAAACGCTCAATACAATAATTCAGCTCATTTAGAGTTAATTAATATATTAAATAACCATACTAACTTAAAATTAAATCATGAAAATTAAAAATATACTCCAAATCCTACTACTCACTTTAGTTATTTACAGTTGTAGAGACACACAAACTACTACTAAAGTAAAAGATTACAAAACCGAAACCCATAAAGACCCAAACGGTTTTAATTACGAAACAGTAAGCAACGACCCTACTGGTTTGCGCTTATACACTTTAGATAACGGCTTAAAAGTATATCTAAGTAAGAACACCGATGAACCAAAAATTCAGACATATATTGCCGTGAGAGCTGGTTCAATTTATGACCCAAAAGAATCAACAGGTTTAGCACATTATTTAGAACACATGGTTTTTAAAGGCACGAGTAAAATAGGCACGCAAGATTGGTCTAAAGAAAAACCATATTTAGATAAAATTTCTGCTTTGTACGAAAAAATGCGAGCAGAAAAAGATCAAGCAAAAAAAGAAGCCATTTACAAACAAATTGACAAGGTTTCTTTAGAAGCATCAAACTATTGTATTGCAAACGAATATGATAAAATGACAAGTTCGCTTGGAGCAACAGGAACCAATGCACACACTTGGTTTGAAGAAACAGTCTATCAAAATAAAATTCCAGCAAACGAATTACATAAATGGTTAGTGCTAGAACACGAGCGTTTTAGCGAATTGGTTTTGCGTTTGTTTCATACGGAATTAGAAGCAGTTTTTGAAGAATTTAATCGTGGTCAAGACAGTGATTATCGTAAGCGCTATGCAGCAATGTTAGACGGATTATTTCCGAACCATCCTTACGGACAGCAGACTACTATTGGTACTTCGGAGCATCTTAAAAACCCATCTATGGTTGATATTCACAATTATTTTGATAAATATTATGTACCCAATAATATGGCAATGGTTTTGGTTGGTGATATTGATTTTGATAAAACCATAAAAGATGTAAATAACACTTTTGGTAAATTAAAATCGAAACCAGTTACACATCCTACTTTACCTAAAGAACAGCCAATTTCCAAACACATAACTAGAGAAGTTTTTGGACCAACAAACGAATCAGTTACCCTTGCTTTTAGAGCTGATGGTGTAAACAGTAAAGATGAAAAATTATTGACTATGGCTGATATGATTTTAGCCAATGGTAACGCTGGTTTGATTGATTTGGACTTAAATCAAAGTCAGAAAGTACAAAGCGCAAGCTGTGGTCCAACTTTTCAAAATGATTACGGATGGCACAATTTTTCAGGTGAACCAAAAGACGGACAAACACTAGACCAAGTAAAAGATTTATTATTAGCCGAAATTGAAAAACTTAAAAAAGGGGAATTTGATGATTGGTTGTTAGATGCTGTAATTAACGATTTAAAGTTAAGTGAAACAAGACAAAATGAACGAAGTACTGCGTTAGCATCTACATATTACGATGCTTTTATTCATCATACAAAGTGGCAAGATAAAGTAAGTTTTATAGATGATTTACGTAAAATTACAAAACAAGATGTTGTTGATTTTGCCAATCGTTTTTATAAAGATAATTATGTTATTACTTATAAACGAAAAGGCGAAGATAAAAATGTAGCGAAAGTAAAAAATCCTGGAATTACACCTGTTCATTTGAATAGAGGTAAACAATCTGATTTTCTTAAAATATTTAAAGAATTAAAATCAGATGAATTAAAACCTTCCTATGTAGATTACAAAACCAAAATTAAAAGAAGTCAGCTTAATAGCGGAATTGAAATAGCCAATATCAACAATGAATTAAATGACTTGTTTAACCTAAATATCATCTTTGATATGGGAAAAGACAACAATAAAAAATTAGCTTTAGCTGTTGGTTATTTAGATTATTTAGGAACAGACAAATTTACTCCAGAAGAATTAAAAAAAGAATTCTATAAATTAGGAATTGATTATGGCGTGAGTGCTGGTGCAGATAAATCTTATGTATATATTTCTGGAATAAAAGAAAACTTACCTAAAGGATTGGCTTTATTAGAAAATTTATGGTCTAATGCAGTTGCAGATCAAGAAACTTATAATAAATATGTAAAAAGTATTTTAAAAGAGCGTAGTAACGGAAAAACACAAAAAGGAAATATTTTGTGGAATGGTTTATACAGTTATGGTTTGTATGGTGAAAATTCACGATTAAGAGATATTTACAACGCAGATGAGTTATCTAAAATGAATCCAAGTGAATTGGTGGATATTGTAAAAGACCTAAAAAATTATAAACAACGTATTTTCTATTACGGAAAAGAGGTTGCTACTGCCAAAAAAGCACTAAACAACTTGCACAAAGTACCAACAAACTTAAAAGAATACCCAACTCCTAAAAAATATGAAAAAGTAGAAACAGGAGGAAAAGTAAACTTTGTAGATTTTGATATGGTACAATCTGAATTAATTTTCGTAGCCAAAAAAGATAAATTTGATGTTAAAAAATTAGCCTTATCACAAGTGTTTAACAATTATTTTGGAGGTGGTTTATCATCAATTGTTTTTCAAGAAATTAGAGAATCTAAATCTTTAGCGTATTCTGCATTTGCAGGATATTCAAATGCTTCAAAAAAAGATGATCATAATGTAATTTACGCTTATGTTGGTACACAAGCAAACAAATTACCACAAGCTGTAGATGCTATGCTAGATTTAATGAATAATATTCCTGCAGCTCAAAAACAATTTGAAGATTCTAAAAAAGCAACTTTAAAGAAAATTGCAGCACAACGCATCAATAAATCTAATATATTTTGGACTTATGAACGTCTTAAAAAACGTGGATTAGATTACGATATTAGAGAAGATATTTATAAAGAAGTCCAAAATATGACTATGGAAGACATGATTAAATTCTTTAACGATAATATTAAAGGAAGTAAATATACAACCCTTGTTATTGGAAATAAAAAGGATATGAAAATGGAAGCACTTAAGAAATTAGGAAAAGTTCAAGAATTAGATATTGATTATCTGTTTAATTATAAAAATACTAAGGTAAAGCAATAAGCTAAAGAATAAATATTTAAAAAAGCTGTCTTTTAGACAGCTTTTTTGTTTTATGAGATTCTGCAACAAGTTTGGAATAGCGTTTATTGGTCATTGTTTTTTAGTCTTTTGCTATTGGTAATCTTGCTTCGTCATGCTGATACTGTAATATATTCAGAATGATGTTCAGCATCTTTTTATTTGTCATGAGATTCTGAAACAAGTTCAGAATGACGGAATTCATCATTCATGCAAAAAAGGTTATTTCTTAGCCTCTTTTTTAGGCATTGGTCCACGCAAATGAATGACTAAACCATTTAAAAAATTTCTTAAAAACTGATCACCACATTCCATATAATTTGGATGTCCTTCTCTTCTAAAGATGGCACCAAGTTCGCTTTTTGTTACTTTAAAATCAACTAATGAAAGAATTTTAATAATATCAGTATCACGTAATTTGTGTGCTACTCTTAATTTTTTCATGATATCGTTGTTGGTTAAGCCCATATTAAATGTTAAATGTTGAGTTTTGAATGTTGAGTTTTGAATGTTGAGTTTTGAATGTTGAGTTTTAAATTTCTTCAAATTGAATTCCAAGTTTCTTTTGAATATCATAAATTTGTTGCATTTCGCTGTGTAAAACCAAAGCAATGGAATGCCCTTTTTTACCAGCTCTTGCTGTTCTTCCGCTTCTATGCGTATAATATTCCATTTTTTCTGGAAGTTGGTGATGTAGTATAAATCCCAAATCTTTTACATCAATTCCACGAGCAGAAACATCAGTGGAAACCATATATTGAATAGTTTCATTTTTAAAAGCTCTCATAACTTTATCACGTTCTTTTTGTTGCATATCGCCTTCTAATGCACCAACTGAAAAACCTTCTTCTTGTAATTCATTGGTTAATTTTTGTACTCCTAATTTAGTTCTACAAAAAATAATTCCTCGTTCTTCTACTCTATCTTCTAAAATACCAATCAGGTTATTTAATTTATCAGCCAAAGCCGTAATTTTATACTGATGAGAAATATTTGCATTTACCAAAGCATTTTTATTTACTTCTACTTTAGCTATTTCGCCTTTCATATAGGTTTTTACAATACGTCTTATCTCTTCTGGAAAGGTTGCAGAAAACAACCATGTTTTTCTATTTCCGTTAGTATAATCTAAAATTTTATTCAATTCTTGCTTAAAACCCATGCTTAGCATTTCATCAGCTTCATCTAAAACAACAGTTTGAATACTTCTCAAATTCACTGCTTTTTGCTCAATTAAATCTATCAATCGTCCAGGAGTTGAAACTATAATATGCGTTGGTCTTCGTAAATTATTTATTTGTTTATCTATTTTTTCTCCACCAAAAACTGCTTCTATAAAAATCTTTTCATCTACATATTTGGTGAATTTAAACAGTTGTTTTTTAATTTGCTGTACCAATTCACGTGTAGGTGATAAAATCAAGGCCTGCACCAAAGGCTGACTGGCATCTATCTGATTTAATACAGGCAATCCAAAAGCAGCAGTTTTACCTGTTCCTGTTTGTGCAAGACCAATAAAATCTGTTGCATCATTTAATAAAATAGGGATGGTTTGCTCTTGAATTTCAGTAGGTGTTTTAATTCCTAATTCTAATAGACCTTGTATATATGAATCTTTTATTCCTAATTGTTTGAATGTCATTTGTCTTAATTTAAGTACAAAGGTAATGGTTTAAACCAATCTATCTTTATAATGTTGCAATATTTTGCAGAAAGTGTTTGGGCTATAAACGACATAGACCAATAAATTTATATGACCAAACCTTTTTACATTATTTATATATTTAGTAATTTCGCAAAAATAAAAAACACATAAAATGACATCACAACAAGCAATAGACTTAGAAAATAAATATGGAGCACACAATTACCATCCTTTACCAGTAGTATTAACCAAAGGAGAAGGTGTTTTTGTGTGGGATGTTGAAGGTAAAAAATATTATGATTTTCTCTCTGCGTATTCTGCAGTTAATCAAGGACATTGCCATCCTAAAATTGTAAATGCAATGACTGAACAAGCCAAAACATTGAGCTTAACTTCTCGTGCATTTTATAACGATATGCTTGGTAAATACGAGCAATTTGCAACTGAGTATTTTGGTTTTGATAAACTATTACCTATGAATACTGGTGCAGAAGCTGTTGAAACTGCAATTAAATTATGTAGAAAATACGCTTACGAAGTAAATAACATAGACGAAAACCAAGCGAAAATAATTGTTTGTGAAAACAACTTTCACGGAAGAACAACAACTATTATCTCTTTTTCAAACGATCCTGATGCTCGTAAAAGTTTTGGTCCTTACACACCTGGATTTATAAAAATTGAATATGATAATTTACAAGCTTTAGAAGATGCTTTAAAAAATAATAAAAATGTCGCTGGTTTTTTAGTTGAACCTATTCAAGGAGAAGCTGGAGTTTATGTTCCTACAGATGGCTATTTAACGAAAGCAAAAGCCTTATGCGAAAAATACAACGTATTATTTATAGCTGATGAAGTGCAAACAGGAATTGCACGAACTGGTAAATTACTTGCTGTTGATCATGAAAATGTAAAACCTGATATTTTAATTTTAGGAAAAGCACTTTCTGGAGGTGCTTATCCTGTTTCGGCAGTTTTAGCAAATAATAATATTATGAATGTCATAAAACCTGGACAACACGGCTCTACATTTGGCGGAAACCCTATTGCTGCCGCTGTTGCCATTGCTGCATTAACTGTAGTTGAAGAAGAAAAATTAGCTTCTAATGCTGCTCGTTTAGGTGAAATTTTCAGAAAAGAAATTAGCGCTTTTGCTCAAAAAAATGATTTAGTAAAATCTGTTAGAGGTAAAGGTTTGTTAAATGCTATTTTAGTAAATGATACTGAAGACAGTACTACTGCATGGGATATTTGCATTAAATTAAGAGACAACGGACTATTAGCAAAACCAACTCATGGTAATATTATTCGCTTTGCTCCTCCTCTAGTGATGAACGAAGAACAATTAATGGATTGTATTTCAATTATAAAAAAGACGATTACGGAGTTTTAGTGATTGTTAAAATGAGTAGTTGATTTATTTTTAATCCATTACGATTATATTTTTTTTTAGTACATTTGTAATATAAATTATTTTACAGCATGAAATCTTTTCTATCCTTCATTTTTATTGTATTTTATTTCCAAATATTCTCACAAGATATTTCTGGAGCAAAACCTATTTTAACAGCAGAAGGAACTTCTATATATCCTGATGATGTGATCCAATTAAATTGTAATTTCGAAAACGTTACCATTACATCAAATTTTAATTCAGATTTAGGAAGCCCTGATAGTTACCGTATTGAACAAGTTCCTTATCATTCTAAAAGTTATTTACCAACACTTGAAGATAATACAGTACTAACGCCATCTGATTTAGGAATACCAGGTCAAATAATTAGTGATCTACCAGATGACGCTTGGTCTTCTGTACAAAATTTAGAATCAAATGGAAGTAATCTTGATTTCTGTTACTTTGGACAACCTAAAACCAACTTTGTTATATCTTCAAATGGGCTCTTAAGTTTCAATACTGCCTATGCAAATAATTTTTCATATTGGAATTTAGCAACTTCAGGCAAGATAGAGCCAAATGCAAATTGTGGAGATAATAACGATACCATCTTGATGTTTCAAGATCTTAATCCACAAGATTCTGATAGTGATTTTGATTCTTATAGCTTTTGGTATATTGCTGGAATAGAACAAGAACGTTTTTTTGTAATGGGTTCTCATCACATGCCAATGTATTCGTGTGGAGCTGATTACGGATATGCTACCTCACAAATCGTTATTTATGAGACAACTAATATAATAGAATACAATATTAAGGATAAGCCTTTATGTGATAATTGGAGTGGTGGCTTCCAAGCATTTGGTATTCAGAATTCAGATAGCACTATAGGTTATGTAATACCAGGTTTAGATAATTTGGCTCAATATCAAATCTTAGATTCAGAAGACACTTACAGTATGTCTCATATCAATCCTATTGCTCCTGTACATGATAAGATTTCTTATAGATTTATTCCTGATGGAATCAACGGAATACCTCCTGTATTTGGCTGGTACACTAACTGGGACAATACCTCGAACACAGGAATACTGGTAACAAATGATATAAATTTAACTGTTCATCAAAATGATTTACCTTTAGACGCTAATGGCGATCCTGTACCAATGACTTATACAGCGGTAGTAAAATATACAGAATATTGTAGTGGTGAAATATACTATGCTACTAATTATGTTCAATTAATTTCATCTGAAAACCCTCTTTGTGATGATGATGGAGACAGTGTTCCTAATGCTGAAGAAGACCTTAACAATAATGATGATTTAACTGATGACGATACAGATGGTGATGGCATACCAAATTATTTAGATAGTGATGATGATAATGATAACGTAAGTACTTTAATTGAAACAACTTCTACTTACCTAAACAGAAATACAAATACTTTTATTGATACTGATAATGACACTATTGAAAACTACCTTGACAATGATGATGACAATGACGGTATTTTAACTATTAACGAAGACTATAATAATAATGGAGATCCAACTGATGACGATACTAATAACAATGGAATTCCTGATTATTTAGATTACAGTGTTGCATTAAGTACATTAGATTTTAATATTGATCAGTTAAAAATTTACCCAAACCCAAGTAACGGAATTTTAAATATTTCTTATGACACAGAAGAAATATCTAAAATAGCTATAACAATAACTAATATTAATGGGCAAATACTATACAAATCTCATTCATCAAATTTAATTTCAAAAATTGATTTAAACCAATTTAAAACTGGGTTTTATTACATAAAAGTTAGATTGAATAATAAAAATATTACAAAAATATTCTTTAAAAAATAGCTGTAAAAAAGAACAATGTAGTTAATAGTGAATATTCAAATTTTTCTATATTTGAATATGAAAAATTCAGCAGAGATATTTATCATAAAAAAGAAATCATATTCTTTTAGTAATCTAAATAATTACATACTTTTGTACTTTAATAGGTAGAATATGAAAATTAAATCTCCTTTAGATAAAAATACATTATTATTTATTGTATTTTTTCTTTTTCCTTTTTTTATTTTAGGTTTTTTAGGTTTTTTTTTAATTTCCGAATTAAAAATATATTTAAAAGAAGTTATACAATTTGGTTTTTTTACATTCATACTTTTCAGTATTTCTCAATTAATAAATAATATTAAAATCCAAACTTTTTTTTATCGTATTAGTCTTGTTTTATTGTCTTTTTTGGTTTTTATAAAATTAGCTTTTTATTATAATTTTGATGTACAATTAAGCGCTTCCGCATATTATTTATTTTTCGAAACAAATACCAATGAAAGTTCAGAATTTCTTAATTTCTATATTACTGTTCCATTAGTTATTCTCTTTTTAGTCTTGTTTTTTATTAATTTTTTCTTTATTTTTTCTTCAAAAATAAAATTTAGATATTCATTTTCGATTGGTAAGCGAATACTATTGTTAATGATATCTAGCGTTTTTTTTGTGTTAATTTATTGGAAATTTTCTAATGAAAACCTACTATACAAAACCTTTAGTTCTTATAATGAATATAAAGAATTTAAAGAATTAATTAAAAATGATTTAGCCCAAGAAAAATCAAAATTTATTATTGATGTTACATCTAAAGAATCTGAACAAATTTATGTAATAATTATCGGAGAATCTACTTCAAAAACACATATGCAGATTTATGGATACGCTCGAAAAACAACACCAAATCTTTTTAAAATAAAAGATAGTTTATTGGTTTTTACCGATGTTATTACACCACACACACATACAATATCTGCTTTAGATAAAATATTAACGCTAAAGAGTTTAAAAGAACCTAATAAGAAGGAAAATGTATCGGTTGTGCAACTTGCTAATCAAGCTGGCTTTTATACGTATTGGATTTCAAACCAAAGACCTATTGGTATGAATGAAAGTATTCCAAGTTTAATTGGTAAAGCTGCCAAAACTACCATTTTTACGAATAGTAAAGATTACATAAACGATGTCTATGACATTAAAATATTACCTGAATTAGAAAATGCTTTACAGGATAAAAAACACATAAAAAAAGTTATTTTTATCCATTTAATGGGAACACATTCTGGCTATAAAAACAGGTACCCAAAAACATATAATATCTTTAAAGGCACAAAAAACATTAAAACTACAAACACTTCAAATCTTGCTATAAGACGTATTAATCAGTACGATAATGCAAATTTATACAATGATTTTATTGTAAGTGAAATTATAAGACAAGTACAAGCAGAGAATACTAATAGTTGTGTTTTATATTTTTCTGATCATGGTGATGAAGTTTATGACTCCTTAGATTTTTGTGGTCATAATGAGTGGAGAGGAACAAAAAGTATGCACGAAATTCCGTTTATAGTATGGCTTTCAAAAAAATACAAATTTGAGAACCCAAATACTAAAAATTGGAAAAAATACACTAATCGAAGAATTTTATTAGATGATTTCATACATAGTTTTGCGGAATTGAGCAATATTAAATTTTCGGAGCTAGATAGTACTAAAAGTGTTTTTGACACTAATTTCAAACCCAAAAAACGTATTTTAACTAAAGGTAAAGACTATGATAAAACCAATAAATAAATACGTTATTGGAGTAATACTCTCTTTAGTAGTTTTATATTTTTTATATAAATATTCGCCATACAAATTAGATTATATTGGGCATTATGATAAAATTTGGGCACATCGTGTAGATGATGAAATTAAATTAAAATCTGCTATTACTTATTTTAAAGGAGTAGAAGTAGATTTAGTTTATGATAGTGAGAATAAATATTTAGATGTAGGACATCCTCCAGTAAAATCTATTGGTTTAAGTTTTGATACATATTTGAGTAATTTAACATCTAAAAAACCTTTTATTTGGTTGGATATTAAAAATTTAAATTCTACTAATGCGGAAGAAATATATTTATTATTAGAAAAATTATGTAAAAAACACCACTATTCTAAAAATAAATTTTTGATAGAAACTAGATACCCTAACGCTTTACCCATTTTTACAAAAAATAATTTTATTTGTAGTTACTACCTTCCATACAATATGCATAAAAAGGAAAAGTCCGAATTACAAAATACAATATTCCATATCAATGAAATCTTAAAATTGCAACCATCTATTGGTATTTCAGCAGCTTATAAAGATTATGATATTTTGCAGAAAAACTTTCCGAAAAAAAATAAATACATATGGATTACTGAAGGCACAATGAATCGTAAGTTTTCTTTAACTAGAAAGATATTAAACGATAGTACTGTAAAAGTTGTTTTAATTTCTTATCAAACTTTAAAAAAAGGTCGATAATCCAACTCTATTATAGGTCTAAATAGGTTTATTTTTTTTCTTCTTTATCCATTCGCAATGCCTTAATCTCAGATTCTAATTTTTTAATTTTTAAAGAATCTAATTGTGCTTCTAACAACTTAATACGCTCTTTTGTAGATAGTTTTTCTTTTGGTGTTTGCGATTTACTATCTTCGGTAAGCGAGTCAATTAATTGTTCTGTTTCTTTATTTGTTAATTGATTGTCTTCCGTTGTAACGGATAAAGAATCGATTAATTGAGTGTCAAGCGTATTATTGTTCTCATTTTCTAATTTTTGTGCTTTCCAATTTTTAAAAAACTCAGAATCTTTTTCACTTTCTTTCCATACAACTCCTAATTGCTTAAATATGGTTTCGTTCCACTGTTCTGGATGCTTAACATCAACCCAAATTACATCTCTATAATCCATATCAACTAAAGCTAAATCTGGTGTTGCTGAACCATCAAAATGACGAGAATTTTTACGTTTCGCTGCTATAGTAGAGAGTACAAACATTCTTCTTTTACCTGCAATATCTTTAATGTAAGGTCTAAATTCTACTGGCTTATTAACACTCCAATCGTAATTTTTCTTAGACTCCATTACTTTTAAAGGCATTGCTGAAACGCCTGCATAACCATCTTTATGACTCACATGGTTGTAATACATCATGTGCGAAGTGCCATCTGCTGGAATAAAAACGGAGTACGACAAACTGGTACGCTCTGCTCCTATTGGTTCTAAACCAAACCAATGATATAAACCAGTATATGCTTTTTGATCGACGTCAGAAAAATCAAAATCGGTTACAAAGGGTTGCTGGTTTTGATCATCAGATAAATCTGGTATTTTTACCGAAGTGTGCATATTCCATGGCAACGGATCGGTAAATCCTCCTAAAAACATTAATGATTCTGCTTGTAATCTAGATACTTTTTCGGCTACTGTATTTTGTTTTTGTAAATACGGATAATTTTTCATTTGCTTAGGACTAATATACTTTCCTTTTCCAAATAAAATGCGTTCTATATAATCTGTAGTAGTATGTTTTCCTTGCTGAATAACCATAACTCCTCCATAAACTGGATATGGAAAAAAGAATCCTTTCCATTTAATTAAACTCACAACTTCTACCCAATTATTGCTATCGTCTTTCATATAAAAGACTTCGCTTGGTTCGTAATTAATATAGTGCCACGGATTAAATCGTTGGACTACGGCATTGTAAGTATTTCGGCTAAAGGACAATGATTCGCCTATGGAAAAAATAATTTTTTCTCTATTATCTCCTGCAAAACGTGGAAATGCTGTGGTACTTGGTACAGCAAAAATTTCTTCAATATAATCACTTACTCTCTGCCAAGCATATTCTTTCGCTGGTTGAACCACCATTGTCCATCTGTTTTCATTACCAATTCTTACCAATTGTGGTTCTGAAATTTCTTCAGTTTCACCAATAGACTCGTAAGCCATTGTTCTAATATTATTGTAAGGTTGGATACGCTCATTTCTTGATAAAGGCAGTTTGGTAATCTCAGTTAAGTCTAAATTTTTATAGATATTATACTTTTGCATAAAGGCATACATTCCTGTTTTTGCGCCAATAAAATAAAGTAATCCAAAGAAAACTGCCATAACAATAATAGGTGTAAATTTTCCTCCTACACTATCTGATTTTCTCATTTTACGAATAGAAATAATCAATAACAAAAAACTCAATAATATAAGAAAAATATATTTCCTTAAAAATAAGATATATGGTTGAAAATCATCTCTTAAAATAAAGAGAGTTAAAAATATTATGGTGAAAAATAATAAAATCATTATTTTACCTTTTACGCTTTTGTTCCAAATTCTTTTAATCATCGTTTTTAGTATTCAGTGTTCAGTTTGCAGTATTCAGTACTCAGTATTCAGTTTGTAGTATTCAGTTTGCAGTGTTCAGTATTCAGTTTGCAGTGTTTAGTACTCAGTCTTCAGTACTCAGTACTCAGTGTTCAGTTTGCAGTGTTCAGTGTTTGTATCACACTAAAGCAATCCTTTTTCTTTCAATCTGTCTCTTCCGCTTTTTTCTGTTGGTTCTGTTTTATTTTCTGATGGCTTGTCTTCATCATCAAAAGTTTCTTCCATTTTTTCCTTAACGGATTTTGCTTTATCCTTTACATCATCAGTTATTTCTCTAATAAAACCTTTTCCTTTTTCAAAGGTTTCTTCAATAGCATCATGACCATCGTCTAATTTTTCATTGGCAAAAACGATTAATGATGCAAAATAAGTTCCTAATAATGTTCCTACAATAGTGGTTGCGAAATATTTAGGATAAAATAATTTAATAGGTGTTAAAAAATCTACTACTAAAAAAGCAACTATATAAAACAACACCACATAAACCAAACGCATTAAAAAAGGCTGCATAAATAAAAATCCTTTTCTATCTGTTTTACTCATTTGTTGCTCTTGTGTATGCGTTAAACGGTTAGCAAAACGGTACATTCCATTATTTTTAGCCTCTCTCCAATAAAGTAAAATTCCAAATAAAACGGCTAAAGTGAATATAATAATTTCTATTGTCATTTTCTTAATTTTTAGTGTTAAATTTTGATTGTTGAATTTGCTCAATTACCCAATTTTGATATGAGCTGTCCCAAGTTTTATAATGCGTATAAAATACATTTTTATTGTAAATATACATATTATATGGGTCTTTTGGAGCAACTTCGGCTAATAATTGCCACATTAGGTCTTTTTCTACATCAAATAAAGAGGAATGCGGTTCGTATAAGGATTGTAAAATATCTTTATAAATAAAGGCTTTTACAGTCAAACTTTTATCTATTTTACGTTGCTCTAAATAACGTTCTACACACATTAAATACTTTCTTGCATCTAAATCTAATTTATTCAAATAGCCTTTAAATAGATTAATATTATTTAATATCTCTTGTATTGGCTGAACAGGATTTTTAAGTAATTGAGAAAAAATATGTTTTTTAATTCTATCATATCTTTTGGTTTGTACTACTTTTTCTAAATGATACTCAATAGCATCATAATCATCTAATTTATTGAATAATTCTTCATCATTTAAATGAAAAATAATCACATCATAAGTCGTATTTTTTATAGCTTGATTTCTCCATTTTTCCTCTTCAAAAATAAGTATTGGTGTTGGAAAATCTTTAAAAACATAAACACCTCCAAAGGCTTTGGTATAAAAACTTTCTACTTGATATTTTATATGTTGTAAATTGAGGTTTCTTTCTCTTAAATCTCCATATTTTCGAACAGAATTTAGTATTTGCTGATGTAATTTTTCATCTACAAAATTATTCCCTTCATTAAAGGTTTTTACTAGCTCCAATTGCTCTTTTTGAACTTTTTCTAAATCGTTTATTAAACTAAAATGGATTTTAATTTCTTTATATTTAAGCAAATCGAAACTTTCGTAAAAAACATCAATTCCTTGATTGAAGTCTATCGTTATGGCAGATTGTTTGGTAATATCTTTAATTTCTTCTTCATAGGTTTTAAAAATTAAATCTATTAAGTCTTTATCAAAACTATGAAAAGGCTGAAAAATGGCTCTTGTTTTCTGCTCTGGAGAAATAATAATTGCATGTGGATTGGCATCGCCACTATTCAAATAATGGATTTCGTTTTTTTCCTTTGAGATTTCTGGAGACCAACCTTTAGCATCAATAGTAAAATGTTTCAATTTAGTTGGTGATAGTCCAAGTAATTTTAAGCATTTATTATAACGCTCCACTAAAAAACCTTTAATTTCTATGGCGTTTGGTTGGTATAAATTTGCTTGTTTTAGTTTATTCACCTTTAAAATTTTGATTTTTAAATTATGAATTTTGAATATTAAAAATCGTTTTAATATACAAATCCACGTTTCACAAATATATTATTTATTAAATTTCTTTTCTGCAGCTAATCGTATTTCTAATTCTTTTATTCTGTTGTTTACTTTTCGGTTAAAATCAGTATCTGCAATGGTTGCAAAATTATCTATATAGCGTATAACTTCTTGACGTCTAATATCTTTAAAATCTAATCCTTTCATATTTTGACGCATAACATCTTGTAGCATCGCAAATTTTGTATCGTATTCTTTTTGCAAAAATATTTCAGAATTTTCAAGCCATTCCTTTGGCAAATCAAAATCCGTTAAACGCATAGAAACTGCTTTTTGAATATTTCTTATATCTCTTGATGAAAAATACGGAAATACCTTTTGAATTTCTTTGTATAATTCCGCATAAAAAATATGCTGATGGTCTTTGTATTGTTTTTCTACATTTTCATAAATATCAAAAATTCTTTCTACTGTTGGTTTTTCGGTATTTTTTAAAATTTCATTCAGATTTTTTGCTAATCCTTGTTCGCTTAACCATTGATAATCGGGATTTTCCATATTTACAAAATCTGGCAAAGTTTGATCTAATTTTCGCCACCAAATATAATCTTGGTCTAAAAAATCTGGAATGGTACGAGCACCATCAATTTTAAAACGACCTTGAATTCTTGAAATAACCGCTTTATCTAACATTTCTGGAAGATTGGTAAACAAACCAATAGATGAATTTCCGTAATTAACGGCATAAGCACCTTCGGTATATCGTAAAAACACACCTATAACTTCTTTTACTCCAGCAGAAACACCTTGTGCAGTACGTTCTTGTAAATTGTTTTCTGCATCATCTATAGGTGCAAAAATCAATTTTGTTGGGTCTTGTAAAGGCTTCATCCATTTTACCATTTTTTCGGCAGAACCACCTTGAAAAGTAGAGATTAAAGTATCAGGCATTGGATGAAATAAAAATGGAATATTCAGCTCATCACTATATTCTTTTAATTTGGTTGCAATGGCAGCAATAAGCATTGATTTTCCTGTTCCTGGAATACCGTAACCCATAAAAACAGGCATAAAACCACCCAATTCTTGAAACGGATTTTTCTTTACTTTAAAATCGTATGCCAACATTCGTTCCACTAAGCGTTTGGCGAAATGTTTAGCATCTCGATTACCTACAATCTGTTCAAATTTTATTTTATTGAACTCTACACTTTTTACATCATCATTAAATGCTGTGTTCCAACCCGAAACTGCAAATTCAGATTCTTCTAATTTATAGGTTCTATCTTCTAAGGTTTCTGTATAATCTAATGATTCTTTTCGTTGATAAATTTCATCTATTACCGCTTCAAAATAAACCACTGTAAAATCGATAATATCTTGCTCTTGCTTAATAACATCTGGATGATTTAAGTATTTATCAAAGTAGTATAAAACACAAGAAATCCCTTTTAAAGGCGATGTAAAAGACAATTCTGGAATACCAGCAAATTTATTTTTCATTACCGATAAATCATCACTTGCTTCATCTTTAAGCTCAAATAAAGTGTAATAAGCCATTCCAAACAACATAAAAGCCGTGGATGTTTGCATTTTGGATTCAAATGCTCGTTTTTGTCCATTATCCAACATTGATTTTCGTTCATTTAATGTTGAAAATCCAGAGGCATCATTATAATTCTCTTTTAACCAAATGCCAATGGCAATAGCATCTTGCAGATTTAATAAAGCTTTATTGAGTTTTAACGGAATTGCCAATGAGTTTGGCATCAAGCGTTTTTTTAGTTTTAAAATGGTTTTAGAAACCGAAGTAATTTCAGCAGCACTACCTGTTGCCTTAGATAAATACAGTAAAATACTTTCTTGTTCTTTTGTGGATTTATCTTTGTTTCTAGCTCTATTGCCTTGCTCCCATTGAACGGATTTTAAATACGAAGTTGCTTCGTCTCTTAGTGCAATGAGTTCGTTTAGCTTTATTGGAAATGTTGAGTTGTGCTCCATAGTCTTTGGTCTTTAGTCTTTGGTTTGTGATATTCAAGTAATTGGTATTAAAAATAATGTGTTTGTTACAAAATTAGTCTGTTTTCATTAAATAAGCATTGTAAAACCGCATACTGCCTACTGAAGACTGAACACTGCCAACTGAATACTGAATACTGCCAACTGAATACTGAAGACTGAAAACTGCATACTAAAAAATCAATGTAACTTACTATCAATTAATTTTAAAAACTCCAATCGTGTTTCTACATTTTTAAATGCTCCTCTAAAAGCTGATGTTGTAGTTACAGAGTTTTGTTTTTGAACACCACGCATCATCATACACATGTGCGATGCTTCAATAACAACTGCAACTCCTCTTGGTTTTAAAACCTTATCAATTACATTTACAATTTGGTCTGTTAATCGTTCTTGAACTTGAAGTCTTCTGGCAAATACATCTACTATTCTGGGTAATTTACTCAATCCAACAATTTTTCCGTTTGGTATGTATGCAATATGTGCTTTTCCAAAAAAGGGTAATATATGATGTTCACATAAGGAATACAATTCTATATCTTTAACAATAACCATTTCTGAATAGTCTTCGTTAAACAAAGCGGATTTTAAGATTTCTTCTGCATCTAAATCATATCCTTGTGTTAAGAACTGCATGGCTTTTGAGGCTCTTTCTGGAGTTTTTATAAGACCTTCTCTTTCAGGGTTCTCTCCTACTTGTTTTAAAATATCTAAGTATTTATCTTTTATTTCTTGGGTGGTTTCAAGATTGTATTCTTCAAATTTCTGGTAACTCATGGTTTGTTTATTTACAAAAAATAAAAGTATAAAAAAGATTTGTCAAAAATTATCTTTTTTGCAAATCTTATTAACAAAGGTTTTGGCTAGGTTTATTCGATACTGGATTACTTGTTTTGACTGATTAAAATTATTTATATGTTATAGAAATTTCCATTATACTATTTACAATTATTCCAGCACTTCTAGCAGGAATCCATTTAGTTTTTTTAATAAAATCAGACATTCTTTTATCAAACAATTTACGAAATTTTTCGTTATTTGGATTTTGAAATGACGTTTCAATTACAATATTAGTTATAGAACCATCTTTGTGCAGAATAAAGTCAGCAGTTGTATATGAATAAAATTTTTCATTTTTATAAATATATCCTTTTGGGTAATTAAAATTTTTAAAATAATCCAATTCATAATTGTCAAAATGCTCCTTGTAATTTGTTGCTCTGGGATATCTTGCAATAGTATCACAATCTTCAAATTTATAGATCTTATTAGGATTCTTTAAAACATACTTCTTTTCTGCTTGAAATCTAAGTGAATCTATAAAATTATTCCCGTATTTTTTATCGATAGCAATTCGCATTTCATTTTCGTAACAATAATATTCAAAACCTAGTGCTGGTCTGAAACAAGTAGTATGAGTTGAATCAATCCCAATATTGAATTTAGAAAGTAATTCTGCCATTTCTCTATTACTACGAAATATTTTAACCATTCCCATATAATAAAAATAAGTTAGTTTTCCTTTATCTATGTCACTTTTCGCTCTTTTTCTCTGGTTTATGCAAACTGTATCAATTACTTCAACTTTCAAATTTTCATCTCTTTTCCTTAATTCATACCAAGTTTTTTGGTCATATACAATTTGAGTAGCATTTTTAGTAAATTGTTTTTTTATTAAATTTTCTTTTTTGCAAGAGAAAAAAGCTAAAAAACTAAATGTTATTACTAGATGAATTTTCATTTCTATTTCGAAGTTAAAATAATCACAATAATAATACAACCATAACTTAAGTTACATCAACTGCTCTAATATGTTTATAAAATTAGCCTAAATATTTGATTGAAGCAAGTCAAATTATATAAAAATGATACAAGCAGTACTATATACATACTTATATCATTTTTATTTCAGGTCAATTCGTAATTTGTAAACAACCTACTTCTTCACAAACTTCTTAGTATAAATAGTGTTTTCTGTAAATACTTTAAAGGTATAAACACCTGAAGCTAATTCAAATATAGGAAAGAATACATGGCATTTATTTCATTTTTATGTATTTTATCGTAGCGCACAATTCTTCCTGTGGTATCTATAATTGCATAGGCAGTGATTCTATCGTCTGTATTTTTAAGTTGCGCTGTCATATAGATACTGTTTGATGGATTTGGGTATAAAGCAAATCCATTTTCAAAATCTAAATCGTTTGTTGAAGCATTTGGATCTACAACTACAAATTGCCCCATCATTCCTCCATCTTCATGGTTAAGCATGTGGCAATGGTACATAAACGGAATGGTATCATCGGCAAAGTCTTCAAATTTTGTAATAATACGCATAGTTGTTCCTGGAGGTACTAAATAAGTATCTTTTAAACCTTGCGCCTCTGGTGGTGGAGGATTTCCTCCCATATCTAAAATATAAAACTGAATATCGTGAATATGAATAGGATGATTGATTGGTGATTGGTTAGTAAATTCCCAAATTTCTGTATTATTTAACGGAATAGTAACATTTATAGTATTCATATCCATACTTACTCCATTAATCGTAAAATCACCGTTTAATTGTTGCGGCCCTCCTGTTGGAGATTGTAATGTAAATGTTCTTGTAGCATCAGCTTCTAAATAAGGTGTTAAAGTGGTTAAATTTGTTGGAATTGTAGTAACAGGATTTGCTGTTTGTACTACTATATTTAATTTAATGATATTAAAATTTGCTCCATTTAAAGCATTTCCTGCATAATTATTTAATTGCAAACCTTGTCCCATTCCTGGATAAGTTGCACCAAAAAAACCATTTGGTAATTCAGAAGCGTAACTCATTAAATAGATAGATTGTCCTTCCATTCCTGCTAAATCAACTAAAATTTCTGTTCGTTCAGCTGGACCAACTCTCAATCGTGTTAGTGGTAATGGCGTTTCTAATAAACCACCATCAGTTGCTATTAAATTAAAAGTTTGGTTGTTAGATAAACCGTATTTTAGTACTCGTTGTGTTGTACCGTTTAATAAACGTAATCTTACCACTTGTGCAGGAACATCAACTTCTGGATCCATTGTAGCATTCACCATTATTAAATCATCGTGATTGGTATGATTTACAATTTGATAATTTGCATCTAATTGCTTTGTTTGAATGACCATAGGAATATCATCTACACCATAAGTTCTTGGTAAGTCTAAAGCTGATTCTTCATCGTCTTTTATAATAATTAACCCAGAAATTCCTTTGCTTACATGCTCATCAGTATATTCGTCTAAATGCGAATGATACCACATGGTTGATGCTTTATTCATTACTGTAAATTGTGGATTCCAAGTATCACCTGGATTAATAATAGTGTGAGGTCCACCATCATTTGAAGCATTTACGTGCATTCCATGCCAATGTAAAGTCGTTTGCTGTCCTAAATTATTGGTTACATGAATATTCAAATCATCACCTTGGTGCATAATTAAAGTTGGTCCTAAAATATCTCCATTCACACCCATTGTTGCGGTGTCATGTCCTGCAATAAATTGATGTGTTCCGTTTTGCAAGGTTAAATTGATGTTGGTATCATCAATTGTAGGAGGAATGGCTAAGGGGTTTTGTGAAAAAACGCTAAAGCTAATTCCTAATAGTAAGTAAATTAATAAATGTTTCATTTTTATTATGTTAATGTATTTAATTGTTTACCTGTTGATATTAATATCTAATTTGTTTTTAGAGACCTCACAGGTTTTTAAAACCTGTGAGATCTAAAACTTTCTTGTCTCTTATTCTCTATTATCTTTTATCTTTTCCTTCATAATCAACCATTACGCATTCACTCCAAATAGCGAACCAATTAAAGCGGTAATTCCCATAGCAATTGTTCCCCAAAAGGTAATTCTAATTACGGCTCTCTTTACACTTGAACCTCCCATTTTGGCAGCTACAATACCTAATGCAATTAAAAATAGCATAGAAGCGACATATTGGATATACACCATTCTATTTATAGGTGCTAAAAAACCAACTAATAACGGTAAAGCTCCTCCAAATATAAAGGCTGCTCCAGAAGCCAACGCTGCTTCTAAAGGTTTTGCTTGGGTTATTTCGTTAATTCCTAGTTCGTCTCTTGCGTGTGCTTCTAAGGCATTGTGTTCTGTGAGTTGCTTGGCTACTTCTAAGGCTAACTCCTCGTTTAAACCACGTTTTTGATAGATTTTCGCCAATTCAGAAAGCTCTAATTCGGGCATATTTTCTAACTCCCATTTTTCACGTTCTAAATCAGAGTTTTCTATATCTGCTTGCGAGCTTACCGATACATATTCACCAGCAGCCATTGCCAAAGCCCCAGCCACAATTGCGGCAACTCCTGTTAAAACAACTACATCACTTGTGGTATTACTTGCCGAAGCAACACCAATTATAATACTTGCAGTAGATAATATGCCATCATTTGCTCCTAAAATGGCTGCTCTAAGCCAGTTACTACGATTAACGTAATGTTTTTCTAAATCTTCTGTTGTATATTCCATTATTTAGCAAATATAATTATTTTTATGAATTGTTTTGTTATAATTGTTACTCTACAGATAACCAACTCACACCGTAACTTAAAGTCACGGTGTGAGTTTTATTAATATTTAATGCGAATGTCCTCCACCTTCTCCTCCAGACAAATCATAAGCACCTTTTATTAATATTTTTTTATCTTTTAAATTATCGGATAAAATTTCGGTAAAACCGTTATATGTTCGTCCAACTTTAACCTCTGCTGTTTCAAAAATAAGATGGTTATTTTCTTCTTTTTCAAGGATGAACACTACTTTTTCATCTTCTTGTTCTACAATAGCATCTTCTGGTAAAGCAAACGACTTCTTGTTAGATATTTCAATAAAAGCATCTACAAACATTCCAATATTAAACGTATTTTTGGTTTCGTTTTTTAAATGCCCGTGAACTTTAATTGTACGTGATTTTTCATCGATAGTTTTTCCTACCAAATGAACTTCTGCATCATAATATTCATCTGATGCCTCTGAAATTTTAAATCGGATGACTTGATTTTCTTTAATTTTCATCGCATCTTTCTCAAAAACAGTGAGTTCTACATGAATATGATCTGTGTTTACTATTTCTAAAATTTCATCGGAAGGTGATATATGTGTTCCTTTACTTACATTCACTTTGGTTACACTACCATTAATTGATGAATACAAAGTAATACTTGATGCTATATTTGAAGCATTTAATTGGTTTGGATTAATATTTAGCATCTTCAATTTTTTCGCTAAACCATTTAAAGCAGTAAGCTGCCTGTTATATTCGCTTTTGGCTTTTAAATATTTTTTTTGTGAAGTAATTTTCTCCTCAAATAATGTTTTCTGACGTTCATATTCATTTTGTAAATACGCTAATTGGTCTTTAATTTCTAAATAATTTTGTTGCATATCAACAAATTCTGGGTTCTCAATAGAAACTAAGACTTGTCCTTTACGGACTTTATCTCCTACCAACAAACTAGATTTTTTTACATAACCACCGTAAAATGAAGTAACAATTTCTTTACTTTGTGGTGGAACATCAATCATTCCTGTAGCTTTTATTACTTCTGGAAAATCTTTTTCAACCATAGTTCCTAAAGCCATTTTACTACTTTCAAATTGCGCTTTGCTTACTTCTGTGTTTTGATGAGTTTCTACAACTTCAACTGCTGTTTTGGCTGTTTCTTTTTTATTACAACTCATTAAAATAATAAGTGATGTAAAAAGGATAATATATTTTAAATTCTTCATTGTATGTGTTTTTAAATTTTATAAACTAATATGGTTTAATTGAACAATTGTTTTATTATAATTATACTTACTTTCTAAGTATGACAACTGAATTTCATAAGCATTTTCAAGACTTTGAATGTATTGAAAAAAATCGATTTCTCCTTCTTTAAAACTGCGATTTGCTGTTTTTAAAATGGTATCTGCCAAGTTTTTTCCTTCTGTATCATAATAGTCTAATTGCTCGTTGTATTTTTCTAATTGTGCTAATAATTGCGCTTGTTTAGATTTTATAGCAAACTGGTAATTAAGCAATTCTTCTTGAATAATTTCTTTATTTATCTGAGATGCTTTTACTTTAGATTTCAAACTTTTTCTAAACAATGGTAATTTTATTCCTACTTGAAAAGATTGCACACTTCCTGTATAAAAGGAGTTGTCTCCATAACTGTATTGCAAATTAACATCTGGTAAAAATTGTTTTTTATACAGTGTTTTTTCAGCATCTAAAATATCATTTTTTGCTTTAAAAACTTCTAAATTTTTATCGTTTGTTAAAGCTGTATTGTTTAAAGTTAAATCTTTAAAATTATCTAAATCAACAGTAAACTCCTCTGATAATTGTACTATTTTTTGAATAGCAATTTTAGCGATTTTTACTTCGTTTTTAGCTTGATTAAAGGCTAATTGAATTTGTCTATACTTAGACTTAGCCGTAATTTTTTCTAAGTAATTTGTTGCTCCTAATTCAAACTTACGATTAGCATTATGCGAAAAATTAGCATACAAACTATCTAAACGATTGTAAATTTGTTCTTTTTTACTATAATAAGAATAAGTATAATAAGCTGTGTTTAATTGCCTAATCAGTACTTGTTTTAAACGTTCTAAGCGTGCCTTTGCTAAAGTTAATTTTGATTCTCTAAAAGCTTTATCTGCTTTATACACACTTGGAAATTTAAAATCTTGTGCTATTCCGTAAGTGTTTAAAACTCCTATTTGCTCGGTTATTTTATCATTTTCATAGTGATAAAAGAAATTTGTTTTATCTAAACTAGCTTTTGGTTTGGCTAGAACTTCTGCTTTTTGAATACTCAATTCTAACGCTTTAATTTCTGAATTATGTTCAAATGCTGTTTGTTGCAAATCGTTTAAGGAATAGCTTTTTTGTTGCGCAAAACCAATTAAAGATACGAATATCAATAAAACAGTAATTACATTTTTACTTTTTAAATGAAATCTTTTTCGTTCTCTTTTGCTATCAAAAATTGCATACAAAACAGGCAACACCATTAAAGTTAATAGCGTAGAAGTTACTAAACCACCAATAACAACAGTAGCCAAAGGTCTTTGCACCTCTGCTCCTGCTCCATTAGAAATTGCCATTGGTAAAAATCCTAAAGCAGCTGCCAAAGCGGTAAGCAATACAGCTCTCAACCTACTTTTTGCTCCAAAAACAATCAATTCATCATCTGTATTCATCCCTTTGTGTTTTAGTTCTTTAAATTCTTCAATTAAAACAATTCCGTTTAAAACGGCAATACCAAATAAGGCAATAAAACCAACACCTGCGGAAATACTAAAAGGCAAACCTCTTATCCATAAAAATAAAATTCCTCCAACAGAAGCAAATGGAATAGCAGAGTAAATAATTAACGCTTCCGTAACCGATTTAAACGCAAAAAACAGAAGGATAAAAATCAATATCAACGCAATAGGTACAGCAATTGCCAACCTATCTTTAGCAGATTGTAAATTTTCAAACTGTCCTCCAAAAGTAAGACTATAACCAACAGGTATCTTCACTTTACTTTCAATGCTACGTTTTATATCTTCTACAACCGATTGCAAATCTCTATCACGAACATTAATTCCAACCACTACTCTACGCTTAGTATCATCTCTTGAAATTTTAGCAGCTCCTTTTTTATAAGTAATTGATGCTACTTCGCTTAATGGAATTTTTCCTCCGTTTGGTAAATCAACATATAAATTACGTAAATCGTCAATATCTTTTCTAATAGATTTATCTAATCGCAATACCAAATCAAATTTCTTTTCGCCTTCAAAAATACTTCCTGCTACATGACCAGAAAACCCCATACTTACCACTTCACTCAAATCACTGATATTTAAGCCATATCTGGCAATTTTAGCTCTATTAAATTGCACATTCATTTGTGGTAAACCAGCAGTTTTTTCTACAGTAATATCAGCTGCACCTTCAATATCTGAAATGGCTTTTTTAATTTCATTGGCTTTTTTGTTTAAGATGCTTAAATCATCTCCATAAATTTTGACTGCAATATCAGATCGTACACCAGAAATCAATTCGTTAAAACGCATTTCAATAGGTTGTGTAAATTCTACTTCCATATTTGGAATAATAGCAAGAGCTTCTTTAAATTTATCTGCCAGTTCATCTTTTGTTTTTGCCGAAGTCCATTCACCTTTAGGTTTTAAAGTAATAATTACATCACTTTCTTCCATAGACATTGGATCGGTTGGCACTTCTGCAGCACCAATACGACTAACAATTTGTTTTACTTCAGGAAACTTTTTAAGAATTTGCTCAATTTTTGTTGTGATTTCAATGGTTTTCTTTAATGATGTACCCGTTTTTAAAACAGGTTGAATAACAAAATCACCTTCATCTAAGGTTGGCACAAATTCAGCTCCCATAGTTGAAAAAATATAAAATGAAATAGCTAAAATCACCAACGCACCTCCAACAATTACTTTTTTAGCTCTTAAAGCCCAACGAATAGAAGGTTCATAAATACGCAATAAAAAATTCATTAAACGAACAGAAATATTTTTGTCTGAAAGTTTGGTAGGTTTTAAAACCAATGATGCCATTGCAGGAACATAAGTAAGACCTAAAATCATTGCTCCAATAAGCGCAAAACTGAAAGTCATAGCCATTGGTCTAAACATTTTACCTTCAACACCTCCTAAAGTAAGAATTGGAATAAAAACAATTAATATAATGAGTTGCCCAAATATTGCCGAAGACATCATTTTTGAAGCTGAACTAAAGGTAATATCATCTCGTACATCTTGTGCTTGTATCTTATTTAAAGCTTTTAATTCCGTTCGTTTAGATGTTATTTGAAAAGCAACAAATTCAACTATAATAACAGCTCCATCTATAATAATTCCAAAATCTATTGCTCCTAAACTCATTAAATTAGCATCTACGCCAAAAATATACATCATACCTAAAGTAAACATTAAAGCTAAAGGAATTACAGACGCTACCAGTAAACCAGAGCGCCAATTTCCAAGTAAGAGAACCACAACAAAAATTACGATTAAACTTCCTAAAACTAAGTTTTCATAAACGGTAAAAGTAGTTTTCTCAATCAGTTCACTACGCTCTAAAAATCCGTTAATATATACTCCTTTAGGTAAAGATTTTTCGATGGACGCCACTCTTTCATGTACATCTTCAATCACTTTTTTAGAGTTTCCACCTTTGAGCATCATTACTTGTCCGAGTACTTTTTCACCTTCACCATTAGCTGTTATTGCACCAAATCGCATAGCAGCTCCAAAACCAACTTTGGCAACATCTTTAATAAGAATAGGTGAATTATTTCTGTTGATAACAACGGTATTTTCAATATCACTTAAAGATGACATTAAACCTTCACCACGAATAAAATACGACTGATTGGTTTTTTCAATATAACCACCTCCAGCAATACTGTTGTTTTTTTCTAAGGCAGTATAAACATCATTAATTGTAATGTTCATAGCGTTTAACCTTGACGGATTAATGGCTACTTCGTATTGTTTTAAATATCCTCCCCAAGTATTTACTTCAACAACTCCATTAATTCCTGAAAGTTGCCGTTTAACAATCCAATCTTGAATGGTTCTTAAATCCATTGCAGAATATTTATCTTTATATTCAGGTTTTACATCTAAAATATACTGATAAATTTCACCTAAACCTGTGGTGATTGGTCCCATTTCTGGTGAACCAAAACCTTCTGGAATATTTTCACGAACAGCAATCAGCTTTTCGGCAATTAATTGTCTTGGTAAATATGTTCCTAAACTTTCTTGAAAAACGATAGTAACTACCGATAATCCAAATTTTGATACAGAACGAATTTCTTTTACTCCTGGCAGATTAGACATTTCTAATTCCACAGGATAGGTTACAAACTGCTCAATATCTTGTGTAGAAAGATTTTTTGAAGTAGTAATAACCTGTACTTGATTATTGGTGATATCTGGAACAGCACCAATAGGTATTTGCGTTAAAGAATAAATTCCAAATCCCACAATTAAGGAGATAAATAGAAAAATAAATAATTTATTCTTAATACTAAATTGTATTATATTTGATAACATTGATTTTAATTATAAGTTATGAATGATGAGTTATAAGCTTAAAAACTTACAATTCATTTTTTTTTAAACTGGTAAATAATGTTATTGATGAAAATAAATGAATATTAAAAATCATTTTTTTTATCAATAACTTTATAATTAAACTCGTGGAGGTTGAAAGATTTTTTGTTTTTCAAAGGTTGAAAATAAACCCTTATAGGCAAAATTGTTTTGTTTGTAAAAAACAATAGAATCTTTAGCATCAAAATTAAAAGAGTTATCCCATAACATATCTAATTGAAAAGATACATTTAATTTGTGATGATGTTGATGTTCTTGATGCTCTTTTTTGTGTTGTTCTTGATGAGATTCCTTTAATTCACCATAATGTTTAGATAAAAACGTAGTTAAATTATCTCCATACTTTACTTGATGTAATTGATAATCTTTCCAAATTTCTTCTAATACAAATGAAAAATTAGCATACATAAACATCCCTTGAAAAAGGATGAAGAGTGCTGCTATTTTAATAACTGTATTTTTCATTATGAGGCAAATATAGATTATTTTAAAGCTACAAATCTTAAAAAAATGATAAATATTTCTTATGGTGTTATAAAGAATATTGATTTATGTAAGCGTAGCTACTGATTTTAAAACACTTACTATTCTATTTATTGCTTAACTTTGATCAAAGATATAATCCGCTATTCGTTTTGTCCATTTTCGGTTTTGAATAGTTTAATTTTTAGTCAACCTATTTCAGGAATGTATATTTTTTGTCATTGGGCATAACGGTTTATGTATGAAGCGTTGGGCATTTAAAAGCGCTTCATTTTCGGTTTATCTCTATATTTATTTATACGCACTAACTTTGACTTAATCACTTATTGCCCAATGATTTATATACTTTGTTAGCAATAGCATTT
>Ga0256840_1001005_pt1 | contig 27602 bp, 37 predicted proteins | sample 355202metaG_FD_185969 | JGI IMG/M metagenome (GOLD analysis project Ga0256840, IMG submission 185969) | Hydrothermal vent microbial communities from Mid Atlantic Ridge, Atlantic Ocean - 355-202 | ecosystem: Environmental > Aquatic > Marine > Hydrothermal vents | place: Atlantic Ocean: Mid... | reverse complement strand
AGTGGTGCTAAAAATGAGGAATAGATGTCATGTGCAAAATGTGCAAACGAGATAGTAAAAACTTTTGACTTTTTAAACTTGCTACTCATCTATGACTATATTCTTTCCACTACTTTTTGCTTTTAGGAGTCTTCTGTCCGCTCTATTTATAAACTCATCCATGGTTTCATTTAAGCGAAGTGTAGATACGCCTAAGCTTATAGTTATATGTAGCCCATCAAAATTGTAGCTCTCTACCTTTTGTCTTATCTTTTGGGCAACATTTTTAGCCTCTTTTTTGTTGGTATGTGGAAGTATGATTATAAACTCTTCACCTCCCCATCTTCCAAATATATCTGTATCTCTTAAATTTTTCATTGTGACTTTAGATAAAGTTTTTAAAACATAGTCCCCTTTATCATGTCCGTAATTATCATTTACTTTTTTGAAATTATCGATATCGAAGTAAATTAAACTCAAAGGTAAAGAGTGTCTTTGTGATAGCTTTATGAGTTTTTTAAGTTCATCTTTTAACTTAAGTCTATTGTAAATTTCCGTAAGAGTATCACGGTAAGCGATCTTTTGAAGCTCTTTTTTTAATTTGAGTATCTTAATGAGCTGAACAAATATAACCAATATAACAATAACCAAAATTGTTATTATGATGCTAGATTTTATATAGATACTATTTAGAAATTTTTTGCTGTATCCCTCTTGCACTTTTACTTTTATGTAGTTGTTTAAAATCTTTTTTTTCTTATCTTCATCCAAATCATTAATCACCCTATCAAACATCTCTTTTAACATTTTATAGTCATCTCTAAACATAAAAGAGACTTTAAAATCAAATTTTGTTAAGCCATTTATCTTTACATCTAAAAGAGCTAAGTTTGAAATCTCATAAGCTAGAGTTGGCAATATGTCGATTGCGGCAAAAACTTCTCCTTCATTTACCAGTTTTATGGCTTCTTGTGTATTTTTGACACTTTTTATCTTTATCTTCGGATAGTTTGTTTTTACTAGCTCATAAGCAGTATAATTTTTTGCTATAGCTACTGTTTTATTATTTAAAAAATCTAGATTTGGTATGAAGCTTATGTCCGATTTTGTTGCTATTGCAATTTTGTCAGTTCTGTATGGTTCACTAAAAATCGCATATTTTGCTTTATTTTCACTCCAAGTAGTTGAGAAGGTCAAATCTGCTTCTTTGTGTTTTATGGTATCTAGGACTCTGCTCCAATCCTCTACTATTTTTGTGCTACTCTTTAGATACAGGCAATTTTTTATAATTTTAAATATATCTACACCTATGCCTCTTAGTCCTGAATCATCATTCATTACATATGGAGGCCAGTCTCCTGTATCGATCGTTTTTATGGTGTGATTTTTTATAAAATTGACCTCCTCTTTGTAGATAATGTATGGGGAGAAGATAAATTCAACCAAATCAAAATCATACTTTGACTTAGTTAAAAGCATTGTTAGAGTTTTGATTTTTTTGACTTTTTCTCTGTTGAATTTAAAGTTTGATACCAATTTTTTGATCTCTTGTGCTTCAAATTGTAATTTTTCTTTTGTTAGGTTTTGAGTGTTGTATTTGTTTAGGATCACATCTATGGTTTTGCCTCTATGGCTTAGTGCATACTCCCAACCCTTTATAGAAGCTTTTTTAAACTTCTCTATACTTTTGGGGTCTTCAAATCTAAATTTTTCCGAGGTAAAGAGCATGTCACCATATAGATCTAAATTCATATTTTTAGAGAGTCTAAACAGCTTGTATGTTATGTTTTGTTTTTTTGCCCAGTAGGGTTGATCTGTTGAGTAAACAGAGTAGATATCGCACTTTTGATTTAAAATATTGTTTTTATCGAAGTCTATCTTTTTAATTTTTATATCTGTTAAATCCAAACCACCTTGAGATAAAATCATACCTATACTAGAGTATTTAGAGGGTTTAAACCCCATACAAAGAGTTTTCCCTTCCATGTCTTTTATACTTTTTATTGCAGGATTTATACTCATCAACGCAGCTGGTGAGACCTCAAAAATAGGCATAATTGCTACAACTTTTTTGCCTTTTAATCTCTCTTTTATGAGTTTAAAGTCCGATATGCCAAACTCTATATCGCCACTGATAACTTTTTTTATATCAGATGGTTTTTTAAATTCTCTTATGGTGACATTTAACCCAGCATCCTTGTAGTAGCCCATCTCTTTTGCCATATAGAAGCCAGCAAACTGAAAGGAGTGTTTCCATTTGAGCTGAAGTGTTACATCTTTTGAGAAGAGTTGAATAGATAATAGAAGTAAAATAGCTAAATATTTAAGTATGACTCATTCCCTCCATTTAGAGAGTGGTTATTGGCGAGAAGGTGTAGGAATCGAACCTACCAGCGACTAGTCAACTAGCCGCCCATCGGGTTTGAAGCCCGTGCTGCCCACCAGGGTCAGATACCCCCCAACTTTAGATAGAGTGGATTTTACATTAAAAATGTTTAAAGCCATCTAAAATATGGTTAAACTAGATATACATGAGCATTCTCTCTTTTTTTGAAAGGTGAAGCTTTTAAAATTTTATCACCAACTTCAACTTCATAAGTTTTACTTGGTTCGGTTTTAGCAAAGGTTAAGACAAGTTTGGCACTTAAGTCTATATCCTCTTTGTTGGCATTGGCTGAAAGAAGAGAGTATGGACCTGGTATGTGAAGAGCTTTAACTTTTATGTATTTGCTACTTTTTGCTTTTTCTAAAAAATCATTTTCACTCTTATCTCTTCCGATAACAAGTTTTGAACCATTGGGAAGTCTCAAATGGCGACCATTTTTCAAGATGTCAATATCTTCGGACTTTAAGTCATCATATTTTAAGAATTCTCTCATTTTATTTGTAAATCTTTCATCGGTAAGTAGACATCCTCCACCTGGACTTTGAAAATCTTCCCATCCAAACTCTTTTGCCATTTTTAATTGTATATCTCTTCCTCTGCCACTAATGTTTAGTAATTTTTTTCTATCTACCCATCCCTCTCTTTCGGGTTTTGTAGGTTCCAAATTTTTTGCACATAGTGGTCTTAAAATCAAATCATCCTCATCATTGGCAAGTTTTTTAACACTTCTTAGTGCATCTGCTCTTTGACTCATAGGGCGTTGTCCTATAACTTCGCCTGTTACAATAAAATCTGCATCGAATTTTGGAAGCAATTCAAGTGCGATTCTAAACATAAACCCATGACAATCAATACAGGGATTAAAGAACTTTCCATATCCATACTTTGGATTAAAAAGGACATTAGAGATATATTTATCTTTTAGATCCAAAATTTCAAAAGTTGCTCCTGCTAAAGCGGCTCTTCTTCTCATAATTTCGCTAACATCTGTCTTGGAGCCAAATCCGATATTGATATTTATTGCTGTAACCTCTATATTTTGCATAGTCATAAGTTTTATGGCTAGCATACTGTCTAAACCACCACTAAATAGCGCTAAAGCTTTTTTTCCCATTTTTCCTCTTTCAATCTTCTTATTTGATCTTTTATCTTTCTAATTTCAAAACTCTTTTTATCGTAGTCCATTTTAGAATTTTTTACCTTTTTTAACTCTTCATTGTAAAAATTAATTAAAAAATTTACCATAGATGCTATAAATTCACTCTCTTCATAAACTTTTATATCATCTCTAAGTAATATTGAGCGCAATTTAGGATTTTCCAAATCATTTTTTAAAAGTGCTTCTAATTCATAAGAGTGTATTTTAAACATTTTTGGATTTATTGTGTCTAATAGAGTATCAATTAGTTTTGGATTAGCAAGAAGAGTCTTTATGATTGTTAATTCTAAAATATCTTCAAAAGATTTTTTTGAGCTCTTAAGAGATGTTGAGTTGTAGGAGCTAATTTTAATCAAGTTTTGTGAAACTTTTAATTTTGATGCTACTATGCCAATATAGTCTTGAGCAATTACAGCAGGGAGCGTTTTTAAGTATGAAATGATCTCATTTAGAGCCTTTTGTTTTTGCAGAGGATTATTTATATCATGCTGCTTTGTTAGGTGAGTTATGACAAACTCAACAAATGCTATTGGCTTTTTAAAGTAATTAACTAACTCTGCTATGTTTCCATTTTTAACCATATCTGCTGGATCATACCCATTTTCAAAAAGCACTACTCCTCCATCTACGCTAAGTCTACTTAGTAGTAAAGATGCTTTATAAGCAGCTTCTACCCCTGCAGTATCTCCATCATATGCAATTATAACTCTTGGTTCCCCTCTAGTTATTAGAGGAATATGCTCCTTCGTGAGTGCTGTTCCTAATGTTGCAACAGAGTGGTTGAAACTAGCTTGATGAAGCATAATCACATCTAAGTATCCCTCTGTTATAATTATCTCTTTTTGTTTTAAAATGTTACTTTTTGCAAAGTTGTAGCCATATAGAAGAGTTGATTTGTTAAATAGCTTTGTTTGAGGTGAGTTTATATATTTTGCTGGATGATTAGTTATAGTTCTTCCACCAAAACCAACTATTTTTCCAATAGGACTCATAATTGCAAAGGTAATTCTTTCTATAAATCTTGCGTAAATTCTACCTTCACTGCTTGCAACTACACCCAATTCAAGTGCTTCTGAGATGGTGTATCCACTTGATCTTAAAAATTCTAGGGTCTCATTTGAGCTTGGAGCATAGCCTATTTCAAACTTTTCTATAGTTGCCTCACCAATACCTCTTTCAAGAAGATAATTTTTGGCTGTTTGATTTTTATCTAAATTTTTTTTGAAAAAAAGGTTTAAATTTTCTAAAAGTTTTCTATCATCTATTTTTTTGCCACTGTTTGATGTATATGTTAGTGAAAAATTATACATATTGGCAAGTTTTTCTAAAGCTTCTGGGTAGGTTAAATTTTCATACTCCATTACAAATTTTATACTGTCTCCTCCCGCGCCACATGAGAAACAGTGGTAAATTTGCTTGCTAGGACTCACTACTAAACTAGGATTTTTATCGTCGTGAAAAGGGCAGACGCATTTAAAATTTGCTCCACTCTTTTTAAGCTCTAAGTAGCTTCCGACAACATCAACAATATCAAGGTGTGATTTTAAGTTTTCTATGGAGTATGTATCAATCATAATTTTATTATACTAAATTTGGTATAATGTAGAGCTTTATTGGTAGCTACAAAATGAGGAGTTTTTTTGGGTAATTTTTTTATAGAGTATCGTGATCCAATGTTTGGTATATTGGTTCTTTTTGCTATTATTTTTATTATCTCATTTGTAAACTACTGGTGGGGAAACTATAAGAGTAAAGAGGAAAAAAATGATATTGCTCAGTTTATTAAGAGGTTTGAAATAGTTAGTGATGAAAATGCATTTAAAAAACTCTTAAAAGATCATACTATCCCTATAGAATCACTAGTTTTGCTAGCTCATAGTTACTCAAAAAGTGGGGATTTTGAAAAGGCGATTAACCTTTATCTCTTAGCACTTGAGAGAACACCAAAAAGAGATGAGAAGAAGTACATTTTAAGTGAGCTAGGAAAAACCTACTTTAAGGCAGGATTTTTAAGAAGAAGTGAAGATATTTTCTTGGAGTCTTTAAGATTACACCCTAGAAATGAGGAGTCCTTGAAGTATCTTAGTGTCACTTATGAAAAATTAAAAGAGTATGAAAAGGCAATTGAAGTTTTGGATTCATTGGAGGAATTGGGTGCAAAAGTTACCAAGCAAAGGGCTTATTTAAAAGCACTTTTTATAATTTATAACCATAAACTAACCACCTCAGAAAAACTAAAGAGTCTGAAAGAACTTTTAAAGGATGCAAAATTTCTTGAGAGAATCTATTTTGAGTTTTCAATTCAAGCTATGGAGGAGTTCGAGATTTTAGAGTTTGAAAAATTTGAACATAAAAAAATGCTAGATTTACTATGGCATTGTGAAGATAAGAGGATTTTCTTATCGCAAAGTAAAATAGTACAAGAAGTGGCTAGCGCAAGAGGTATGAGAGATCCGATTGAGAGTTTTGAATACTTCGAGTTGGAGGTTATTGCAAAGCTGTTAACTTTAGATTATAAAAGGGCTTCATTAAATTTTGAGTATATCTGTTCAGATTGTAAGCAGAGTTTTCCAGTTCACTTCTATAGATGTCCAAACTGTCAATCAATTGATACAGTCTTGATTGAGCCAATAATCACAAAAGAGAGTTATGAAAAAAATTTATCTTTTCAGTGATGGCTCTAGTCTTGGTAATCCAGGAGATGGAGGCTATTGTGCGATTTTAAAATTTGGTGAGCATGAAAAAGTTATAAGTGGTGCTAAGAGTGATGCTACAAATAACCAGATGGAGTTGTTAGCAGTCATAGAGGGTTTAAAGGCACTTAAAGAGCCTTGTGAAGTTGAGGTTGTGAGTGATTCTAGTTATGTTGTAAGAGCTATAAATGAGTGGCTTGATGGCTGGATTAAAAAGGATTTTAAAAAAGTTAAAAATCCTGAGTTTTGGAGAGAGTATGTAGATGTTTCAAAACCACACAAAATAAAAGCAACTTGGGTTAGAGGGCACAATGGGCATACAGAAAATGAAAGATGTGATAAAATAGCAAAAGAGGAAGCAACCAAAATAAGGAAAAGCAGATGTTAAAAGAGTTACAAAAGCGTTTGGATTATCAGTTTAGAGATCAAAATCTGATAGTCGAGGCACTTACACATAAGAGTTATAAAAAACCATACAATAATGAAAGACTGGAGTTTTTAGGTGATGCAGTTTTAGATTTGATAGTAGGAGAGTATCTATTTTTCAAATTTCCCGATGTCGCTGAAGGAGATTTAAGTAAATTAAGGGCATCTTTAGTAAATGAAAAGGGTTTTGAAAAATTGGCAAAACTACTAAATTTAGGGGAGTGTATCTACTTATCTGTTGCGGAAGAGAACAATAAGGGAAGACAAAAACCATCACTTCTTTCAAATGCATTTGAAGCAGTTATAGGAGCACTCTACTTGGAAGCTGGATTGCAAAAAGCAAAAGAGGTTGTGGTGCCGCTTTTGGAAAGAGCATATCCAGTAATCGATTTAGATACAGTCTTCAGGGATTATAAAACTACTCTGCAGGAGTTTACCCAGGCATATCAGGGGATAACACCTGAGTACAAATTAGAGAGTTCTAGTGGACCAGATCATCAAAAAGAGTTTGAAATCTCGGTAAACATTCATGGAAAACAAATAGCAGTAGCAAAGGGAAAGAGCAAGAAAGAGGCTCAGCAAAATGCAGCTAAAATTGCATTGGAAATTTTGACTCAGGAAAAGAGATAATGGCACAAAACAGTTTTGGATATAGGTTTAGTTTTACAACCTTTGGTGAGTCTCATGGCAGAGCAATAGGGTGTGTTGTAGATGGAGTTCCAGCAGGAATTAAGATAGAAGAAGAGTTTATACAAAGTGAAATGGATAGAAGAAGACCAGGCAAAAGTAGGTTTGCTACTTCAAGGGATGAGGGTGATAGGGTTGAGATTTTAAGTGGTCTATTTGAAGGAGTTAGTACAGGTACTCCAATAGCTATGGTTATTTTTAATCAAAATCAAAAAAGCAGAGATTATAGCAATATAAAAGATATATTTCGCCCTGCTCATGCTGATTTTACCTACTTTAAAAAGTATGGAATTAGGGATTATAGAGGTGGCGGAAGAAGTAGTGCTAGAGAGACTGCTGCTAGAGTTGCAGCAGGAGCTATTGCTAAACTTATGCTAAAAGAGTTAGAAATAGAAGTTCTTAGCGGAGTTTTTAGTATAGGCGGGGTTGAAGTTAAGAGTCTAGATTTTGAATATGCCAAAAAGAGTGAAATTTTTTCTTTAGATAGAGATGTAGAAAAGAAGCAAAAAAGTGTTGTGTTAGATGCTAAAAATGCACATGACTCAGTTGGAGGGGTAGTTTTTGTAAAAGCAAAAAAGGTTCCTTCAGGATTGGGAGAGCCAATTTACCACAAGCTTGATGCAGTTATTGCTGAGGCTATGATGGGTATAAATGGTGTTAAGGCTGTGGAGATAGGAGAGGGGTTTAACTCTTCAAATTTAAAAGGCTCTCAAAACAATGATGAGATTGACTCTAATGGTTTTTTATCAAACAATTGTGGTGGTATTTTAGGTGGAATAAGTAGTGGCGAGGATATAGATGTAAAGGTTTATTTTAAACCGACTCCATCAATTTTTAAGGAACAAAAGACTATAGATAAAGATGGTAATGAGCAAACATTTTTTCTAAAAGGAAGACATGATCCATGCATAGCTATTAGAGGAAGTATTGTAGCAGAGAGTATGATGGCACTTGTACTAGCCGATATGCTTCTTTTGAATATGGGTGCAAAAATGGATAATGTCAAAAAAGTGTACGATTTAAGTTCTTAATTTTATAGCTTTTTCTATGAATTGGGCTTAATCCATACTTTTTTATCATTTCTACATGTTGAGGTGTTACATAGCCTTTATGTTTTTCAAATCCATAGTGTTTAAACTCTTTTGCAATAGTGTACATAAAGTTGTCTCTGCTAACTTTAGCCAATATGCTAGCAGCGCTAACTTCGGGAATTTTTGTATCTGCCTTTATAAGTGTTTTTACTCCATCTACTCCAAAAGAGCAATTACCATCCATAAGAATTTCACATTCACTAAAGTGCTCTTTTATAGTTTTTATAGCATAGTTTAAACAGTAGCTTAATCCTTTATCGTCAATGAGTTTATTTGAGCAAAATACTACCTTGTATAGTGCATTTTGTTTTATAATTTTACTAAGCTCTTCTCTCTTGGATTCACTTAATTTTTTAGAATCTTTTAGTCCTAAGATTTCATTTTTTAAAACTACTCCTGCAACAACAAGTGGACCAGCACAACAGCCTCTACCGGCTTCATCAATTCCACATAACATTTAATTCCCCTTTACATATGAGGGGTATTTTACTAAAATAAAGAAAAAATGAGTATAAAATGCCAATAAAAAAGATAAATAGTGAACTAAAAAATGCTTTTGATAAAGAGCTAAGTCTTATAAAAAATGATCTATACTACCAGGAGGTTGAGGTTTTTAGAGATTCAAAGAGAAGTTTTATAAGATATGATGTTATGTATAAACCTCTTGAAATATTAACAGGAGATAGCTACTCTATAAGACGAGTTGGAGATGATAAAATAGTTTTTTTTCTTTTAGATGCTATGGGTAAGGGTATAAGTGCTTCTATAACTGCGATGACTTCCACAACTCTTTTAAACTATATCTTTGATCAAATGAAGGTACAAAAAAACTTTGAGTTTAAAAGATGGGTAAAAAGATTTGTGGATTATATAAAGGGAGATTTATTAGAAAATGAAATGCTCTCAATTATACTTACAAGCTACAATAAAAAGGATGCTTTTTTTGAGTATGCATCATTTGGAATGCCTGCATTTTTATTTGTTGATGAGAAAAATAATCTAATAAAAATTAAAAGTAACAATCCTCCTATAAGCCTATATAGTGATGATTTTAAAATAGATGGCTTAAATGTTAAAAAGATAAAAAAAGCTCTCTTTTATACAGATGGATTGTGTGAAAACAGACTAAAAGATGGTACTTTTTACAAAGATAAAATGTATGAAGATTTTATAAAGTCCAAAGATATTGTAGATTTTAAGAATTTTGTCAACAAAAAAATAGATACAAAAAATGATGATTTGGCATTTATACACATAGATACAGCTACTTATGAAAGTAGCTTTATAACGAAGACTCTATTTGCAAATATGGAAGGTATAGATAATGCCTTACTTGAGATAAGCGACTATCTTAGTGAGGTAGGTTTAAATTCAAAGCTATCTTCACAGATATTATTGGCAATGTCAGAGCTCTTAAACAATGCTTTAGAGCATGGTGTTTTTAAAATAACAAACCTTAAAAAGAGTTACTTAATTGAAAATGGATTATATGATGATGAACTAAAGAGGCTAGAGAGTCTTTATAAAGATAAGTCAATAAAAGTTAAATATATGGTAAAAAACTACAATAATTCAAGAGTTTTTATTGCAAGAATAGAAGATTTTGGAGATGGTTTTGATGTAAGAAAATTAAAAAATCTTGTAGTAGAGAAAGATAAGTTAAATGGTAGAGGAATTTTAATTGTAAAAAAGTTGGTAGATAGGCTTTATTATAACGAAGCAGGAAATTCTGTGACGATAAAAAAATATATTTAGAACTGACCTTACGCACTATAAACTTTGTTTATAGTGCGTAAGGTCAGTTTAGAAGTACTTTTACCCTTAATGTGTAAAATTAACAATATAGTTTAAGAAATATATATGCTTTTTCTTAATTTAATCTCTATTTTATTTTTATAAGTGTAAATTGGTATTAATAGACTATATATACTAGGGTTTTTAGAGATACCCTTAAGTGATTTGGCAAATGTTTTTGTGTTTATAAGGAAAGTAAATGGGAATTTCAATACATCGATATGATGCTGTTATAGTAGGTGCAGGACTTGCAGGCTTAGCTGCTGCAAGGGAGCTTGAGAGTAGAGGTAAACATGTTTGTATTTTGACTAAACTTCATCCATTAAGAAGCCATTCAGGAGCTGCTCAAGGTGGTATAAATGCAGCTTTAAGAGATGAGGATAGTGTTGAATCACATATTTTTGATACGATAAAAGGGAGTGATTATTTAGCAAATCAAGAAGCGGTTGAGCTTATGTGTACAAGAGCCCCTGAAACTATTAGGTGGGCTGAAAAGATGGGTGCTGCATTTAGTAGAAATGAGGAGGGTAAAATTGCTCAAAGACCCTTTGGAGGACAGTCGTTTCCAAGAGCTTGTTATGCAAAAGATAGAACTGGTTTAACACTTCTACAAACTCTTTTTGAGCAGGCACATAGAGATGGTGTTGAGTTTTGGAGTGAGTGGTATGTTGCTGATATAATTTATGAAGAGATTGATGGCATAAGAAAAGTTAGTGGTGTAGTTGCTTACAATATAAGAAGCATGCAAAAGGCAATTTTTTATGCAAAGGCAACAATGTTTGCAACAGGTGGATATGCTAGATGTTATGCCATCAATTCAAATGCACATGCCAATACGGGTGATGGTTTATCTATAGTAGCAAGACATGGAATTCCACTAAAAGATATGGAGTTTGTTCAGTTTCATCCAACTGGGTTAGCAGGAACTGGGATCTTGATTAGTGAAGCTGCTAGGGGTGAGGGTGGAAAACTTATAAACTCTGAGGGTGAGAGGTTTATGCAAAAGTATGCTCCTACAAAGTTGGAGTTGGGACCTAGAGATTTGGTTAGCAGATCCATCACAAGAGAGATTGAAGCTAGCAGGGGTGTAGGTCAAAACAAAGATGCAGTCTATTTGGATTTAACTCATTTAGGAGAGGAAAAAATTATGACAAAGCTTCCTGAGCTTAGGGATTTGGCTTTGACATTTTTGGGATTAGATATGATTAAAGAGCCTATTTTAATCTCTCCTACAGCTCACTATTCGATGGGAGGAATCCCTACTGATGTGGCAGGAAGAGTTAGGTACGATAAAGAAAATATAGTCAATAATTTTTATGCAGCTGGTGAGTGTGCTTGTGTAAGCGTACATGGCGCAAATAGGCTAGGAGCAAACTCACTTTTAGAAGCACTTTTTTATGGCAGATATGTTGGAGAAACAATTATAAAAGATTTAGAAGATGGTAATCTTTTAACTCATGCAGATCATAAAATAAGTGATGCAGATAGAATGGTTGCAGAGATCGATTGGTTACTCTCTTCTTGCGGAAGCGAAAGAGTTGCAGATATTAGAAAAGATTTACAAGATAGTATGACCAAAAATGCTGGTGTTTTCAGAGTAGAGGAGAAGCTTCTTAAGCAAAGAGAGATTATAAAAGAGCTCAGGGAGAGATTTAAGTATGTTGGCTTGGATGATAGATCAAAAGTTTATAATACTGATCTTCAAGAAGCATTAGAGTTAGGACATATGCTTGATTATGCTGCTTTTATAGTTGAGGGTGCAATATATAGAAAAGAGAGTAGAGGCTCTCACTTTAGAGATGACTATCCAAATAGGGATGATAAAAACTTTTTAACGCATACTTATGGGTATATGGATGAAGAGGGAAATATAGATATAGATTATAAACCTGTTAAGATTGGTAAATATAAACCCCAAGAGAGAACATACTAAAGTTGAGCCTACTTGGTGGTAGGATAAAGGTTTGTTAAAAAGGAGATTTAAAAGTGAAAAATTATGAGATAAAGAGGGTGAATTTTAAAGTTTTTAGATTTAATGTAAATTTGGATAAATCGCCCTACTATGAGAGCTACACATTGGAAGTTTCACAAGATGATGTTGTATTGGATATATTAAATAGGATTAAGTGGGAGAAAGATGGTTCTTTTAGCTATAGAAGAAGTTGCAGGCATGGGATTTGTGGTAGTTGTGCCATAAAGGTAAATAATAAACCGGTTTTGTCATGCAAAGAGAGAGTTTTTGATTTGATAAAAATTTTTGGATATGAGTTAGTTTTTGAACCACAAGATATAAAATATGCGATTAAGGATATGGTGGTAGATAAAGATCGCTTTTGGACAAAGTACAATAATGTAAAACCATACTTAATAACAAATATAGAAACTCATCCTAAAGAGGAGACTGTGGTTACTCAAGAAGAGGCACAAATGCTTGAGGAATCAGACTACTGCATACAGTGTGGAAATTGTTTTTACTCCTGTCCTGCAGTTCAAGCAAATGTCGACTTTTTAGGTCCAGCAGCTCTCTTAAAGGCTTTTAGATTCAATACAGATGTAAGAGATAATGCAAAAATAGAGAGATTAAACATTGTTAATGAGGAGAGATCAGGGGTTTGGGACTGTGTTAAATGCTATGAATGTGCAGAAGCTTGTCCTAAAGAGCTTACGCCAATAGATAAAATAACAAAGCTTCACAATCAAATTTTTGAAGAAAACTTAGCAAAAGATAATGTTGCTACTAGACACGCTGTAGGCTTTAAGGACTCAATTATTAAGCATGGATTTTTAGATGAGGGTGAGCTTGTACGCTATAGTGAAGGGAATGTCGGTGTACTTAAGCATCTCCCAGAAGCTCTTCATATGTTAAAAAATGGAAAGTTGATTATGCCTTGGCAGATGCCAAAATCAAAAAATCTTGATGAAGTAAAAAAGCTTGTTGATATCTCTTCAACTGTGAAATTTAAGTAAGGAAGTTTTATGAAAAAATTAGAATATGCCTTTTTTGTAGGATGCACCCCAAAACAGAGTACTCCAGAGTTAATGGATTCGACTTTAGCAATTGCACAAACTTTAGGGATATCCTTAGTAGAGTTAGAAGAGGCTACATGTTGTGGAGCTTCTCATTTACAAGATTTTGATGATTTTTTATCGCTTGTTTTGAATGCTAGAAATATATGTTATGCGGAAAAAAGAGGATTGGATATAGTTACAGTTTGCAATACCTGTCAATTAAATTTGGCTACAACTAAGCATAGGCTAGATAGTGATAAAGAGTTAAGAGATAGGGTTAATGAAAAATTAAAAGAGGTAAATTTAGAATATAAGGGAAGTTCCAAAATAAAACACTTTTTATATGCTTTAATTGATGATTATGGTATAGATGAAATTGCAAGTAGAGTTAAAAATCCTTTAAAAAATTTATATATTGCACCATTTTATGGTTGTCACAATATAAGACCTAAAGAGATTCACGCAGAATCTAATGGTAATGAAGATCCATATAGACCAAATTCATTAGATAGACTTATTGTTGCGCTTGGTGCACATAATGTTGAGTATGAATTTAAGAGTAAGTGTTGTGGATTTCATGTAGAACTTCAAGCGCCGAAAACTGCAAATGTAATTTCAGGAAATGCGATGCTAGATGCTATAAAACATAATGCAGATACCATGGTAACTCCATGTCCATTGTGTCACCTAAGACTCGATATACAACAAAAGAATATAAGCAAAGAGGTTGGACAAAATATTTCTATACCAATTTTGCATCTGCCACAGATGGTTGGTTTGGCTTTGGGGATCGATGAAGAAAGATTAGGACTAAAAAATAATATTGCAAAAGTGGAATTTGTATAAAGGAGGGTTAAATGATAACTACTGAGAGTAAAATATCTATAATTGGTGTTGGAAATGTAGGTAGAGTTGTAGCATATTCTGCAGCTATGCAGGGTTTGACAAATGAAATCATGCTTGTAACAAGAAATCTTTTTAAAGCTGAAGGGTACGCACTAGATATAAATCAAGCTGCAGCAGCAATGCGCTCACACTCTGTAGTGAAAGCTGCAAAAAGTTATGAGGATATAAGAGATAGCAGAATAGTTGTAATCACTGCTGGACTTCCAAGAAAAGAGGGTATGAGCAGAGATGATTTGCTGTTTAAAAATGCTGAGATTGTGAGAGATGTTTCTTTAAAGGTAAAAGAGTATGCTCCAAATAGCATAGTAGTTGTTGTTTCAAATCCACTAGATGTTATGACCTATGTTGCTCTAAAAGCTACAGGGTTTCCAAAAGAGAGAGTTTTAGGGATGGCAGGAATTTTAGATTCTGCTAGGATGACTCACTTTATACAAGAAAAACTAGGATATGGTGCTGGTCAAATCAGGGTTAGTGTTATAGGTGGACATGGCGATAGTATGGTGCTGCTACCAAGATTTTCTTCAGTTGCGGGTGTTCCACTTTATGATTTTTTATCTAAAGAGGAGGTAGATGAGATTGTCCAAAAAACTATACATGGTGGAGCACAAATAGTTAAACACATCGGAACATCAGCCTACTTAGCTCCTGGAAAATCTGTAGAAGTTATGATAGAGGCAATTATAAAAGATACAAAAAAAGTCTACTCTTGTGCAACTCTATTAGAGGGTGAGTATGGATTTAAAGATACTGTAAACGGTGTGCCAATAATGCTTGGACAAAAGGGGTGTGAAAGAATTTTAGAACTTAAATTAGATGAAAAAGAGAAAGCTAAGTTTGCTAAAAGTGTAGAGTCAGTAAACAAAATGATCAATACACTAGAAGAGATGAAGTTTTTTAAAACAATAGTTTAAACCCAAATTATGCAATGAGATTCAACAAATTAGCACTTATTACCTAGCCTATAGTATTTATAAAAAATCATCGCTTAATCTTTTGGTTAAGCTTCGATTTTTACAAACACTTTAAACCAGGTAATAAGCACTACTTTAGCAAATCCTGTTGCATAATTTGGGTTAAAAATTTTCAGATACTAATCAGCCAATGCCCACTCCCAAAAGGGAGTTATGGAGCATTTTATATTTTTAAGCCAAAATTCTCCTTGGTTACCTACAGTAATAACATCTACTTTTTGAATATTGATCTCCTTTAAATAATTTATGATTTTTTGAAGTTTTAGCCTAATCATCTCTTGCGGTAAAAAAGGTATGCAGAAGATTGCTTTTTTATCCTCTTCAATGTATAACTCAACATAATCAGTATAGTAAACTCTTTTACCTCTTTTAATTAGTTCTAAAAAGACCATATTTTCAAATTTTTTAATAAAATCTTTTTTAAAGGTAAGTGAATCTCTCATTGCAAAATCAATCAAATAGAGTTTTTTTAAACTATTTGGTGAGTTATATTTTGGAACCAAGAAAATCATTTTTTCATCTTCAAGTTTTTTCACAACTTTATAAAGTTTATCTTTTGAGATTTTTATGTAGTTTTTTAAATAGTTATAAACTCTATATAGCGAAACTTTTGAGCTTTGATGTATGCATAAAGTTTTAAAAATTTCAAACTCTTTTTGATCTTTTATCATTAGCTTTATCATCTCTTGAGTCGACCAGTATATGCTATTAGAGTTGTTTAAAAGGGTTTGTGGATATGAACCTTTATTTGTATAATTGTTAAATATATGTTCAATATTTGAAAATTTGGAGTCAAAGGAGATAAACTCTTCAAAATCAAGAGGGTATAGCGTCAATTCATCATATCCTTCAAAGCTTATATCACTAGATATGATAATTTCATTAACACATGGTAGTTCAAATGAGTTATCAAAATTTTCTATAACAAGTATCTTTATGAGTTTTGAGGAGATAAAATCTTTAAGATTTTTAGCAACTTCTAAGCTATTAACCCTAGTATCATTTAAATCTATATATAGAATATTTTCTTGGTTAAATTTTGATAGATAATCAATGATTAAAGAGGTTTTTCCAGCTTTTTTAACTCCTCTTATGAGAGTTCTTTTAGATTTTATAGATATCTTTCTATTAAAAAAATGGTTATTTTTATGTCTGATCTCATATAGGTTTTCTAAAAGTTTCATGAAATTATTTTACATATTTCCTTATTAAAAGGAAATAAAATAGAAAAATAGTTCCTAAAAAGCCCAATATTGTTGACTTTTAAAATTTATTTCAGTAAAATCACACTCCTTATAAAGTCACTCATTGTAAACTTCCTGAAAATTTCTCGAAAAAGTTTCCTCTTTTTTGTATGTTTGAAGGTAGTTTTTAGTGTTAGGTGACAAGTTCTTTTTAGGGGTAAATATGGAAAAAATTAGACTTAAACTCAAGGCGTATGACCATAGAGTTTTAGACAGATCTGTTGCAGCAATTATAGAAGCTGTTAAGCGAACTGGAGCTGAAATTAGAGGCCCAATTCCTATGCCGACAAAGATAAAGCGCTATACAGTGCTTAAATCACCACATGTAAATAAAGATTCAAGAGAACAATTTGAAATTAGAGTACACGCTCGTATGATAGACATCGTATCTGCTACGACTGATACAATTGATTCATTGATGAAACTTGATTTGGCACCTGAGGTGAATGTCGAAGTAAGAGCTATGGGTAAGTAGGGAGTAAATGATGGAATATATAGTAGAAAAGATCGGAATGAGCAGAACAATTGCAGTACCGAGTGTTCCTGTAACTTTACTTAAAGTAGTGGAGGCAAAAGTTTGCGAAGTAGATGAAAAGAAGCGTGCAATTGTAGCATATGCAAGTGGTAAAAAGATGAATAAAGCTATTGCAGGACAGCAAAAAAAGTATGGTTTGTCATCAGAATTTAATCGTTTTGTTACTTTAGATGTTGCAAATAGTGAAGCTGGAAACTTAGATACTACACCACTTAGTGAAGCAAAAAAATTGAAAGTTACTTTTAACTCTAAAGGTAGAGGATTTACCGGTGTTGTTAAACGCTATGGGTTTGCTGGTGGTCCTGCAAGTCATGGTAGTAGATTTCATAGAGCACCTGGTTCAATCGGAAATGCTGAATGGCCTGGTCGTGTTCAAAAGGGTAGAAAAATGCCTGGTCACCACGGAAATGTAAAAGTTACAGTAAAAAATGAAGTTGTTTCATTTGATGCTGAAAATGGCATTTTGGCACTAAAAGGAGCAGTTCCTGGTGCAAACGGTGCAATGGGTAGAGTAAGGATTGTTAAATGAGCAGTGCAATAGTACTAAATGATAAATTTGAAAAATCAGGCGAGATAGCTCTTCCTGAAAAGTATGAGAATATAAACTCTCATAACTTACACCTATATGTAAAGTCTTATTTGGCTTCGATTCGTGCAAATAGTGCTAGTACAAAAACTAGAAGCGAAGTGAGAGGTGGTGGTAAAAAACCATGGAGTCAAAAAGGTAGAGGTGGAGCAAGAGCTGGTAGTAGAACTAACCCTGTTTGGGTAGGTGGAGGTATTGCTTTTGGTCCTAAGTCAAATAGAAATTATGACCAAAAAGTTAATAAAAAACAAAAAAGACTTGCTTTAGAGTATGCACTTAATGAAAAAGCATCAAAAGATGCACTATTTGTTATTGATTCACTAAGTGTGGAGTCTGGGAAAACTAAAGATGCTGTTGCGATTGTAAAATCAATAGGCGCAAGAGATGTACTGATTGTAAAAGATATAATAGATGAAAAAACATTTTTAGCATTTAGAAATGTTCCTAATGCATATTTGATTGAAGCAAATGAACTAAATGCTTATTTAGCTACGGCGTTTTATGCAGTAGTAATCGAAAAATCAGTGCTAGAAAATATAGCAAAAGAGGGCTAATTATGGCAGATATAACTGATATTAAAGCAATACTTTATACTGAAAAGAGCTTAAGCCTTCAAGAGAATGGTACAGTGGTTATTCAAACTTCAACTAGAATGACTAAAAACCGTCTTAAAGAGGTGCTTAAAGAGTATTTTGGAATTACTCCTTTAAAGGTTAACTCAATGAGAGTTGCTGGAAAAGTTAAGAGATTTAAAGGGATTCCAGGTAAGAGAAATGATTATAAAAAATTCTATGTACAGCTTCCTGAGGGTGCTGCATTAGAGAATATAGGAGCATAATATGGCGATAAAATCATATAAACCATATACTCCAAGTCGTAGATATATGACTGGATTAGATTCAAGTGATATTACTGCAAAGCCAAGTGTTCCATCACTTTTAAAAAAGCTTCCAGTAAGTGCAGGAAGAAATAATAATGGAAGAATTACTTCTCGCCATAAACAAGGTGGAGCTAAAAAGCTTTATAGAATTGTAGATTTTAAAAGAAGAAAGTTTGGAGTTCCTGGTAAAGTTGAAGCGATTGAGTATGATCCAAACAGAAACTGTCGTATAGCTCTTATTTGCTATGTTGATGGTGAAAAGAGATATATAATTCAACCTTCAGGTTTAAAAGTTGGTGATAAGATTGAGTCAGCAGAATCTGGGCTTGATATAAAGCCAGGAAATGCTATGAAAATGAAAAATATCCCAGTTGGTACAATTTTACACAATATTGAGTTAAAACCAGGCAAGGGTGGTCAAATGGCTAGAAGTGCTGGTGGTTATGCTCAATTGATGGGTAAAGAGGATAAGTATGTTATTCTTAGATTGCCAAGTGGTGAAATGAGACAAGTACTTGGTGAGTGCATGGCAACAGTTGGTACAGTTGGTTGTGAAGAGTGGGCTAATGTTGTTATTGGTAAAGCTGGTAGAAATAGACACAGAGGGATTAGACCTCAAACAAGAGGTAGTGCTATGAACCCAATTGATCACCCACACGGTGGTGGTGAGGGTAAAACTAATTCAGGTCGTCACCCTGTTACTCCTTGGGGTAAGCCAACTAAAGGTGCTAAAACTCGTAGAAAGAAAGCTAGTGATAAATTGATTATTTCTAGAAGAAAAGGAAGATAGATGGCAAGAAGTCTAAAAAAAGGTCCTTTTGTAGATGATCATTTACTTAAGAAAGTAATGAAAGCAAAAGAGGAAAAATCAAATAAGCCGATAAAAACATGGTCAAGAAGAAGTACAATTACTCCTGATATGATCGGGTTGACACTAAATGTACATAATGGAAGAAATTTTATCCCTGTTTATATAACTGAAAATCACATTGGTTATAAGTTAGGTGAATTTGCTCCAACTCGTACTTTTAAGGGTCATAAAGGCTCAGTACAAAAGAAAATAGGTAAGTAGGTAGATTATGAGTAAAGCAGTTTTAAAATTTATTAGATTATCTCCTATAAAAGCTAGATTAGTTGCTCGTGAAGTACAAGGAATGAATGCTGAATTAGCACTTGCAAGTTTGGAGTTTATGCCAAACAAAGCGGCTCGTATAATTTCTAAAGTAATTGCTAGTGCAGTTGCAAATGGAGGCTATGAGCCAGAAGAGGTTGTAATCTCTTCTTGTAGAGTAGATAAAGGTCCTGTTCTTAAGAGGTTTAGACCAAGAGCAAGAGGAAGTGCAAGTGGTATTAGAAAACCAACTTCACATGTATTTGTCGAAGTAAGTAAGCTAGCAAAGAAGGAAGACTAAGATGGGTCAAAAAGTAAATCCAATTGGTTTAAGACTTGGTATCAATAGAAATTGGGATTCAAGATGGTATCCTGGAGCGAATTTAGCGGCAAATATTGGTGAAGACCACAAGATTAGAAAGTTTTTGAAAAAAGAGCTTTACTATGCTGGTGTTAGCCAAATCCTTATAGAAAGAACAGCTAAAAAGCTTAGAGTTACAGTTGTTGCTGCTCGCCCTGGAATTATCATTGGAAAAAAAGGTGCAGATATTGAAAAGCTTAGAGTTAAACTAAATAAGCTTATTGGTAAAGATGTAAATGTTAATATAAAAGAAGAGAGAAAACCACAAGCTTCTGCTCAACTTGCAGCAGAAAATGTTGCAATGCAACTAGAAAGAAGAGTTGCTTTTAGAAGAGCAATGAAAAAAGTTATTCAAGGAGCACTAAAGTCTGGTGCAAAAGGAATAAAGGTTGCAGTAGCTGGAAGACTTGGTGGTGCTGAAATGGCTAGAACTGAGTGGTATTTGGAGGGAAGAGTTCCTTTGCATACTCTTAGAGCTAAGATAGATTATGGTTTCGCAGAAGCTCATACGACTTATGGAATTATTGGTATTAAAGTATGGATTTTTAAAGGCGAAGTTTTAACAACTGGTGTTCCAACAGAGTCAAAAGATGATGAGAAGAAACCAAGAAAACCAAGAAGAGGTAAGAACTAATGTTAATGCCTAAAAGAACAAAGTATAAAAAGCAGCAGAAGGGTAGAAATAGAGGTAAGTCATATAGAGGTAATACAATTGCTTTTGGTGAAATTGCCCTAAAGGCTACTGAAGCAGGAAGAATTGATTCTCGTCAGATAGAAGCTGCAAGGATTGCTTATACAAGACATGTTAAGCGTCAAGCAAAGACTTGGATTAGAGTTTTCCCTGATAAGCCTTTAACAGCTAAACCTCTTGAGACAAGAATGGGTAAAGGTAAAGGTGCAGTAGATAGATGGGTTATGAATGTAAAGCCTGGAAGAATCATTTTTGAAATGGCAGGTGTTAATGAGGAGTTGGCTAGAGAAGCTCTAACACTTGCTATGCACAAACTACCTTTTAAAACTAAGATAGTAACAAAAGAGATCGAAAATGAAGTATATTGATTTACAAGAGAAAAGCTTAAAAGAGCTACAAGAGCTGTTGAAAGAGAAAAAGGTGCTTTTGTTTACACTAAAACAAAAGTTAAAAACTATGCAACTAACTAATCCTAATGAAATTAGGGAAGTTAGAAGAGATATCGCTCGTATAAACACGGCTATTTCAGCTCAAAATAAGTGATTAGGGGAAAGTAATGGCTTTAAAAAGAGAAATACAAGGCGTAGTTGTACAAAAAACTGGTGATAAAACCGCAACTGTTTTGGTAGAAAGACGTGTTATGCACCCTAGATATCGTAAAATTGTTAAGCGTTTTAAAAAGTTCCTTGTTCATGATGAGAATAATGAAGTAAAAGCTGGTGATGAGATTATTGCCGTAGAATGTAGACCACTATCTAAAAGAAAGTCTTTTAGACTTAAGAAGATAGTGACAGTAGGAGTTGAATAATGATACAAGGTTTTACAAGACTTGCTGTTGCAGATAACAGCGGTGCTAAAGAGATTATGTGTATCAAAGTGCTTGGTGGTTCTAAAAGAAGATATGCTAGTGTTGGAGATGTGATAGTTGCTTCTGTTAAAAAGGCAATTCCAAACGGAAAAGTAAAAAAAGGACAGGTTGTAAAAGCTGTTGTTGTTAGAACTAAAAAAGAGATACAAAGAGAGAATGGCTCACTTATCAGATTTGATGAGAATGCGGCTGTTATATTGGATTCCAAAAAAGAGCCTATTGGAACAAGAATTTTTGGACCAGTTAGTAGAGAAGTAAGATATGCTAACTTTATGAAAATTGTTTCATTGGCACCGGAGGTACTCTAATGGCTGTAAAATTTAAAATTAAAAAGGGTGATAGTGTAAAGATTATCGCTGGAGATGATAAGGGCAAAGTTGCTAAAGTATTGGCAGTGCTTCCTAAAACTTCACAAGTAATTGTTGAGGGCTGTAAGTTAGCTAAAAAAGCTATAAAGCCAGATGATAAAAATCCAAAAGGTGGATTTATCAACAAAGAGATGCCTATACATATCTCAAATGTTGCAAAAGTAGAGGGCGAGTAATGAATAGACTTAAAGCAAAATATGCTAATGAAATAAGAGAGGCTCTTCAAAAAGAGTTTGAAATAAAAAACCCAATGAATATACCTGCGATTGAGAAAGTTGTTATAAGTGTTGGTGCTGGCGATGATGCTAGGGATAGTAAAATTTTACAAAATATAGTAGATACTATCTCTTTAATAGCTGGACAAAAAGCTGTGACTACAGTTGCTAAAAAATCTGTGGCAGGTTTTAAAGTAAGAGAGGGGTATCCTGTTGGTGTAAAAGTTACTCTTAGAGATGAGAGGATGTTTGCTTTTTTAGATAAACTCATAACTATTGCACTCCCGAGAGTTAAAGACTTTAGAGGATTACCAAGAAATGGCTTTGATGGTAGAGCAAATTATAACTTTGGTTTAAATGAGCAATTGATGTTTCCTGAAGTAGTTTTTGATAATATTTTAAAAACACATGGAATGAACATTACGATTGTAACAACTGCGGCTAATGATAAGCAAGCTTTTAGATTGCTTGAGTTAGTTGGAATTCCGTTCGCGAAGGGCAAGTAAGATGGCAAAAAAATCTATGATTGCAAAGGCTGCTAGAAAGCCTAAGTTTAAGGTAAGAGGTTACACAAGATGTCAAATCTGTGGTCGTCCTCACTCAGTTTATAGAGATTTTGGTGTGTGTAGAGTTTGTCTAAGAAAGATGGCAAATGAGGGCTTAATCCCTGGACTTAAAAAAGCAAGCTGGTAAGGAAAAAGAATGATAAATGATCTCTTAGCAGATGCACTAACAAGAATTAGAAATGCATCATTAAGAAAACTAGATGTAACTCAGTTAATGCACTCAAAACTAGTTGAAGCTGTCTTGAAAGTTTTTCAAGAAAAGGGCTATATAGAGAGTTTCAATGTAATTGAAGAGGGCAATAAGAAATTTATTAAGGTTGCTCTTAAATATGATAAAAATGGCAATAGTGTTATAACTGAAGTTAAAAAGATCTCAAAACCTGGAAGAAGAGTTTATAAGGGTTGTGATGAGATCAAAAGATTTAAGAATGGTTATGGTACTTATGTAGTAAGTACTTCTAAAGGTGTACTAAGCAACGACGAAGCTCACAAGCTAAAAGTCGGCGGTGAAGTACTAGTAAGTATTTGGTAAAACAAATTTCTTTTATGGTATTCGTTTGACCTATGAGAAAGAGTCTTATCGTAGACAAGTAAAGGAAATGTATGTCTAGAATTGGGAAACAACCAGTAGTAATTCCAGCTGATATAAATGTATCGGTTGATGGGAATGTTATTGTGTTTAAAAAGGGAAATGTATCTAAAGAGTTAGATACAAAAGGAAATGTTAATGTGAAGGTTGAAGGCAATCAAATTATATTTTCACCAAAGAGTGAAGATAGATTTGATAAGGCTTTCTGGGGAACTTATCGTTCTTTAGCTCAAAACATTATAGTAGGATTGACAACGGGTTTTCAAAAGCAGTTAGAGATCAACGGTGTTGGTTATAGGGCTGCAGTAAAAGGAAATATCCTTGAGTTACAGCTTGGTTTTTCTCATCCAATTAATTATGAAATTCCAAAGGGAATTCAGGTTAATGTTGAAAAGAATTTAATTACTATAAAGGGTGATGATAAGCAAGTTGTTGGTCAAGTTGCTGCTGAAGTTAGAAGTTTTAGACCGCCAGAGCCATATAAAGGCAAAGGTGTTAAGTATGTTGATGAGCATATAATCCGCAAAGCCGGAAAAACTGCTAAGAAATAGGGGTAGCAAATGAGAGCAAATATTTTAAAAAGAAAACTCAATCTTAGAGTTAAGCGTAAAAAGAGAGTAAGAGCAGATGTAAATGGAACGGCTGAGCGTCCAAGAGTTTCTATTTTCAAATCAAACAGATATATTTATGTACAAGCAATCGATGATGTAAAAAGTACAACTCTTGCTAGTGCAAATGGCTCGAAACTTGGTTTTAAAGCTAGTAAAGAGGGTGCTAAAGAGTTAGCCAAAGTTTTTGCACAAACTCTAAAAGATAAAAATTTGGACAAAGTTGTGTTTGATAGAAATGGCTATCTTTATCATGGAGTGGTTGCTGCTTTTGCAGACGGCTTAAGAGAAAACGGCATTACGCTGTAAAAAAGGGAAGACAATTCAATGGAAAAGTATAATAGAGAAGAATTTGAAGAAGTCATCGTTAACATCGGCCGTGTTACTAAAGTTGTTAAGGGTGGTAGAAGATTTAGATTTACAGCACTCGTAGTTGTAGGAAATAAGAATGGACTGGTTGGTTTTGGCTTTGGTAAAGCAAAAGAGGTACCAGATGCAATTAAAAAAGCAGTAGATGATGCATTTAAAAACATAATTAGTGTAAATATTAAAGGCTCAACTATTGCACATGATATAGAAGTTAAGTATAATGCAAGTAGGGTTTTATTAAGACCAGCTAGTGAAGGTACAGGAGTTATTGCAGGTGGTGCAACAAGACCAGTTGTAGAACTTGCGGGAATAAAGGATATTTTAACTAAATCACTTGGTTCAAATAATCCTGCTAATGTGGTAAGAGCAACAATGAAAGCTCTTAGCATGTTGAAAGCCTAAAGAGGAGTTTAGAACATGGCATTAGATAATTTAGCTCCAGCAAAAGGTTCTACTCATAAGAGAAAAAGAGTAGGAAGAGGTCAAGGAAGTGGTATGGGAAAAACTGCCACTCGTGGAAATAAGGGTCAAAAGTCTAGGACTGGTTATAAAATCAAAAGAGGTTTTGAGGGTGGACAACAGCCACTTCAAAGAAGACTTCCAAAAGTTGGTTTTATATCTCGTGTAACTAAACCATATGTTATAAATGTAGAAAAAATCAAAGCTATAGCTGAACTTGATGAGATTACTTTGGAGAGTATAAGAGGAGTTCATAAAATGGCTAAGACTATAAGTAAAGTTAAACTAATTGGTGCAAGTGCAAAAGAGCTTGCAAGCAAAATTAAAGATGACAATATAACTTATACTGGTAAATAAAATGAGTAACGATCTTGTAAAAAAGATTCTAATAACTCTGGGTTTTATTTTTGCATACAGGATCTTGGCATATGTGCCAGTTCCTGGCGTAAACCTAGATGTTATAAAAGAATTCTTTGACTCAAATAGCTCAAATGCTTTGGGGATGTTCAATATGTTCAGTGGAAACGCTGCACAAAGGATGAGTATAATTTCGCTTGGAATTATGCCTTATATTACTGCTTCAATCGTTATGGAACTACTAGCTGCAACTTTTCCTACTCTTGGTAAGATGAAAAAAGAGAGAGATGGAATGGTTAAGTATATGCAAATTATCAGATATGCGACAATTGTTATAACTATTATTCAAGCTATAGGTGTATCTGCGGGTTTGTCTAGTATGACTGGTAGAGCTGGTGAGAGCGCTGTTATGATTGATATGACAACCTTTACGGCTATTGCAGCAGCTTCAATGTTGACTGGAACTATGCTATTGATGTGGATAGGTGAGCAAATCACTCAAAGAGGTATAGGAAATGGTATATCTTTGATTATATTTGCAGGAATTGTTTCTGGGATTCCAAGTGCAATTGGTGGTACAATTAATCTTGTAAATACTGGAGAGTTAAACTTTTTAGTAGTTGTAGGAATTTTAGCTGTTATTTTAGCTACAGTTGGAGCCATAATTTATGTTGAGATGGGTGAAAGAAGAGTGCCAATTTCATACAGTAGAAAAGTTGTAATGCAAAATCAGCATAAAAGAATAATGAATTATGTCCCAATTAAGGTAAATTTAAGTGGTGTAATTCCTCCAATTTTTGCAAGTGCAATTTTGATGTTTCCATCAACAATTATGCAAGCAAGTACAAATCCAACTATACAAAAAATAAATGACTTTCTAAGTCCAAATGGATACGCATTTAATGTTTTGACATTTATATTTGTTATCTTTTTTGCATATTTTTACGCATCAATTGTTTTTAATGCAAAAGATATAGCTGATAATTTAAAAAAACAGGGTGGATTTATACCTGGTGTTAGACCAGGAGAGAGTACAGCGCTTTATCTAAATGAAGTTGCTAGTCGTTTAACATTTTGGGGTTCCATCTATCTTGGCTTGATCTCAACTTTACCTTGGGTTTTAGTTAAGACTATGGGTGTGCCATTTTTCTTTGGTGGAACTGCTGTCTTAATTGTAGTTCAAGTTGCATTAGATACTATGAGAAAAATTGAAGCTCAAATGTATATGAGTAAATATGAAACATTGAGTGCAGTAGGTCTTTAATGGCAATTGCCCTTAGAAAAGCAAAAGAGATTGAAAAACTAAGAGTGGCAAATAATCTAGTTGCAAAGACGCTTAAGTTACTAAAAGACAATACTCGCCCTGGGATTAGTTTAATTGAGTTAAACAAAATGGGCGAGGAGTTTATCTATGCTAATGGTGGTAGACCAGCATTTAAAGGTTTATATGGCTTTCCTGCAGGGGTTTGTACATCTGTAAATGAAGTAATAATTCACGGAATTCCTACAGAGTATACTTTAAAAGAGGGCGATATTGTTGGATATGATATTGGTGTTGAGATTGATGGCTGGTATGGGGATGCTGCAATTAGTGTAGGCGTAGGTAATATTTCAAAAGAGAATCAAGATCTAATCGATTGTGCTTATGACACTTTGATCTATGCGATTGAGCATATCAGAACAGGTATGAGGTTTAAAGAGTTATCGTTGCTATTAGAGGAGTATATTGTTTCTAAAGGTTATGTACCTCTAAGGAATTTTTGTGGACATGGCATAGGAAGAAAGCCTCACGAGGAGCCTGAAATTCCAAATTATTTAGATGCACCAAATCCAAGGCAGGGACCAAAAATTAAAAATGGTATGGTTTTTTGTTTGGAACCTATGATTTGTCAAAAAAGTGGTGAATCAAAAATATTGGATGATAAGTGGTCTGTTGTAAGTGAGGATGGACTTAATGGTAGTCACTATGAACATACGGTTGCTATTATAAATAATAGAGCTGAAATATTATCATTAGATTAGTTTTTAAAAGGAGAGTTGATGGCAAAAGCTGATGTAATTGAAGTTGATGGTAAAGTGTTAGAGGCACTACCAAATGCAACTTTTAAGGTTGAGGTACAAAATGGGCATGTAATTTTATGTCATATTGCAGGAAAGATGAGAATGCACTACATAAAAATTATGCCTGGTGATAAAGTTAAGGTTGAGTTAACGCCTTATAGTTTAGATAAGGGAAGAATTACTTATAGATATAAGTAAAAAATTAGATTTATTTTGGTATAATACTCCCCTTTTTGTAAAACTGTGTGAAGAATAATTGTAAAAAAACCACTATTTTTACAATTATTGGTTTGATTTTTATTCATTAAACCTGTGACAGTTTGCGAGATAGAAGTGGACTGGTTTAGATATGATTTCATATCTTTCAATATTTTATTTTTTCTCTATTCAAAGAGTGATTTTATTAGACTTAAAATAAAGATTATTGATATAGTATAGTCTTGAATAAAAAGTTTGAATTAGATTGCTCTTTTTAGAGGAAAATTCGGCATGTATTCACTTTAGGTAAGGCGAAAGCTTTAGTGAGAGGAATTAGTTTAAAATGTATTCACTCTTCGCAAGGCGAAAGCTTTAGTGAGAGGAATTAGTTTAAAATGTATTCACTCTTCGCAAGGCGAAAGCTTTAGTGAGAGG
>Ga0256840_1001004_pt1 | contig 27604 bp, 32 predicted proteins | sample 355202metaG_FD_185969 | JGI IMG/M metagenome (GOLD analysis project Ga0256840, IMG submission 185969) | Hydrothermal vent microbial communities from Mid Atlantic Ridge, Atlantic Ocean - 355-202 | ecosystem: Environmental > Aquatic > Marine > Hydrothermal vents | place: Atlantic Ocean: Mid... | reverse complement strand
AGGAGTTTATTTTCTAAGCTTTTTGAGGGCATTTTATTTTTAAATGCTTTAGCATTGTGCATTAGTTCGATGAGTTGTTGGTCATTAAAGTCATTGGTATCAATCAGATGTTGCATCAATCCTCTTTCTTTATAGTTAGATTTGGGATTATATCAAATAGATGGTAAGGAAATATATAATCTATTATATTAATCTTGTTTTTGTTATAATAGATTATATCAAAATTCAAAGGATATTAAATGTTAAATCAAAGAGAGTTGGAGAATTTTAGAAGATTATTAGAGGAGATGCAATCAAAAATTAAAGGGAACCTGCTTGGTATCTCTTCAGAGTCAAAGGGCATGAAAAGTAATGAGTTAAAAGATGAGGCAGATTATGCTTTGGTAGAAAAAGGGCAAAACATTAACAACACCTTAGTACTAAGACAAATAGAGACACTAAAAGCCATCAAGAGAAGTTTAAAACGATTAGATAATGGTACTTACGGTATTTGTGAATCATGTGGTGAAGAGATACATATTCAAAGGCTTCAAGTGAAAATCTTTGCAGATTATTGTATCTCTTGTAGAGAGAAGATAGAAGAAGAGAATAAGTAAAAAATACTTATTCTGCGTCCAAAACAGCTCCTGAACTGGCATTGGTTACCAATGCTCGGTATTGTCGTAGCCATTTACTTTGAAGTGGTTTTACAAGAGGTTTAAAGTTCGCTTTTCTTTTTGTAAGCTCTTCCTCAGAAATATTAACACTTAAGATATATTTATCAACATCAATGTGAATCTCATCACCATCTTCAAGTAGCCCAATTATACCCCCCTCAGCAGCCTCAGGACTTACGTGACCAATACTCGCTCCACGCGTAGCACCAGAGAAACGACCATCGGTAATAAGGGCAACAGAAGCACCAAGTCCCATACCCATAATTAGACTTGTAGGGGCTAACATCTCTTGCATTCCAGGCCCTCCACGTGGTCCTTCATAACGAATGACAACAACATCTCCTTCTTTTACTTTACCGTTGATAATTCCTTTGATGGACTCATCTTGTGAGTTAAAACAGACTGCTTTTCCTGTAAAAACTCGTTCTCCTGTAATGCCTGCTGTTTTAATAACGGCACCTTGTTCTGCCAAGTTTCCATAAAGAATTGCCAAGCCACCTACATCAGAATAAGGATTATCAATGGTATGAATAATTTGGGTATCTTTAATCTCAGTATTTTTAATACGCTCTTTTAACATCTCGCCTGTAATGGTTAGATTGTCTAAAAGAATATTTTCCCCACGTTTGTTCATCTCATGCATAACAGCATTTACGCCACCTGCTTTGTCAATATCTTGCATATGCACCGAACTTAAACTAGGAGAGATTTTTGCAATATGTGAAACCCGTTTAGAGATAGCATTAATGTCACTTAAATTAAAATCGACCTCTGCCTCTTTGGCAATGGCTAACATGTGTAAAACTGTGTTAGAACTTCCACCCATTGCCATATCTACAGCAAAGGCATTTCTTACAGCATTTTCATTTAAGATATTTCTTACATTATAAGCAGAAGACTTTTCTTGTCCCATGAGTGCAATTTCACAAATACGTCTGGCCGCTTTTCTATATAGTGCTTCACGTTCTGAGGTGAGGGCTAAAATGGTTCCATTTCCAGGAAGAGCAATTCCCATAGCTTCCATGAGGGTATTCATGGAATTTGCGGTAAACATTCCCGAACAGCTTCCTCCACTTGGACAGGCATTACATTCGATGTCTGTTAATTCTTCTTCTGTAATCTCTCCAGCTTCAAATTTTCCTACTGCTTCAAATGCCGTTGCTAGGTCAATTGGCTCACCATCTTTAGTGTAACCTTTTGCCATAGGCCCACCACTAACAAATACCGTAGGAACATTTACTCTTAATGCCCCCATAATCATGCCTGGAACAATTTTGTCACAGTTTGGAATGGCAATCATCGCATCAAGTTTATGGGCATTCATGACTGTTTCAATGGAGTTAGCAATAATTTCACGGCTAGGAAGAGAGAAAAGCATTCCATCATGTCCCATAGCAATTCCATCATCTACACCAATGGTATTGAACTCAAATGGCACACAACCAGCTTTTCTAATTTCATCTTTTACAATGGCTGAAACTTTATCTAAAAAGAAATGCCCAGGAATTATTTCAATAAAAGAGTTCGCTACCCCAATAAATGGTTTTTCAAAATCCTCATCTTTTAATCCTGTTGCTCTAAAGAGCGAACGGTGAGGGGCTCTATTATGCCCTTTTTTTACAATGTCACTTCTCATTTTTTTTCCTTCATTATCTATTTTTAGTAAATTTTGAAAAATTATACCCAAAAACCTTTACAAAGGGAAAAATCTTGGCTATAATCGCACTCCAATTTAAAAGTAATGGTCACAAGAGATTGTGAAGATGCGAGAATAGCTCAGCGGTAGAGCATAACCTTGCCAAGGTTGGGGTCGGGAGTTCGAACCTCCTTTCTCGCTCCACTACATTTAAGTTATGTTTTTTAAATTTTAATCTTTAGTTTTGGTGTCCAATTATGCCCGGGTGGTGGAATTGGTAGACACAGGGGACTTAAAATCCCCCGGTCATTGCGACCGTGCCGGTTCAAGTCCGGCCCCGGGCACCACAAAGTTTTAACTGGAGCCATCGCCAAGTTGGTAAGGCCGTAGATTGCAAATCTGCTATTCACCAGTTCGAGTCTGGTTGGCTCCTCCAAACTAAAATGGTTTAAAATTCTTTTTCAATTTAAGCACTTGCTTAAACTAATGTCGGGAGATGTCAGAGTGGTCGAATGTGCCGGTCTTGAAAACCGGTGAGGGTTATACCTCCGGGAGTTCGAATCTCCCTCTCCCGGCCATATATCTTTCTTTTTTAATCAACTTTTCCATTTATTTAACAACTTTCTATATTTTGATTTATATCAATAAAAAATAAGTTTATCTATGATATTCTAATAATGTTAATTTATAAAAAAAATAAGCTTTAATTAATAATGAGTTTAATCTTTTTTATAACAGACAATATTAAAGGAGAAGATATGAAAATTACAAACTTAAGTTTAGCAGCAATCGCTGTAGTGGTGATGACAACAGATAGTATGGCTAATGAGATATTTAGTGATGTAGAATTAAATGCACAGTTACGACCAAGATATGAAAATGTAGATGATGGGAATAGTGCTACAAAAGATGCCAATGCTATTACAGCACGAACAAAATTAAATGCAAAATCAAAACTTTTAGGTGTAGAGGGCTTGACTGCTAATGTTGGACTTATCTCTGTTAATGATTTTGGTAGTAACAAATATAACAGTACAATTAATGGTCAAACGCAGTATTCAAAGGTTGTTGATCCTGAAAAAGCAATGCTTTCAAATGCTGAAATTAATTATAAGACAGGAGGAACAACACTTCATGCTGGACGTGGTCAAGTTAATTTAGATAATCAAAGATTTATAGGTACTGTTGGGTGGAGACAACTAGAGAGAAGTTATGATTCTCTTTATGTTGCTAATACTACAGGAAAACTCTCATTGCTAGGTGCATGGGTTTATGGTTTTCAAGGTGTAAATGGAAACCCTACTGCCGATACAAATACAGTACTATTGCATGGTAGTTACGCTGTGTTACCTAGTTTGAAAATTACAGCTTATGACTATATGATAGCAAATACACATGATACTTATGGTGTTGCATTAACAGGAAAAGTAGCTTTAGCTAGTGCAAGAATTGGATATAGAGCTGAATATGCACAACAAGCAGATGCAAGTATGGAGATTCATAATCCAACTCCTTCAACAGGTAAAGCTGATGCTGACTATACCAATGTCGATGTTGGTGCTAATATCTCTGGTTTTATTGTAGGTGCGAATTATGAGTTATTAAGTGGTCAAAATGGAGGTTCAACAACTGCCTTCTCAACTCCTTTAGGCACCAATCATAAATTTAATGGATGGGCAGATAGATTTTTATCTACACCAACAGGTGGTTTAGAAGATATGAATATTAGATTGGGCTATAAAGCAAAAGGTTTTGGTAAAGTTTTAGTAGTATATCATGATTTTAAAGCAGATACAGCTATGTCTGGTGAAGATGATTTAGGAACTGAAACAGATTTACTTTATACTAATAAAATTCCTAACTTTAATAACTTGAATGGACTTATTAAGTATGCATCTTACTCAAAAGGAAAAGTAGCAGGATACACAAATGATGTTACAAAAGTATGGGTAGGTTTAGACTATAAGTTTGGTAGTAAATAATTAAAAACTTCACCTCTTTTGAGGTGGAGCTTTTTAACTATCCACATCTTCCACTACTACAACTTCCCCCATTGACATGAAAAGTACCAACATATTTACACGCTTCACACTCAAATGTTAGCATCTTTGGACCTCCACAACCTGTGCTTCTTTGGTCAATTAGCACCATATTGGGTTTTTCACATTTTGGGCAGATGCCTTGCTCTATGGCTTTTAGATTTGCTTTTTTCTCTTTCATAAAATAGATATAGCTTATAACCAAACCTATTGAGATGATAAGTAGAAAAAAAAGTAGATAAAAATTCATGGACGGACTCCTTTGGGATTGTGGAGTATTTTAACCAAACTTTTTTAAAGAATCTACTTAAATATGCCCATATGTCTAACGCTTGAGTGACTTGAAGATGAATTTCTTGTTGTCATTCGGGTGGTATTGACTCTTCTTTGGGGTCTTCTTATATTGTTTCTACTTGTATTGCTTCTACTGTTTTGGTAGATGTTGTGATTGGAATAGTGGTTATAATTATTTCTGTCAATATCGTTACGATTATGTTCCCTATGTCTATCTACTCTATGTTCATGCCTATGCTCTCTGATGAGTCTGTTGTGGGTATGTCCACCATTCATTCGAGTAACATTTACACGTGCAGGACGACGGTACTCATAATGATTTGAGCGATAATTGTTTTGATAATATCGTCTATGGGGATAATAAGAACGGTCATAATAGTGACCTCGTACCATAGCATTTGGTTCACGATAACAGTGAACTCGATTCCAATCATTGACATGATGGTAAACATAGTGTCGTCGATGGAGGTGGTTGTGTCTAAAATGTCCACGACGGTGGTATCGGTCGCGATAGGTGTAGCCATTGCCATAGGTAAAAAAGATATTATTGTAAAAGTATCCTGAGGTGTCGTAGTATCCATATTCATAGCCCTCATCATCGTAGTATGCATTTCGCTCATAGTCAAAGTTAGCATAACGTTTGTCATAGCGATGGTTGTCTTGTCTAAAAGATTTTTTAACCTTTTGAGGGATGATTTGGGTTGTCAGTTTAACTTTTGGAGTATGACTAGCCTTTGGTTTTGTTTGTTCAATGAGCTCTAAATTAGTATCAGCAAATAAAAAACAGACTAAAAGGCTTGAGAGTACTGTAATTTTTGGCATAGATTATCCTTTGTAGATAGATTTTAATATAAATTAACAATAAGAAAAAATTGTGGATTATTAGTGTATGCTTATGAGATGAAAATAGCAAGCATAGACGTAGGATTAAAACGCATAGGGGTGGCAATTTGTTTAGATGGGAAAATTGTCTTTCCACAAGATGCCATCTTACGTAAAAACAGAAACCAAGCAGCACGAGAAGTCAAAGAGTTTTTACTTGAATGGGAAATAGAAACTTTAGTGGTAGGACTTCCAAAAGGTGGCTCTAGTGAAGAGGAGATGGAACGACGCATCAAACATTTTGTAGCTTTGTTAGAACTTGAAAATATTACAATAGCCTACCAAGATGAGCAAGGCTCTTCCTTTGAAGCCAAAGAGCTAACCAAAGGCATATTCCGACATAAGCGAGATGGGAAAATAGATTCCATTGCTGCTAAAATAATTTTAGAGCGTTGGTTATGAAGATTATTAAAGAAATTTTCATAATGCTTGTTTTGTTTTTTATGGTCTCTGAAGTAGTTAATTTTATACGTAAACCAGATATTCAAGAAAATATTTATAAGTATGGCTTAGAGGATATTAAGGGTCACTCCGTAGATTTTTCAAACTATAAAGGAGAACCATTAATTGTTCATTTTTGGGGAACTTGGTGTCCTGTTTGTCAGCTAGAAGCCTCAAATATTCAAGCTTTATCTCAAAAAAACAATCTCATTAGCATTGCTGTTAATTCAGGAACCGATGAAACAATAGAGGCTTTTATGAGACAAAAGCACTTGGACTATCGTGTCATTAATGATGAAAAAGGTACATTGGCTAAAAAGTTTAACATTACAGCGTACCCTAGCACACTGATTTACAATGCTAAAGGTGAACTGAAATTTACTGAAGTTGGATACAGTACCACACTGGGACTTCAAGCACGAATAGAACTCATAAAATAGAACGCTATTATTTGATTTTTAGATTGAAACAAGGTTTGAGTAGTAAAATGGTGTTTAAAAAAGGATAGATTATGGCATCAAGAGGACCTGCAACTGCATTATGTTTTGCTTTGGCTATTTTAAAACATTTGGTAGGTGAAGAGAGCTTTAAGAGTGTTAAAGAGGGTATGCTTATAGACTTTTGTGATATAAATAGCTAATTAATATAAACTAGAAGGTAAAAGCATATGGAAAAACGACTCAATGTCATAGATTTCTTTTTAAAAATACTAAGCGTAGAATCAGTAACACCTGATGATGGTGGCTTACTTAGCTATATCGAAAACTATTTAGAAGGTTTTGAAGCCACTTGGATAAACGAGGGTGGGGTTAAAAACGTTTTTTTAACTAAAAAGTTTGGTGAGGGAAAACACCTCTGTTTTGCAGGGCATTTAGATGTTGTTCCTCCTGGAAAAGGCTGGGATACCAATCCCTTTGTTCCTGTCATAAAAGATGGCTACATCTATGCACGTGGAACACAAGATATGAAATCAGGAGTAGCCTCTTTTGTACAAGCTGTTCGTGATATGGACGATGATTTTTCTGGTCGTATGTCACTTCTACTTACTTCAGACGAAGAGGGTGATGGTATTTATGGCACACAAATTATGTTGCGACACTTAAAAGAGATAGACCTTTTACCTGACTACTGTATTATTGCTGAACCTACTTGTGAGACGGTATTTGGTGATGCCATTAAGATTGGGCGTAGAGGTTCAATTAACGGCTATTTGCATCTAAAAGGAAAGCAAGGTCACGCTGCCTACCCTGAAAAAGCGATTAATCCTATTCATAACATCGCCTCGATATTGCCTAATATTGCAGGACATAATCTTGATGAGGGAGATGATGATTTTGCTCCTTCTAAGTTGGTCATTACCGACATTCGTTCGGGTATGGAAGTGACCAATGTGACTCCTAATGATTTAAAAATGATGTTCAATGTACGAAATTCAACCAAAACCACACAAGAGAGTCTGAAAGCTTTTATGGAATCGCAATTAGGTGATTTGGATTATGAGCTAGAGCTACAACAAGGCTCTTATCCTTTTATTACCAATCGTGAATCTTATATCGTAAGCGCGTTATCTTCTGCCATTAAAGAAGAAACAGGGGTAGTAACTAAACTCTCAACAGCAGGTGGAACAAGTGATGGACGGCATATTGCACCTTATGGCATTGAGGTGGTGGAGTTTGGTGTGCGTAATGATAGAATTCATGGGCTAAATGAGAGAACAACCATTAAAGAAGTGGAAGAACTTTATAATATTTTTGTTAATATGATTAAAAGATTTTAAATAAGATTAGAAGGATTAACTATGAGTGTAACCGAAGAAAAAATTACTGAATTAAAAACAAAAATTGAAAAACTTTTAGCCCAATATCGGCTAAAACATGATGAGCTTGAATTGGCAACTGAAGAGTGGGATATTGGTGAAATTCAAGTCGCTTTAGAGGACTATACGAAAGAGATAAATAAACTAAAAAAGCAAGTACATAATTTAGAAGTAGCTTAAGTAGTGATGTATAAGCGACCCACACTGAGTGAATATGTAATCGTTAGACTCATTACCATTGTTCTATTTGTTAGCACATTTTTTGTGCTAACGCTTGTGCTTGTACCAGCAGAATATAAAAATATGCTTTTTTATATTGTGCTTTTTGTTGCTTCACAAATATTGCTTTTGATGTCAGTCTATTTGGGAACAAAACGTATTTCTAAAGAGCTTAAAATGGTAGAAAACAATCTCAATGAAAATACAGGATTGCTTACTTCTGATAATTCAGCACATTTTTTTACGCAAGAGTTTGAACATATTAATGAAAAATTGATTCAAATTTTACGTAAAATCAAAAAGCGTGAACGTGAAAAACGTAAATACACTGCCAAAATAAAACTTAAAAACCGACAACGCTCCGATATGCTTTCAGCCATTGCCCATGAGTTTCGTAATCCTATTGCTTCGATTATGGGTTATTCGCAAACATTGACTGAAGATTTAGATATTCCTGTTGGATTACGCGTCAAGTTTTTAGGTAAAATTTACAATAATGGCGAAAAGATAGAAGAGTTACTCTCTCGTTTACTTCTTTGGAACCGTTTTGAGAGTGGTGAACAGAAACTACAGTTAAGTAAGTTTGATTTAAAACCTTTAGCCATTGACATTGCTAATAACTTAGAAGATAAATATAAAAATAGAGAGATAGTGGTAACAGGTAATTCCTTAGTGGTTAAAGCAGACAAAGCACTCATGGAGATAGTTATTAAGAATCTTGTGGAGAATGCGTTAAAGTATTCAAATGAGGTAGTGACAGTGAAGCTCTTAGAAAAGCAAATAGAAGTGGTAGATTTAGGGGTAGGAATCTCAAAAAAGAACATAGAAAAAGTGACGAAAAAATTCTTTAGAACCGATGAACACTCTTGGGACAACTCTATGGGATTGGGCTTATCTATTGTCAAGCAGATTTTGAAACGCCACAATACAACGCTTAAGATTGAGAGTGAAGAGAATAGGGGTTCTACTTTTTCATTTGAAATATAGCCTAAAAAAGTTTCTCTTCTGTATAAAATTCAATCTGTGACATAATAATCAAATTGGTAATAATTGCATCAATAAAGATGAGATAACCCGAACCCCATAAAGCAATCTCTTTGATAGTTGTGTTAAAGAATGCATAATAGAGATAATCATACGGCAAAATAAAGCTTACAAGCATGATATTGAGCCATGTAGATACCAAAATAAGAATGGAAGTTAAAATATAGACACTTGTTTTGGTCAAAAGATGAGGGTAAATATGGAGTACAAAAGGGTGAAAAACGGCAAGACTCCCTATTGTCCACAGAAGGATTACCATAAGCATCCATGAGGTATTGGCTGTTGTTAATAGAAGTATTACAGGAATAATCGTTATCGCAAGAATAATCGCGATGAGTAGAGACTTAAAAAAACTAACAGTAAAAAATGAGCTTTTCAATGGCATCAAGAGTGTCTCCTATAGTGGTTTAATTATTTTTTAGTAAATTTATTATAGGAGATTTTTAATTTAAGTAAGTTAAAAATATATTATTTTTATACTTAAAATTTTAATTTAAGCATAAAATAAGTTTTAAAATATTTATTACTATTAATATAGGAACAGATGTTCATATATTAGATTTTTAGGTTCGATACTCTGCATTAATTTTAACGTAGTCATAAGACAAATCACAACCATACGAGGTGTAGCTTTCTTCTCCTAAACCAAGGTCACACGTGACTTTAAAAGAGTCATTTTTCATGATTTTATAGGCTTTTTCCTCTCTCTCTTTGTCTAATTCACGTTGTTCATGGGAGTAGATGAGTAGCTTGTCGTAATGAATGCTTAAGCGAGTGTCATCACACGCTATGCCAGAAGCACCAATGGTTGAAGCAATTCTTCCCCAATTGGGGTCTTCTCCAAAGAGGGCAGTTTTCACTAAAAGTGAGTTTGAGAGTGCCATCGAGGCTTTTTTTGCATCTTCTTGGCTCACAGCCCCTTTTACTTCAAAGGCTACCAGTTTATTTGCCCCTTCTCCATCTTTTAAAATCATCATCGCCAGTTCAAAAGTGATTTTGTTGAGTGCTTGTCTAAAGGCTTCTTTATCGTAACTATTTGAATGTCCATTGCTTAAAAGCATAACGGTGTCATTGGTAGAGGTGTCACCATCAACGGAGATTTTATTAAATGAGTTTTCCGTTGCTTCACTTAAAAGCTCTTCCATATCAGCTTTAGGAATATTGGCATCTGTGACGATAAAACAGAGCATTGTTGCCATAGCAGGGTTAATCATGCCAGCTCCTTTACAGATGCCAGCGAGGTTAAACGAGCCTCCATCATCAAGTTCTATTTTAAAGGCTAACTCTTTTTTAAAACTGTCTGTGGTCATAATGGCACGTGCTGTTTTATCGGAGTTTTTGGCATGGTAATCAAATTTTGCAAAAGCAGAGCCAATCTTTTCTTGATTTAAACGATACCCAATAACCCCAGTTGAAGACATAATTGGGTTTTGCACTTTTTGATGCTTTTGAAGTGTTTCTAAAATGGCTTCAATATCTTTAACCCCTTGCTCTCCTGTCATGGCATTAGCATTTTTAGCATTCATTAAAATGAAGTCGGTTTTAAAATCTTTTTCATACTGTTGATAATGTTTAATAGGCGCTGCTTGAAATTTGTTAGAGGTAAAACGTGCTGTAATTTCACAAGGCGTATCGGAACGAATAAAGGCAACATCTCCATCTTGGCTATCTTTCATGCCTACATTGACACCATCGCAATAGAAGCCTTGTACCGTACTAAGCCCCCCTTTAATTGAAAATAGGTTAAACATCTTACATCTCCTCTGGTTTTATGGTTTTTCTAAGAATTCTTCGTGCTTTTTTAATCCCATCACTTGGACCTATGAGCAAGAGTTTTGAGCCTGCTGTAATGGTTGTGTCACCCTTTGGCATAGGGATAAATTTTCCATCTTTATGACGTAATCCAATAATGGTAACATTGGCAATGTCTCTAAATGAGGCATCTTTAATCTTTTTGAGTACCAGCCAAGAGGTTTTACTAATACGTGCCTCTTCCATATCAAGTGGGGTATCTTGTTTATAGAGAAACTCTTGAAGCAGGTTTTCCATGTCAGGACGAATTGCCATCGCATTAATACGTTGAGCCATAATATCCGTAGGCGTTACAACTTTATCAGCTCCAAGTTTTAGAAGTTTCTCTTCTTCTATGAGTGTTGGGGCATTGGAGATAATGAGAAAAGGTCGTCTTCTTTGAATCTCTTTTTCATATAGACGCACCGAAGCAATGGTGGCAATATTGTCAGCAATGTTATCGGCAAGGCTAATAATTCCTTTTGCTGAAGAGAGATGTGACTTTAAAATGGCTGTTTCTGTATGGGGTTGGGCTTGTACAAAATAAGGATAAGCATGTTTTTGTGCCAACTCTTTGAGGTTTTCACTGGGGTCAATGACCACAAAAGGAATGTGACTTTCACGTAAGTGTTTGGTGACTTGAATGGTAAATTCATTGTGATAACAGATAACAAAATGTTGTTTAAGTCGTGCAATGTCGTAGAGCATTCTTCTCTCCTGTATGATTTTAATAAGGTCACCTTTGTTGAGAACATCAACAATAATACCAATGGCAACGGTAAAGACTAAAAATCCAAATATAATGAGTGAAATGGTAAAGATACGACCCAAATCTGAAATGGGGGCTATCTCCCCAAATCCAACCGTTGTAAAAGTAATTCCCGTTTGATAGAGTGCATCAAGGAGCGACATATCATCAATAAGGATATAACCAAATGTACCAAACATCATGGTCAAAACAGTTACAATGAGAGGGAGTCTAAACGGTGTTAGTAGAACATATAACTCATCATTAAGGGTTATATGTGGTTTGGAAGTTTCTCGCCAATTGAGAAACTTTTTAATTCTATTTTGAGTTGCCAAAAAATAGGACTAAAGAGGCGTAGTTTACGCCTCTGTTGTTTCTGCTGTAGCTTCAGCAGCTTTCTTTTTCATTGTTCTAAGTGTAGAAGCAGCTACTTTAATTTTTTTAGTAGTTCCATCTTCAAGTGTAATTTTTACACTTCGAAGGTTTGGAAGTTGTCTTCTTTTTGTCTTGTTGTTTGCATGAGATACATTATTTCCTGTTAATGGACCTTTTCCTGTTACATCACATCTTCTTGCCATGATAAATACCTTTGTAATAAATAGTGTTATATGAAGCACAAGTAAATGGCTCATAAAAAGTTTTGCAATTATAGGGAAATATATCTTAAAGAGTGCTATAAAAGAGTAGAATATTTGGGATTATGAGGGAAGTTTAAAAAGGAGTAGATTTAGGTGATAAAGAGAAAACAAAGAAAATCTATCACCGATTAAATCTAAAAGTATATTGTAAGACAAGGTTTAACGTTTTAAACTTTTCAAGGAGCTTATTTGTTTGTCTTAATGTTATTATATATTTAAATATGTTAAATAATACTTAAATATACTAAATTAATGGAAAAATTAATGTAAAGGTACTTCCTTTTTTGATTTCTGATTCTAAAGATATTTTAATATGGTTAGTCCTACAAATCTCCATGACAATGTCAAGTCCTATGCCAAAGCCACCAGAACCTTTGTCGGCAATACGTTTGTAGCGTTTAAAAATCTTTTTTTGATTCTCCTGCTCGATACCAATGCCTTCATCTTTAATTTTTAAAATATTGTTCTGAATAGAAATTGTAATGTTCTTATTGTTATAGGAGTATTTAATGGCATTTGAGATGAGATTATTAATAAGCTTTTGTATGCTGTTTTTATCCATATTAATGATGAGCGTGTCGAGTTTAGTATTAATGTTAATATTTTTACTTGATGCAATTTCTTTAAAGTATTTAACCGAAGCTTGAACCTCTTGTGCCAAATCAAACTCCTCTTTTATCTTTATGTCTATGTCACTAAAAGCCAAATACGCAATGGAGTTATAGGTCTGTGAAATCATCTTAGAGGAGAGGAGCATATGTTCAACCATTTCAGGGTCATAATTTTTTTTAAGATAATTTGCCGACATCATAAGTGCTGTTACGGGGGTGTTTAGCTCATGGGCTGAATCTTTCATAAAACGGCTTAAGGTTTCAAAGTTTTCTTTGGCAGGTTTAAGCAGTAAACGACTTAATAAGTAACCAATAAGTGCAATAAAAATAGAAGCAACAAGTAAAAACAACCAAATAAGAGATTTTAAATTTTTCATATTCTCCACAAGTTCGGAGTCTTCAATAATAATATATTCAATCTTTTGAATAGGAGTAACGAGTTCCATCACAAAAAAAGCAGAGGTGTGATTAATGTAATTAATTTGATTAAAATCTACCTGTTCGGTAGTTAAGTTTGAACGTATTGCATGTTTATGTTTGTCAAACAGTCCAACTTTAATAGATGCCGTGGTATCAAAAAATATGTCAATGTTACTTTTTTTTATGAGTTTGACTTTAACTTGCATGGCCATGTTCTCCATGGTAACCCCACATAAACGGTCAATGGTGGCGAGTTTCTCTTTGTAGTAAAAAAATCCTACGAAGCCTAACATTAAAAGTGAGGAACTAATATAAATAAGTAAAAAGCCAATCAAAGCACGACGTTCATTATGATACAAGACGATACCCCATACCACGAATGGTCTCAATGCTATCTTTGCCAATCATAGCCCGTAAGTTTCGAATGTAAACCCGTAAAGTGGCATCACTGGGCATCGTCTCATACGTCCATAGGTTTTGAGTAAGCTCTTCTTTTGAAACGGTTCGTGTACGATTAATTACCAAGTAGTTAAGCAGTTCTGCCTCTTTTTTTGCCAAGGAGAAGATGTTGTCCTCTTTTGTAACTTGGTTATTTAAAGCATCAAAAAATACCTCTTCTGAGATTTTAATAAGCTGATTTTGTTCAATGTTAAAAGTACGGGTAATATTAGCAATTCGCATGTCAAGTTCATCAAGCTCAAAAGGTTTTTTAATGTAGTCATTACAGCCATGGGTAAATGCTTTTTTAAGATGCAAGGTGTCTTGGTAAGCCGTTATCATAATAATGGGCGTAGTATCATTGTAAGCACGCAACTCTTTAATAAGTTCAAGCCCTGTAACCCCAGGAACATTGGAATCCAAAATTAGTAAATCAAACTTCTGTTCTTCAAGTATCTCTAAAGCAGAATCTCCATCATAAACAGAGCTAAGCTCATAGCTCAAAGAGAGATGTTTACTTAAAATTTTTGAGAGTAGGGGGTCATCTTCTAAAAGTAATATTTTCATGGGCTTCTCCAAATTGAATGATTATACTAATTTTCTGTTTAGATGTTGTGTATGTGGAATCTAATATTTATTGGAATAATTCTTTGTAAACCCCTCCAAGCCCTCATCTAAACACCACCACTCCTCAAAAACAGCATCATAATAGGGTTTAGTAACTTTATTAAACTCCTCTTTATCTTCAAAGAGATTAACACACCAATCAAAAGAGATTTTATAACTTTTTAATGCTTCTATGCTTAGAAGTGTGTCATTAATACAGCCAAGTTTTGACGGCGTTACTAAAAGCGTTTTTAGGTTTAGCTCTTTGGCTAAGTCTATCATTTTGTATGCTTTTGTGATGGGAACCATAAGTCCTCCAGCCCCCTCTATGATGAGTAAATCACAAAGTTTTTGGAGTTCGTTTATTTTATTTTTTATGACTTCTACTTTTATTGTTTTTTGCGTGTCGGCACAAAAGGGTGAAGCAGGGAGGCAAAAGGTATAGGCTGTAATATCTTTTGGTTTCAAGTTTTTGAACTTTGGATTGTGCTTTTGAACAGCTTCTAAAAGTGCTTTGGCATCAAGGGGTTCTGTGATTACTCCTGTTTCAATGGGTTTGCATACGCCAACACTTATCCCTTGCTTAGCAAAGCTCTCTATAAGTTTTAGCGTTGTATAAGTTTTACCAACATTAGTATTGGTAGCAGTTATGAATAGTGGTTTCATGAGTAAACTCCAGAAAAATTATTGAAATTCTAACATAATACTGCTATACTAAGATAACCAACAAGGAACAGAGGAAAATGTCTTGCCAAAAATAGAAGAAGAACTAGATACTAGTTTGGCTTTGGAATTACCGAAGCAATATAAAGTATTGTTACATAATGATGACTACACAAGCATGGAGTTTGTGATAGAAGTTTTAATGCATGTATTTCATAAGAATTTAGCCGATTCAGAAAAAATTATGCTTGAAATTCATCACGCAGGAAAAGGAATTTGTGGGATTTTTACCCATGAAATTGCAGAGACAAAAGTCCATCAGGTTAAACAGTTGGCTAAAACCAATGGTTTTCCACTTTTAGCCACGATGGAAGAAGTATAGTAAGCAATACATTTTAAAGGAGAAAAAATGATAAGTAGAGAATTGAACAATATTTTTAGAGACTCTGTGAGGTATGCAAAGGCAAATAAGCATGAGTATCTTACTTTGGAACATATCTTTTTAACGATTTTAAAAAGTAGTGAAGGCGAAGAGATTTTAAAGGCAGTAGGGGGAAATATTGGAACAATGAGGGAGTTGGTTCTTGATTATATTCAAAACAATAACCCTATTATGGAGACATTAGAAGAATCAGAAGAACATAACCCTTATGAAACCGTTGCTCTCTCAAATGTAATGAATGAGATGATTTCTCATATTAATGCTTCAGGAAAATCAGAAGCGACCATTGGAGATTTACTCGCTTCGATTTATAGTCAAGAAGAGTCGTATGCATGCATGGTTCTTACGCATGAGGGAATTACACGATTAGATATTTTGGAAGTGATTTCACATACGGTTGTTGATGGGTCAGATGCTGATGAAGAAGAAGAGTATCCTAACCTTGCAGGCTTTACGGTAGAACTCGTAGAAGTGGCTAAGGCAGGGAAAATTGACCCTATTATTGGGCGAGATGAAGAGATAGACCGTGTGATGCAGACCTTATGTCGTCGTAAAAAGAACAATCCTCTTTTAGTGGGTGAACCAGGGGTAGGAAAAACGGCGATTGCAGAGGGCTTAGCACTACTTATTTCAGAAGAGAAAGTACCTACCATACTCCAAGGGTCACAAATTTTTGCTTTAGATATGGGTGCTATGATTTCAGGAACAAAATATAGAGGAGACTTTGAAAAACGTCTAAAAGGTGTTTTAAGTGAACTTGAAAGCATTGATAAAGCAATTTTATTTATTGATGAAATTCATACTTTAGTAGGAGCAGGAGCAACAAGTGGGGGAAGTATGGACGCTGCAAACCTCCTAAAACCTGCTTTGGCAAGAGGGGAGTTAAAATGTATTGGGGCAACAACGTATGCTGAATTTAGAAACCACCTAGACAAAGACAAAGCACTCTCTCGTCGTTTCTCTAAAATAGACATAGATGAACCTTCAGTTGAAGATACTTTGACCATTTTAAAAGGTATTCAAGCCAAATATGAAGCCTATCATAAAATTACTTTTTCAGAGGAAGCCTTACAATCGGCTGTTGATTTGTCGGTGAAGTATCTACACGATAGATTTTTACCAGACAAAGCGATGGATATTATTGATGAGGTCGGCGCACACTTTATGTTGCGTGGAGAAGCAGATGTTACGGTGAGTTCTAGCGATATAGAAGCATCTGTTGCACGTATGTTAAAACTTCCATCAACGGTTGTTTCTTCAAATGATGTGAGTAAACTTAAAAATATGGCTAAAGATATTAAAGCAAAAATTATTGGTCAAGATGAGGCAGTTGATACAGTAGTTCAAGCGATTAAACGCTCGTATGCTGGACTTAATAAAGCCAACTCTCCAATAGGTTCATTTTTATTTGTAGGCCCTACAGGGGTAGGAAAAACAGCCTTGAGTACACAAATCGCCCAAAGTATGAACATTCACTTTGAACGACTTGATATGAGTGAATATATGGAAAAACATAGCATGTCACGTCTTATTGGTGCACCTCCTGGGTATGTTGGGTATGAACAAGGTGGTCTTTTAACAGAGATGACAAAGAAAAATCCACACATGGTATTGTTACTTGATGAGATTGAAAAAGCTCACCCTGATATTATGAATATTTTACTGCAAGTGATGGACGGAGCGAAATTAACCGATAACAACGGAATGGTAAGTGACTTTAAAAATGTGGTACTCATTATGACTTCAAATCTTGGTACAAAAGAGGCGAATGTAATGGGCTTCAACAAAGACAATAGTACTAAAACAGAGAATGCCTTAAAAGATTATTTCTCGCCAGAGTTTAGAAACCGTTTGAGTTCGGTGGTTGAGTTTAAGCACTTGTCTTTTGAAGTAATTGAACAAATTGTTGAGCGTGAAATTGACAAACTCAATGAACAGATGGCAAGTAAAAAGATTAAGATTAAGTTGGGTAAAAAAGCACGTGCCTATATTGCTAAAGAGGGATATTCTGACATTTATGGGGCAAGAGAGATTGCTCGTGTTATTGACAACAAGATAAAAGAGGCTTTAACAGATGAAATCTTATTTGGTGAGTTAAAAGAAGGTGGAACGGTGAAAGTGACCTATAAACAGGAGAAGTTAGACTTTGTCTTCAATATATGATGATGGATTTTATCTACCTGAATTGCGTAAAACATCGCATCTTTTTCCTCTAGCCAGAGAAGCAAGTGAAGAGGGTTTACTCGCCTATGGAGGCGACCTAAATCCTAATCGTATTTTAAAAGCGTATCGTGAGGGGATTTTTCCTTGGTACAGTGATGAAGACCCCATCTTATGGTGGTCACCAAATCCTCGTTTACTTCTTTTCCCCCAAGATTTTAAAACCAATAAATCCTTTAGACGTGTGCTTAGAAACAAAGGCTTTGAAGTAAAGTTTGACCGAAATTTTGAAGCAGTCATTGGCTACTGTGGAGAAGTTCCTAGAGCAGGACAAGAGGGAACTTGGCTTACCCAAGAGATGAAAGAAGCCTATATGGAACTGCATGATATGGGCTTTGCACACTCGGTTGAGACCTACTATGAGGGTAAGCTTGTTGGGGGGCTTTATGGTTTGGCTTTAGGTGGAGCATTTTTTGGCGAATCGATGTTCTCTTTAATGTCTGATGCTTCTCGTGTTTCTCTCTATGCATTAAGTGATATTTGTGTGAAAAAAAGTTATGATTTTATTGACTGTCAAGTTGAGACCCCTCATTTAGTTCGGTGGGGTGCAAAACTCATTGAACGTAATGATTTTTTAGATAGATTAGAAAAAACATTAGAGAAAAATACCGACTTTGGTGCATGGAGTAGCTGGAGTTGGCAATATCACGAATAATAGGTGGAGTACAAGCTATGGTAAACAGAGAAATTAACTTTTCATTGTGGTTGGATTTTATAGAGAGAGATTATCTTAAAAATGAGTTTTCTAAGCTATTGGAAAAAGGTATTGTAAATGGTGCAACCTCAAATCCTGCTATTTTTGCTAATGCCATTACCACTTCTCCTGCTTATAAAGAGCAGTTGGATTCTTTAGCAGGTAAAACAGCCAAAGAGAAGTATGAAGCCTTAGCAATTGAAGACATTAGAACAGCGGCAAAGATGCTTCGACCACTTTATGATGAGGGAAATGATGGCTATATTTCCATTGAAGTTGATCCTTTTTTATGTAATGATACAGAGGGAACAATCGCAGAGGGTAAACGCCTTTTTAAAGCCATTGGTGAACCCAATGTTATGGTAAAAGTTCCTGCAACGACAGCTGGATATGAAGCTATGACAGCGTTAATGTCAGAGGGAATTTCAGTTAATGCTACTTTGGTCTTCTCTCCAAAACAAGCAACTCAATGTTTTAAAGCCATGCGAAAAGGAATTCAGCAAGGCGAAAACTATGGTGCTTGTCGTGTTGAGGGTGTCATCTCTGTGTTTGTAAGTCGTTTTGACCGTGCCATAGATGCAGAACTTGAAGAAGCAGGAATTGACCCTGCTAAAACAGGTATCTATAATGCTGCAAAAATTTACAATATGATAGAGGGGAATGAAGTACCAAACATTAGAGCATTGTTTGCGAGTACAGGGGTTAAAGGGGATAGGCTAGAACCGAATTACTACATCAAAGGGCTTATGGCTGCTCACTCTGTAAATACTGCTCCTTTAGCAACCATTGAAGCACATATTCAAACTTCAGATAATCAAGAGGCTTTACCTTTGGAGCCATCGGTAATTAATGGCTACTTTATGAATTTAGAAGACAATGGCTTTAACATGGAGAAGATTTACAAACAACTACTTGATGAGGGTCTTGTTGCCTTTGAAGAGTCATTTAACGATATGTTGGAACAGATTAAGTAGCTAAAATAATATAGATAAAATATTTGTCGGGGTAGAGATACCCCGATTTATGGTTGTATGGTATCTTATCTCTTCTACTAATTTTGATTTAAACTCTGCACTCGATACTTTTCTTATTCGCTTTATTTTTCCTATATTAAGTATCATATATAATACTTTTAGATATGATAGTATCATAAACGATACAAAAGGTTAGGCTGTGCAACAAACTATTTTTAATACATTAAAAACAAGACAACAAGAGATGCAGTTGCCTTATGAAGTAATTGCTACAAAAGCAGGGTTGGGAATTGCAACGGTTAAACGCTTTTTTGTAGGTGGCAATAGTTCAATCGTAACTGTTGAGAAAATAGCGAAAGTCTTGCAGTGTGATATGACCATTTCAAATCAAAAGTCAGCAAAAGAGCTACTACATGAGCAGATTGAAAAAAAGGCGATGCAAGTGGTTAAAAGAGTGATGAAAACATCGGCACTAGAAGCCCAAAAACCAAATAATAAAGCTTATGAGATGATGTTACATAGAGCAAAAGAGAGCATAGCTAAAATGTCTAAGTCACAGATTTGGGCATGATAGTTTTTGATAAAGAGGGAGAAACTCCACTTGATGATATATCAGGTTTAAAAATTCATGGGATTACAACTAGAAGTGAACTTGATAGCGTAGAAGCAGAGAATATTTTAGAAGCTTTTTTGAAATATATAATGAGTCCAGAACAGATAAGAAGTGTTGTTTTTGATACGCAATTTCTACAACAATTGCATCGAGAGATGTTTGGAAATGTATGGAGTTGGGCAGGAGAGTTTAGAACAACACAAACTTCTATAGGAATAGAAGCTATAAATATTCGACAAGCACTCTATCAACTTATGGACGATTTGAAATTTTGGGAAGAGGCATGGGATTATCAAGATACGGTAACAAGACTACACTACTCTTTGGTGAAAATTCATCCATTTTTAAATGGCAATGGAAGAGTCTCTAGGCTTTTTACTGATTTATGGCTTTTGTCCATAGGTAAAGAGATGCTAGAGTGGGGAGATGAAAATCTTGATAATATGAATGGTAGCCGTAAAGAGTATATTTTGGCTCTTCAAGAGGTTGATGGTGGAAGTTATGAGCGATTAAAAAGATTTATGTTTGCTTAGTTTTTTGTTTTATACAAATATTTGTCGGGGTAGGGATACCCCGATTTACAAGTTTACAAATAAGCCAAACTCAACAAGACCAGCAACAACACAGGTGGGGTAATTATTAAGCCAAACTTACTGTATTGCCAAAATCCAATTTTTACGCCCTTTTGTGCTAAGACGTGTAACCAAAGTAGGGTGGCTAAACTTCCAAATGGGGTCATTTTTGGCCCTAAGTTACAACCGATGATGTTGGCATAGGCTAAGGCTTGGTTACTCACATCTACTAAGGCAATGTCCATAATCATGACCGTTGGCATGTTGTTCATAATGGCTGATAGAAATGCCGAAATAAATCCTGTACCCACAATGGCAATGGTATCTCCTCTAGTGGAGAGGTCTTGCAGTATGAGGCTTAGATAATCGGTTAATCCAGCATTTTTAAGCCCATAAACTACCACATAAAGCCCAATGCTAAACCACACTACTTGCCAAGGAGCATTTTTTATGATGGCTTTTGCATCGACTGTTTTTAAGTAAGTGGCAATGAGTAAAAATATAACGCCTCCACCTAAGGCAAAGAGCGACACAGGTAAACCATAGCTATCGCCAATAAAATACCCAGCAATAAGTAGGGCTAAGAAAAACCATGAAAACAAAAAGAGTGTTTTAGATTTTAACACTTCATTTTCATCTTTGAGTAGGCTAATGTCAATTTGTGTGGGAATATCTTTTCTAAGAATGAGCCACAAAAGCCCAATGGAGACCACTACCGAGACGACAAAAGGAACTATCATCGTAGTTAAATACTCTGCAAACCCAATGCTAAAGTAGTTGGCTGTAACAATGTTCGTAAGGTTCGAGAAGACAAAAGGCAAGGAAGCAGAATCTGCAATGAATCCACCTGCGAGTAAAAACGCTAAAATGGTTTTGGCATTGAGTTTTAAAATCTTCATTTTTGCCAGTAAAATAGGGGTTAAAATTAATGCAGCCCCATCATTGGCAAAAAGTGCAGAGACAAATGCCCCTAAGAGTAGGGCATAGACAAACATAAGATGTCCATGACCTTTGGAGAGCTTTGCCATTTTGATGGCACACCACTCAAAAAAGCCTATTTCATCGAGTACCATAGAGAGAATGATAATACCAATAAATGCCAAAGTTGCGTCCCAAACAATGTCAAAAACAGTAAAGAGGTCAGCATAGGCAACAATGCCAAGTGCATAAGCAACGACTGCCCCAATGATGGCTGTTGTGCCTATTTGTAAGCCTTTGGGTTGCCAAATGATGAAGATGAGGGTGATTAAAAAAACTAAACTAGCCAGTAGCATTACATTCCTTGTTGAGGGGTGGGAGGGAGATGCTTAAATAGCTTATCTCCTCTAAAATAGATTGGCGAAATTTATCAAGAGGGGTGCGTATGCTGTAAAATGCCCAACGACCACGGCGTTCTACTTTTAAAAAACCTGCCTCTTTTAAGATTTTTAGGTGTCGAGAGATGCGTGATTGTATCATCTCAAAACTGCTCTCAATATCACAAACACAGACTTCACCATTGTGGTCAATGAAGTGTAAAATCTTTAAGCGTGTCTCATCATTGAGAGAACTTATGGTTTTTAGAAAAATATCCATTTTATGGATTTAAAACTTTTGATTTGGCTAAGGCGTTTTCTATCTCTTCTTTAGAGATTTCACCTGAAAGTTTAAGTGCTACATCTCCATCTTTTCCCTCTACTTGCATATTGGTAATCTTTTTTTTAGTTGCCTCACTCATACATTCACACGCTCCTGTGGCACAGTTTTCGACCATTTTAACAATTTGTTGTTTTTGTACGACTCCTGTAAAGTTAATATTGACACCCTCTTTAATTTTAAATACTTTTTGTTGCATTGTCTCTCCTTTGAGTTCTTGTTGGACTTTTGGCAGTAGTTGCTCTTTTATAGCTAAGTAAGTTTTTTCAAACGCTTCATAATTTTGTCCATCTGGGTCTTCAAACCCTAGGTGCATGACTTTGGTGTCACCGTTAAAAACAGGGCAATGCTCTTTGGCATGGTCGCACACTGTGACCAGCAAATCAAAGTCAATATGTTCAACTTTATCTAAAGTTTTAGAGTGATAATCGCTATGCCAAGCTTCATTTTTTTCTAAAACCTTTTGGGCATTTGGATTGACCTTACCACTGGGATTGACCCCTGAACTATGGGCTTTAATACCCTCTAACTCTTTGTTAATAAGTGCTTCCGCAATAATACTTCGACAAGAGTTTCCTGTACATAAAATAAGAACTTTTTTACTCATTTGATAAGCTTTCATGTTAAATTCTTTAAGAGTATAGCTGATTTTAATTAATATATCAAGATATATTGATATAATTAAGTGTGTAAAAAGTAATTGAATTTTTATTTCACATTTAAATCACATTTAATTTATGATTATTTTAGATTTATTTCTATATACTAAATTTAAATATTAACAAAGGGAAGTAGTGGATTGGCATATATTTAAAGAACTTCACATATTGATTGTCGATGATGATCCTTTTACTCGGGAATTGATTGTGAGTATGCTAAAACATATTCCTAATATGACCATTCATCAAGCTTCTGATGGAGAAGAAGCATGGGAGCTACTTAGTATGCATGAATACGACATGCTTTTATTGGATTTATATATGCCAAAGATGAATGGAGAAGCACTTGTAGAAAAAATTAAAAATAGTAAAAAAATTGAATGTACTTCTTTGATTATCCTGATGACTACCGATAGACTAAGTAAAAGAGAGATAGAGGAGATTGGGGCAAAAGTGTGTTTACCAAAACCTTTTAATTTCTATGTTTTTGAAGAGACTATTTATAATTTGTTAAGCAAGGGAGTTGCTTAAGATGCAACATAAAATAATTAATGCCTTTTGTGTTGATGCATTGATGGAAGAGATTGAGCTTAGTATTACAAAAAGATTTAAGCCAACATTGGCATTTATTTATCTGTCTATTGAATATGATATTGAATATTTGATAAAAAAATTAAAAAAATACAGTTTTATTGTAGTTGGTTCAACCACGCATGGTGAGGTCTATGCCGATGAGCGTTTAGGTGCAAAAAGCAAAGAACAAAGTATCACATGTATGCTAACAAATTTGGATAAAAGTGCATTTAAAATTAAACTTAAGAAGATGAAAGATGAATCTTATGTACACTATGGAAAGAGAGTTGGGAAATGGGCATCAAAACAGTTTAACCATGCTGCTTTGCTTACCATTACTTCAGGATTGGAGTTTGACAATGAGAGCTATATTAATGGACTTCAAAAAGAGATTAAGTTATTTTTTGGTGCCGTAGCAGCTGATGATGGACATTTTAAACAAACCTATGTCTTCTCTAATAAAAAAATACTCTCCAAGGGAGTACTTGCCTTAGCCATAGATAGAGATAAAATTGAGATGCTTATGGGTTGTGGATTAGGTTGGAAAGGGATTGGCATACAGTATGTTGTGACGAAAGCGAAAAAAAATATTGTCTATACCATTGACGATAAACCAGCATTAGAATTTTACAAAGAGTATCTGCAAATTGATTCTAGTGATATGCCTATGATGGGAATAGACTATCCGTTAGAAGTACTTTTACAAAGTGGAGAACTTATCTATAGAGCTTCTATTCAAATCAATGAAGATGGTTCATTGCTATTTGCAGGACATATTCCAAAGGGTTCAAAGGTTAGAATTTCTACGCCTGTGGGTATTGATGTTATTGACTATGTTAAAAATAGTATTCTTGATAGCTTGAGTGATAAGCAAGAATTTAAATCCGATTTAACATTGGTTTTTCCTTGTGTCGCCCATAAAAATTTATTGGGGAAACATGTTGTCAAAGAGATTGAAATGGCATACAATCAAACAGGAAAAGCACCACTTATTGGGTTTTATGCCTATGGTGAAATAGCATCTGAACCTAAGGGTAATGCTTTGCATAATGAAACATTTGTAACCGTACAGTTAAGAGAGAAACAGTGAAAAAAAAAGCGTTAAAAAAAAGAGTTAAAAAACTAGAAAAGAAGTGTGCTAGGTTAGAAAAAGACAAATTAACAATTTATAATCTACTTTATTATGTTAATAAAGAGTTAGATGAAGCCTTAGAGAACAAGCAAACCTTTATCTCTTCTATGAGCCATGAAATTCGTTCCCCATTAGCTGCTGTGTTGGGTAACAGTGCTTTACTTGGAGAGACAGACTTGACCCAACAACAAATTAAATATTTGGCACAATTAAATGAAAGTGCTGATTTCTTGATGGCACTATTGGGTGATTTGTTAGATGTCTCTAAGCTCAAAGAGAATCAAATTGAATTAAGTTTACAAGAAGAATCACTCGACAGTATCTTGTTAAATTGTGCCAATATGGTTGAATCTAAAATCTCTAAAGAGGTAGAGTTTATTAGTGCTATTCCTGCTTTGGATTATTATGTTTTTGTAGATAAAAAACGGGTACAACAAATTTTTACCAATCTTCTAATCAATGCCGCTAAATTTACAAAATCTGGTAAAATTGAATTTACCTTACTGGAGATAAAACCAATTAATCATCAATTAGAAGTAGTAGTTGAGGTGAAAGATACAGGTTCGGGTATTCCTAGCAGAGTTAAAAAGAGCCTTTTTGAACCTTTTACTTCAACTGATGTGGAAGAGGGAACAGGACTAGGGCTTTATATCTCCTATCAATTGGCAACTTTAATGGGTGGAAATATTGAAGTTCACTCTAAAGAGGGAGAAGGGAGTTCTTTTCAGGTGACATTTTATTGTGAAAAATCTAAATTAAAGCGAAGCAAAGTGCTTCAACATACTCATACTTCATTGGTGAAAAAAGAACAACATTATGAGCATTTAAGGGTTTTAATTGTCGAAGACCTTACTTTTAATAGAAAATTTTTAAAAGAGATGTTTAGTATATTTTTTGGTATTAGTGTACAGAGTGCAGAAAATGGTCAAGTTGCACTTGATAAGTTGAAAAAAAGCCAGTATGATATTATTTTTATGGATTTAAAAATGCCTGTACTTGATGGCATTGAAGCCACAAAAAGAATACGTAAGCTTAATAGTGAAATTCCCATTATTTGTATGTCTGCTAATGTTTATAAGAAAGATAAGCATGAAGCTAAAGAAGCAGGTATGAATGATTTTATTGAAAAACCATTGTCACCTAAAGACATTGAAGCTAGACTTGCTCAACTACTCTCTCCTTTAGAGCATAAAGAGAACAATAGCTTACGAAATAGGGCTTTAGCACATTTTAAAACCTATTTTGATGAGGAGACGGGCAATAATTTTATTGCAATGGCTGAAGAGGGATTGAAAAAGTACATTAAGGGCATAGAGAAGGGCATACGCATAAAGAAGAGCGAAATGTTAATTTTTAATTTGCATGGAATTAAAGGTATTTTAGCAAATTTAGGGCTTGAAGAGCTTTCAAAAAAAGCAGGGGAGCTACTCCAGTATGCTGAAACTGAAGACTTTGTAAATATTAAAAATAATATCGATGATTTATTAGTAGAGGTCAAAAAGTTTTTCAATTAATCAGATATTTATTTTTAGTTAAGTTTTTCATTATATAATCTATTTTGATAGATAAGGAATGATAATGAATGAACTGTTTGTTGCAATTAATGCTTTTTTTAATAAAATTTTATTTTTTGATATATTTTTTGGTCAAGTAGAGGGAGCAACATTCCCTTTTGTGGTAGCACTGCTTATTTTCTCTGGTATATTTTTAACCCTTAAAATGGGCTTTGTCAATCTTAGAATGTTTTCACACTCATTGGCAATTGTACGAGGTAAATACAAAACAAAAGAGGATAAAGGAGTTATCTCTCCTTTTCAATCTTTAGCAACAGCACTCTCTGCTACGGTAGGTATTGGTAATATTGCTGCGGTCTCTATCGCCATCTCATTGGGAGGAGCAGGGGCTGCTTTTTGGATGATATTGGCAGGTTTCTTGGGAATGACGCTTAAGTTTACTGAAGTGACACTCTCCATTAAATATAGAGAGTTTCTCCCCAATGGAACCATTATGGGTGGGGGAATGGAGTATCTCTCACGTGGTTTAGCCGATAAAGGTATGGTAAAAACAGGTAAATATATGGCGATGGTTTTTGCTTTCTTTATGATACTTGGGGCATTGGGAGCAGGAAATACCTTTCAAATTTCTCAATCACTAAGTATTGTTCAGAATCAGATACCATTTTTTAGTAGCTACCCTTGGGTCTTTGGACTGATTATGGCAGGTATTACAGGCTTAGTGATTATTGGGGGCATTAAGCGAATTGCCACTGTGGCAGAGAAAATTGTTCCTTTTATGGTTGTGCTATATATTTTTATGGTCTTATGGGTTTTAGGGACTTATTTTACACAAATTCCTGATGCTTTTGCACTTATTTTTAAAGAAGCATTTACGCCTACTGCTGTTACAGGTGGGATTTTTGGTGCAATGATACAAGGTTTCCAAAGAGCTGTCTTTTCAAATGAAGCAGGACTTGGTTCAGCAGGTATTGCCCACTCAGCATCAAAAGTGAAATATCCTATTCGTCAAGGCTTAGTCTCACTCTATGAGCCATTTGTCGATACGGTTGTTGTCTGTACGCTTACAGCTTTGGTGGTGATTTTAACAGGTGTCTATACAGGAGGAACAGAGGCTTTAGATTTAGCCATTGAGGCTAAACAAGGAGCAGTAATTACCTCTACTGGTTTTGGTATGGTGGTGAGTTGGTTTCCTACTCTTTTAGGGTTTGCTATTTTTATGTTTGCTTTTTCTACGATGATTTCTTGGTCATACTATGGAGAGAGAGCGTGGGTATATCTCTTTGGAAGTAAAAGCTCTATTGTCTATAAAATTATATTTTTATTATTTATTATTATTGCTACAGTGACCGATACAGGGTTGATGGTTGATTTCTCTTCAACACTCTTTTTAGCACTTGCTGTACCTAACCTTTTTGGATTGTTACTAATGTCAGGAGATGTAAGAGAGATGCTAAGTGATTATCTTAAAAAATTAAAGTCTGGAGAATTAGACGCAGAAGCAATCAAGTAGGGTGTCAATTTATTGCACCATTAAAATTGGTGCAATAATCTATTTCGCTTTTTCTAAGTATTTACCTTCAACAGTATCTACTTTAATTTTGTCGCCTTCGAGTACAAAAAATGGTACTTGA
>Ga0256840_1001003_pt1 | contig 27630 bp, 28 predicted proteins | sample 355202metaG_FD_185969 | JGI IMG/M metagenome (GOLD analysis project Ga0256840, IMG submission 185969) | Hydrothermal vent microbial communities from Mid Atlantic Ridge, Atlantic Ocean - 355-202 | ecosystem: Environmental > Aquatic > Marine > Hydrothermal vents | place: Atlantic Ocean: Mid... | reverse complement strand
TTTAGTTCTGTTGAATATGTTGTTCTTTTTCTACTCATATTTCTACCCTCTTGATTATTGTTCTTATTTTATCGTATTTGAAATAAGAGACCTTCTAAATGTTGTTTCATTTTCTTGGGGCAGTATACAAGGAGATAACAGGGATTTCTTGTGCCTCCTTGGCTTTTTGAACTTTTTGCTCTAACATCCCCATCAAATTCTGTATAATTTGGTCTATCGTTCGTAGCATGTCACTAATATTTCTGTTAGCATCATACTTTGGATTTGGATTAAAATCAACTTTTGTTTGCTCTGGTAACTGCAACATTGATTCAAAACTTACCTTTTTTTCATACTCCATGGAAAAGGAGTGTTGTGATTGCATCTGCATTTCATATGATTGAATTTTCATATCGTATCCTTTTTATTTAGACATATGCTCCTATTTATTATTTGTCTATTGAATTTAGGGATTTTTCACCCGTGGAGATAGAGAGCAAATCTGATTCCCTAATTCTAAACCTTAAGTATTATTTTGTTATATTAAAAATATAAACTAAAGGAAAATATATAATGAATGATACTTCAGACTTAGGCATTTTGAGCGTAAGAATACTTGTTCTTATAGTTATAGCGGGGGTATTTTACTTTACGCTCAAAAGTAAAAAGAAATAAAATCTATATCATATATATTGGGGCATTAATTCTTTTATCTTATGGAATATTTTAAGAAAATCTGTTGAGTAAACTCTTGTTTGAGCAATCGAGGTTATAAAGTTGGTATCACTTTGCCAACGAGGGACTAGATGCATATGAATATGTTCAGCTATTCCTGCTCCTCCAGCATCACCAAGATTCATACCTATGTTGACGCCATGTGCTCTTAAACCCTCTTTAAGTAGTCTTACGCCCTTTTGAGCTAGTGCACTCATATGCAACCATGTATCGGCATCTAAATCCTCTAACTTATCTGTATGAAAATGGGGAATTATCATAAAATGTCCAGGAGTATAGGGATAACGGTTCATGACCATAAAACAGTATTCATCTCTATAAAGTACATGCAGTTCCTCATCCTCTTCTATTTGAGAACTTATATGACAAAACACACATCCATCTATTTTTTTTCCACTCACATACTCGTCACGCCATGGGGCATATAAAATATCTTTCATGTATTTAAGTCTTGTATGATGCTAAAAGATTGTTTAACTTCTCAGTCATAGAAGACAAATGTTCAGAAGCTGAAGCTATCTCTTCAACACTTTTAGCATTCGAGTTTGAGAGAGTATTTACAACTTCTACCTTATCTATCATAGTTTGAATATCTTTAGAATTACTAATATACCCTTCTACCATTTCATCAACTTTCTCTACAGCATTATCCATCACGGCTACACTATTAGATATCTCTTTTTGAGCAGTTACTGCATCACCTGAGAGTTTTTCAATGGCAATTGAATTAATTGAAATAGCCTCACTAGCATCGGTTATTGACTGAACAATAACATTAATAGATGCATTAATCTCTGAAAGTGATTTTTGCGTACGTTCGGCAAGCTTGCGCACTTCATCAGCCACAACAGCAAACCCACGACCATGTTCTCCCGCTCGAGCTGCTTCTATGGCAGCATTGAGGGCAAGTAAATTAGTTTGATCTGCTATATCCCCTATCACTGCAAGTACATTTTTCACCTCTTGAGCATCAGAACTTAAATATTGTAACCTCTGTGCTAATTCAGCTTCAGCTTCACTTCTATGAATTATTTCACTCGAAAGAGATACTATGATTTGATTTGTACTAGAAAGTGCTGACTCTGCATCATCTATCTCATTTTTTGTATCTTTCGCTTTTTCTATAGAGGTCTGTAAGATAGTTTGTATATTTTTACCTTGTTCACTTACCTCACCTACTATTTTTGACTCCTCTTCAGCTTTTTGCCCTATTTCCAAAGAGGTTGTTGCAAGTTTGTGTGCAACTGATGAGTTCTCAGTACTTGTTGTTTTTGCTTGGACGATGGTGTCTTGAACTTTTTTAATAAAGTCATTTATATACTTAGCTACATGAGCAATTTCATTGTGACCTTTAATCATTAGCCTTTGTGTTAAATCACCTTCACCATGAGCTAAGTCCTCAGCCCTATCTTCCATATTTTTTAAAGGTTTTACTAGGGCAATAGTTAAAAGAAAAGATGAAATTATCATTGCAATGATAAATAGAACTACTGAAGATATAATTATAGAGTTTCTAAAACTATTTGGGGCTATCATAACTTCTTCTTCATCAATTTCACTCAATAAACCCCAAGTTAAATCTTCTCCAATCTTAACAGGTCTATAAGCAGACAACACAGGTATGCCATTATAGTCATCTATAATATCAATACCAGTTTTTCCACTAAGTGCTTCTTTACTCGCTTTTGTTTTAACACTACCAATTGATGGATTTGCAAAAGATGCACGTAGGGAATGAGCCTTTGGATTTAAATAACTATCGCTTCGCATTAGATAATCAGAACCGACAAGATAATCTTCTTGAGTCTTTCCATAACCTGCACGAAATTTCATAATTTTATTTATCTCTTTATCAGATATTTTAAAAACAATCACGCCTTTTAAAAATCCATTCATCATAACTGGAGCACCCATAAACATTGCCGGTTCCCCGTTAGAAGGTCCATAGGGTTGCATATCAACAAATACTGGTCTTTTTAAATCTCTTACTTTTTTCCAAACTTTTGCTAAGGGAGAGTCTTTGAGCGGGCCAGAACTTAAGTTTGTACCAAAGTCTGATTCTTTAGACTTTGAGTACATAACATGGCCATGAACTGGACAGATAACGTAGATATCATAATAACCATACTCTTTTGCATAAAAATGAAAAAAGTCATCATATTTTTCTATAACATCATCAACATCCATCTCATCAACAGGGTAAGGGTCTGTTGGTTTAACTTCTAGTTCTTTATGTAAGTATATGAGTTCTGCTAGAGTTGAATGAACATTTGCATTTCGTGATAGGACATTAATATCGCCTAATCTTTTTTTAAAAAAATCTTCAATTTGGTTTGCTTTGACTTCCCTTGATGAAACTAGAGAATCCTCACTTTTTTTAAGTAACACCTCTTTACTTTGAATACTTACTATTACAGTAGTGGCTAGTGCCATAAATATCATTGAAAAGAACAGAAGTCCTATAGTTTTTGCTTTTAAAGATATATCAAATAATTTATTCATAATTAACTTCCTTTAGTATATGTCACAATTTACTCACAATATACTTAGAAACTATTGAAAACTACTAACTAAAGGAAGGCAAAGACTAAATTTGGAAATAGTATAACAAATAGTAATGCTAAAAATTGTAAAAAGATAAAAGGAACTATACCTTTATAGATTTCTATAGTTTTTACACTATCTCCACTAGCACCCTTTAAGAAAAACAACGAAAGTCCAAAAGGTGGAGTTAAAAATGAGGCTTGAAGGTTAAGAGCTATCAATATTGCGAACCAAATAGGGTCAATTCCAAAAGCATCCATAATTGGAACTAAGATAGGGACTATTATAAAACTTATCTCTATAAAATCTATAAAAAAACCTAAAATAAATATACTTAGCATCGCAATGCCTATGAATATCCATACATCACCTATATCATCTTGAAAAAACTCTAAAATCAACTCCGTTCCACCAAGCTCATTAAAAACCAAACTAAAAGCTGTAGCACCTATGAGTATCATAAATATCATACCACTTAATTTTACAGTTTCCAAGGAGATATAAGATAACATTGAAAAACTAAATGAACGATTTAGTTTTGCTAAAATAACTGATCCTATCACTCCAAATGCTGCTGACTCAGTAGGGGAAGCTATACCTGCAAATATACTTCCTAATACACTTACCATAAGCACCAAAGGGGGGAGTATAGCGAACAAGGTAGTCTTTATATTTATCTGAGCATCAGCACCTGCAAGATGTTGATAACTTGGAGCTACAGAGGGTTTTATGTAGGCGTACACTAATATATAACTTATATATAAACCAACCAAAAGTAAACCTGGCAATACAGCACCCATAAAAAGTTCACCAACACTCACACTCATAACATCACCTAGAATGATAAGGATAATAGAGGGCGGTATAATCTGTCCTAATGTTCCAGAGGCTGCTACTGTACCTGATGCTAAAGATTTATCATATCCATTTTGAAGCATAAGAGGTAAGGCTATAACACTCATCATCACAACACTTGCTGAGACTATCCCTGTTGAAGCAGCAAGCATAGCACCAACGAGCACTACACTAACCGCAAGTCCACCCCTAAGGTTTCTAAAAAGCATACTCATAGAATTTAAAAGATTTTCTGCCATCTTAGAACGCTCCAAAATAAGTCCCATCATGATAAATAAAGGGACAGCCATAAGCGTTGTGTTAGACATAATTCCAAAGATTCTATACGGAAGTACCTCAAAAACTTCAAAACCTAGATGGGGTACAAAAAATGCAAAAAATAAAGAGACTCCTCCAAAAACAAAGGCAACTGGTATGCCTAGCATAAGAAGCATTAAGACCACTACAAACATAGATATAGCTATCATTTAAACGAATCCAGTTCAAGTCTAACTTGTCTAATACTTTGCAAAACTAAGAAAATAAAGGAGAGAGGCATAAGAGATTTTACCAAATATCGGTATTCTAGACCACCTGGATTTGATGAAATTTCATTTTGAGAAAAGCTTAGGGCAACAAACTCAACCCCAATATAAATAATAAGAAATGATACAGGCAAGATAAAAAATAAAATGCCAATAATATTGATAATACATTTTGTTTTAGAGCTAAAGGAGGCATAAAAAATATCCACTCGTACATGAGAATTTTGTTGTAAGGTGTAGGGGATTCCAAAAAGAATCACAATATCAAAAAGGTGCCATTCCAACTCTTGAAGTGTAATTGAACCTGCAGAAAAAAAGTAACGAGAGGAAGCATCAAAGACAACTAACAAAACTAAAAGGATTAAGATAAGAGCTGTAAAAGTAGCTAAATATTTTATAATTTTATCTATAAATAGCATTGCCTTTCTTTATATAAAATTAGGTGCATCATTTGCAAAGAGGATAATATCACCTGCCTTCGTTTGAGATGCTAAAATGTTCGTTATTTTTGTTTTATCATGAAGTATAGTTTTTTGTTTTACTTTTAAGTTGTCATCGAAAAGTTTTGAATTAAGTGTTCCAGTTACGATAACGATATCAAAAGTTTCATTTATCGCATTTATAAGTTTTAGATTTAACTCTTCGATACTCTCTACAAGTCCGGGGGTAACGATAACCTTATGCCCCCCTTGATGAAGGGAACAAAGCCTAAGTGCTTCAAGCATTCCGTCAATATTACCATTATAGCCATCATCTAAAATTATTTTTCCACCAGCTTTGATGAGCTGAAGTCTATGCTCTACTGGAGTTAATTTTCGAACTGCCTTTACAATCTCTTGCTCGCTCATTCCAAACTGTTGTGCTATCTTTACGCAGACTTCAATATTCATAGTTTGAAATGAGCCTAAGATATCAGTATGAAAACTAAGACCATCAAGCAAAAAGTCTGTCCCTTGTAAGGTAGCATTAATATTTGATACTCCGCTTCCAAAAAAAGTTACTTTGTCATGTATCTCATCAGTTACCGAATTATGAATATATGCATTTTCTAATTTTGGTGACTGCATAATCTCTAATTTAGTAGCAATAATATTTTCTATAGACTTAAAATACTCTATATGTGCAAGCCCAACCTTACCCACTACTACAGTTTGTGGCTCTACAAAATTTGTAATTTCATAGATATCCCCACTCTCTCGCGCTCCTGCTTCACAGATATAAATCTGAGTATTTTCAGGTAAAGAGTCATTTACATCACGCATAATACCACCTAGAGTATTAACACTTCTTGGCGTTGCATAAACATTATACTTGCTGGACAATATCTCGGTTAAAAAGTTTTTAATACTTGTTTTTCCATAACTTCCAGTTATTGCTATTACTTGAAGATTATTCATTGAGGTAAGTTTCAATTTCGCTTGTTTTTTAAAACTTTCAAATAAAAACTTTTCTATTAAAAAACTACCAATATATGCGACCGCCAAAGGCATAAACACACCATAGATCTCACAGGCTGATTTTAAAGTACAAAGTACATCTTGAAAAAGAGTAAGTCCTATGAGTAAAATCAAAAATCTTTTTACGCGCCATGTTAAAACAAGCTTCTTATCTAGTTTTTTATGCCAAATAAATATACTTGGAAGTACTGCAAAATAAAAAAATATTGCAAAAAACTTGCCAGTAGTATAGTAAGCAATCAAGGGAATAAAAAAGTAAAAAAGATGCCAAAGTGGTTTGTGATGCTTCAGTACTACACGTGAAAGCTTATAATCATACCATTGTAGGTTTGTAATAAGGTACCAGCCTAAAGTTGTTACTAAAAGTACATTTGTAACAAAGGCCATCAATACTTCATAATCTTGCATACTAATGCTCCAAAGTTTTTAAAAATGTTGCTTCAATTTGTTTAGAAATTTCCTCAGCATGCTTCATAAAGAAGTAGTGATCACCCGTATATATCTCCAAATGTGAATCTTTTAGAAGTGCATCTATTTTGTGTGCAGACTTCAATGGTGTTGCACTATCCTTATCCCCCCAACAAAGTAACGCTTTGCCATCATAATCTTCAAACTCTTCGCTAAAGTCTTCATCTACTACATTTTTAAATGTTTCATACATAGGCTCGCTTAAACTCTTAGCATCTTGGGCTACAAAATACTTTCTAAAACTCGAAAGTCCAAAAGATTTTATTATTTTAAAAAGCATAATTTTCATCTTAACTTTTAGCGACTTTGGCCAAAAAATACCAGCACTTGAAAGTAAAACTAAGACACTTGGAGATAAAACAGTAGCAACCTTACCGCCAAAAGAATGACCAACTATAATATCCTTGCTTGCATTAAGATTTATCATAAATAGTTCCACAATTCGTGCATAATCTTTTGTTGAGAGTACTTGGTTACACGTGCTTCCACCAAAGCCAGGAAGATCTATATAAATATGACGAAAAGCGCTCATATATGGTGAAAAGGATTGGCTCATTAAACCTTTATTAGATCCCCATCCATGAAGGACTATGATGTCAACTTTTGCTTCAGGATTAACTATTTCATAGCTAATATCTAAAGTGTGTTGTTTATACTGAATAGACTTCATTGCCATAATTTACTTACCTTTAGCACTATTGATTGAATGAATGTACTCATAATTCACTTTTATCTTTTTTTCACTAGGCAGTGAGGATGAAAGATCTTCTAATGCTTGAGAAAAATCTTCAAAAAGATAGTTTGCCATAGAGCCAGGAATAGGATTGATTTCATTGAGCAATACCTCTCCATCAACTACAAAAAAGTCACAACGAATGAGGGCACCTTCAAACATATTTTTGTAAACTTTGTCAAACATTGCTTTTAATTTTTGCTCTAACTCTCTACTGATATCAGCTTTTAACACTGATTCTGAACGTGAAAAATCCATATATTTTTTTTCAAAGTCTAGAAATTCTTCTTTTTGTGGTTCTTCTATTATGGAGTATTTCATCTCTCCCTTATATGAATAGCCAGCTAAATTATACTCTTTAACATTCTCAATAAAAGGTTCAACTATAACGCTAGTGTCGTATTCATAAGCAGTATCAAGAGCATAGTCGAGTTCGGACATCTCTCTTACGATGCTCACACCAATAGAGCTTCCTAAGCTTGATGGTTTCACGATGACAGGCAAAGGGAGTGTTATATCTTTTTGAATATCATGATTTAATATCTCATACGAAACAGATGGAATTTTTTTAGCATCACAAAGCCATTTTGTATATCTTTTATCATAAGAAAAAACACTAGCGCTTACTCTTGGTCCAATATAATTAATAGAGTAAAAATCTAAAAGTGCAGCTATAGTACCATCTTCACCATCAGCTCCATGGATAAGGTTGAGTACTACATTTCTATTTTCACTGGACTTAAACATACTTTTTTGAACAAAAGCACCGTTTATTAAGTTAATTACTGGCATTTTTTTATACTCACCACGTGAAAATGTAGTTGCTTTCATACTTGAAGCATCTATGAGATAAAAAGTATGATCAGTATCACAAAAAATAAAACTCAAATCATGTCTGTCTAACTTAGCTTTTAAAGTAATCGCACTTACGATACTTATCTCATGTTCAAAACTAGCCCCACCAAATAATATACTTAATTTCAAATACTATCCCCTACTTCACAAAATTCATTTTATATATCGCTTCATCAAAACCAACAAACGCTTCATCATTAAACTCAACAATTGGTCTTTTAAATAGCATATTTTCTTTACACAACCATTCTATCTTAGCATCATCATTAAGACTTAACTCTTTTAGCTTTAAGTTTCTGTATGTTAAACCTCGATTATTAAAAAGCTTATCCACATCAATATGTTTGAGCCAAGAGTGAACTTTTTCACATCCAACAGAAGTTTTTTTAAAATCAATGAACTCAACTAGTACATCATTTTCTTTAAAAAACTTTCTTGCTTTTCGCACAGTATCACAAGTTGGAATGCCATAAACCTTTATCATTATCTCTCCATAATTAAAAAAGAATATTATAGCACTTTAAACTTCAAGTGTTATAATTGAATATGTCTATCAATATATCTCGTAAAATCAAAATATCATTGTTACTTCTCTCTACAATGGGTGTCATGTCTGGCATAGCCATAGTAGCAACTCTTCCTCTCATTGCAACTACATTTAACTCTATAGAAAATATAGAATTTTACTCAAAGCTTCTTCTTATAATTCCATCGATTATAATAGCTATATCTTCCCCTTTTATAGGACTCTTTGTAGATAAAATAGGTCGTTTAGTCCCACTATATGTAGGATTTACACTCTTTGTAATAGGGGGAAGTTCTGGTTTTTTCTTTAGTACTTTCTCATACTTGTTGATTGGTCGGGCTACATTAGGTATAGGGGTTGCTTTTCTTACAACATCTTCTATAGCTTTAATCGGTGACTATTTCAACGAACAAGAACGACAAAAGTTCATGTCTCTTCAAGGGATGGCAATAGGTCTTGGCGGTATTGTCTTCATCATAAGTGGTGGATACTTAGCACAAATAGGTTGGCAATATCCTTTTTTAATCTACCTTTTACCCATCTTATTTCTACCACTTTTGCTCAGTTCACTTCAAGAACCAAGAATCATTAAAAAAGTTTATAATTTAGAAAACTCTCTCAACACAAAACTATATCCAATTTATTTGACAGCTTTTTTTTCTATGATACTTTTTTATATGCTTCCAACACAAATGCCTTACCTTGTAATAAATAAACTTGGAGGCACCCCAAGTGAGGTTGGCTACTTCATAGCATTTTCTATGTTCATCAATGCCATAACTTCAAAGCAGTATCATAGGCTTAAAAATAAACTCTCCTATACACAAATCTTTAGCATCATCTACACATCTTTTGGTATTGGTCTTATGATAATATCACAAGTAACTTCCCTCTTTGAAATCTACTTAGCATCACTTTTTATGGGGGTTGGATTTGGTTTAGTCTTTGTAAACATAAATATTTGGTTACTCTCACTTGTAGAACCACAAAACAGAGGTAAAGCGATTGGTTTTTTAACCTCTAGTTTTTTCTTTGGTCAATTTTTTTCACCCATAGTTTTTCAGCCAATCATAGTTTTAGTTGGTATTCAAGGTTTGTTTTTTTATATCGCGCTTGTTGCTTTCATAGTCGCTTTACTTTTGTATATCAAAACCAAACTATAGTAACTTCAAAGCCTCTTTAACAAGAGAAGATGTATCATCTCCCTTACATGCACTCAAAGCTTTAGAAATCTTATCTTTTTTAAATCCTAAAGATTCTAAAGCTTCTGTAGCTTGAGTGTAAGACTTTGAAGAAGATGGTGCGTCATCGCTAATTTGGAGTAGTTCTTCATCAAAACCAGCAAGTTCCACTAGTATGCGACCTGCACTTTTAGGCCCAATTCCTGGAACTTTTTTTACTCCATTTAAGTCTTTATTATTTATCACTACTCCAAACTGACTTGGTGTATAGGTAGAACAGATTGCCATAGCGACCTTGGGCCCAACTCCATTAATTTTTAAAAGACGTGCAAACATTTTTTTCTCTGCCATATCTAAAAAGCCAAAAAGAAGTTGTGCATCTTCTCGAAATATTTGCATAGTAAAGAGTTTAATCTCATCTTTGCCTAATGCTGAAAAGGTTTGTAAGGATATAAACACTTCATAAACAATGCCCGCTACAGCTATATGTACAAAAGCAGGTTCTTTATACTCTATTTTTCCCTTAAGTCCTACTATCATTGTACTTCTCTCATAAACCCTCTTTAAGGGCTTCTATCTTATATACACCATCAGCATCTTCCACAATAGCAAATATTTTATCAGAGGAGCCTTCTGGTGGCTCATATATGACTTCAATAGGTGGATCAACTAGTTTAAAAACTAGCTTATTATATCCACTCCATCTATCATGGTTAACTATGCGGGCATCAAAAATAGAATCTTGAAAAGAGGCCGTTTTAGTTGTTAAAAGGATATGTTTATCATTTTTAACAGCATACTCTTTTTTTATAGACTCTAGATGCTTTTCAATTTTTATAAACTGTTGGTATTTTTTTACAAATGATTCTGGCATTTTTACACCATTTTTTTTGTAATTTAAAAGACGTTTTTTAAGTTCTATAAAAGATTGCTTATTTTTTTCTATCATTTCGGTGTATTTTTCTATCTCTTTTTTGATATCTCGTACTGCATACTCAAGCTCTTGAATCTCTTTTTCATTTTCTTGAAGCCCACGCTGCTCAGATCTTTTCAAAAGAGAGTCTATTGTAAAAACATTTTCGTGACCTTGAAGTTTTTTAATATCTATTAGTTTAGAGGCTGTCACTTTTACATATGATCCACATATCTCTATATGCACCTCTTTAGCACGTATATCTCCACCAACTGCTTGAGATACCTCTACTACGTCACCATCTATAATCCCATGTTCAAGTCTTGATACATGAATATTCTTTCCATAAGCTTTTCCCTTATGAATATTTATATCTAATTTATCTGCTCTTATTTCTGAATCTTTATGAGTCTGTCCACCTACACTAGCTTTTTGTGCACGGACAAAGGATTTTGGTCCAGTATTTCCTTCGATATCTATCTCCGTGACTTCTACTGTCATACCTGTTCCAACAGCATCTTTTGTAGCATCCATCTCTTTTACATTCATGCTAACTTCTGAATCAACACCAGCATTGATTGACCCGGTCGTCTTAAAACTAATCGCATCCACATCTACATCAGTTCTAATAGCATAAGTATTATCATCAAAAGTTATATAACCATTTTCTTTAGCCAAGTACTTAATGGAGGTTTTATCATCTTTTATGATGATTGTATCATCTATGTTAAACTCTGGTACATTTACTTCTAAGGGTTCTTTGGCTTCTAAAAATCGTCCTTTTGTACTCCTACCCGATATGCCTTTTTTAGGTTTTATATATTCTATAAGAAGCTCATCTTTAATCACCCCACGAATAAACCCACGTTGAGCATAGTCCACCTTGTCATGTTCACTTAATTCTTCTTTTTGATCATAATGTAATATCAAGGCATCATCTATCGTTGGAGTTGGTTCTATACTTTGCGCAATGAGGATAGTTTCATTTTTTGAAAACTGTAACTTTTGTTCAACTTTCACCTTAGATGATAGTTTTGATATAACATCAGAAACCATTTCATCAAAAATATTTATGAGAATTCCAGCACGTAGTTTTTTGTTATTTATTAAGATAGTCAATTCTTGTTCAAAATCTTGAAAATACTCTATTGTTGAACCAGCTTTGATACTGAGATATACTTTACATTTTGTTGCGTTTGCACCTATAGCAATATTGAAATTTTTGAAATTATCATTTTCTTTATCTTTTGAAAATATCTCAATCTCATATACTTGCTTAAGTTCAAATTTTTTATTTAAAAGTGCACTAGCATCATCGATTTCATAAAGTTCATCATTGGCCATCTCTTCCCAGTCTACTTCTTTTTTGCCATCATTCATTCTAGTAAATGTTTGCACTTCTAAAAGGTTAAAATCTAGACTATCAACACTCACTCCATTTAACTCAGCTATATTCAACAACTCTTTTGCAACATTTTGAGTTTTTACGACAGTTGTGCGTATTTTATTTGATGATGAATTCTTTTTATCATTACTCGAAGAGCTGAAAAATCCCATATATCCCTACTTTTAAAAAATTAAACTCTCTATTTTAATCAAATTTTTGTTAAACTTTCGTAAAATAGATAAAAAAATTAAAAAGAAGCCATATATAGCCATGTTTAAAGCGATATTTACAAATAGTTTTGGTATTTTAGTTTCCAGAATATTAGGGTTTTTCAGAGATGTACTCACTGCTTCTGCTCTTGGTGCAAACATTTATAGCGATATATTTTTCATAGCATTTAAACTTCCTAACCTTTTTCGTCGCATCTTTGCTGAGGGTGCCTTTACACAAGTCTTCATTCCTGCTTTCACGCGTTCCATCCATAAGGGTGTATTTTTAGCACATATTTTTTTAGTGTTTCTTAGCATCATCATCATCCTTAGCATCATAGTAAATCTTCTTCCACAACTTGCCACGAAAGCTATGGCTGTCGGATTTGATGCACAAACAATAGAAATTGCCTCCCCTTATGTAGCAATAAACTTTTGGTACCTACCGCTAATATTTGCCGTTACCTTTTTAAGCACCCTCCTTCAGTATAAACATCATTTTGCTACAACAGCATTCTCAACTACACTCTTAAACTTATCACTTATCTTTGCACTTCTACTTTCACAAGATAAATCAGAAGCACAAATCGTTTACTATCTTTCATGGGGTGTTATCATTGGCGGAATATTACAATTAGCTGTCCATATCATTGCTATACGTAAAATGGGTTTATCAAAACTAATCATTGGTGGATTTAAACACCTTATACTTAAAGCTAAAAAAATAAAAAAAGAAACAAAAAAATTCAATAAACAGTTTTTTCCTGCTATCTGGGGAAATTCCACTGCTCAAGTAAGTGCCTTTTTAGACACATTTTTAGCATCATTTCTCATAACTGGTTCTATCTCTTACCTTTACTATGCAAACCGTATTTTTCAGCTCCCACTAGCACTCTTTGCAATAGCAACTTCCATAGCACTTTTTCCTCGTGTAGCAAGATATATAAAAAATAAAGATGAAGAAAAAGCTTTAAACTACTTAAGTAAGGCCTTTTGGTTTTTAATGTACTTGCTCGTAGCATCATCTATTGGTGGATATATTTTAGGTCGAGAAATAACTTGGTTATTATTTGAAAGGGGAGCATTTACTCAAGCAGATGCACAGGTTACTACACAGGTTCTTCAAATGTATATGATAGGACTTGTCCCACTAGGACTTCAAAAACTTTTACTTCTTTGGCTCTATGCAAAAGAGATGCAACTACGTGCAGCTAAAATTGCTACTTTTTCCTTAGCATCATACATATTTTTTGCATTAACTTTTATATCACCACTAGGAGCGAGTGGTCTAGCCTTAGCATCAACAATCAGTGGATTTGTAGGTTTTAGTTTAACTATAAAAGCTTTTGGAGTAAGTAGCTTTAAGAAGATTTTTTTCAATAAAAATCTTTTTTATTTAATCGTTGGAGGGATATTACTGAGTTTTATTCTTTTGTTATTTAAAAAGTTTTTACAAACTATCTAGTAAATCATCTATCGAATCTTCTAAAATTTCATGATTATACATCTCATCATCTGCTTTTCTTAGCGCAAAGCTTATGGAATGCTCCGAGAGTGGTTTATTTATCGGTATAGCTGTTTTAATGATTTTAAGAGCAGTTGCATATTCATTACTTTATTTATGACAATCTGTCAAAGTTTTTTCTGGTTTATCAATATAGCTATAACCATTATATATTGTAAATATACCATAAAAGAGTACAGTTATCGATGCTATGCTCATCATTATAGAGCGGAACTTAGTGGCACGGGCAAGTGAAGTGATAAAACCTAAGGAAAACATGGCAGGCATTGTACTCATCCCAAAGATAAACATAACAAATGCTCCATAGAATGGACTTGCTGTACTAGCAGCAGTAATAGCAAAAAAGTATACAAAACCACAAGGAAGTAACCCATTTAGCATACCTAGTGAATAAAAACTAAGGTTTGATTGTGAGTTTAGTATGGTATGAAAAGTTTTTTTATATATTTTCGAAGATGAAAAGGAGTGCTCGATAATAGTTAAAAATTTAAATTTACCAAGCAAGGATAAACCAGCTAGAACCATTGCAAATCCAGCAAATATAAGTAAAAATCCATTAGCAGTATTTGAGTAGGTGATTACACCACCTAGATAACCAAAAATAGCACCAAGAAGGGTATATGTACTTATCCTACCAAAGGAGTATAAAAGATGTGCAACTCCTTGAGAGATTTTGGGTGCATCTGGATTTATCATCTTTGTTGTATAGGCCATTACTATACCTCCACACATCCCTATACAATGTCCAAAAGAGCCTATAAAAGCTATAGAAATTATAGTGATAATATTTACACTTTCCATCTATCTTCCTTGAAGTTGTTTTTTGATCTGAACATTATTCATATTTTCACCTCGAAGCATCTTTAAAGACATCTCTTCATATGTAATAAAGTGCTTTTTTTTAAATTCATATGCACCAAAACCATTTCCCATAGGTGTGACATCATTCACTGAATAGTAAGCTGATTTAGCATTTATAAACTTTTTTGTATCTCTAGTTTTTACCCATATTATAGCTTCATTTTGAAAATTTTTATCACTTAACCAGTGAACCATACCACCATGGTCATGAAAAAAATATGTTTTATTACTTGGGGATATTACCTCTGAAACATCAACAAGATTATCTATAACCATTCCACAGTCACTATCTTGGTAAATCCCTGCTTGCATTACTAAAGGATGTTTTTCTTTATTCCCCTCTACTACAACAATCATATTTTTTTTATCGGCTAAAGATAAAAATAGTCCAATTATAATACTGACAATTATTATGAAAACTACTACATTTTTCATCTTCTTTTTTTACCCTTCCCTAAATCATCACATAATAAAAAAAGTTCTAGGTCTTTATGCATATCATCATCTAATGATTCCCAGATTTTTTTCTTTTTAGCATATCTATCTAAGTCTTCAGTCTTAGATTTTTTGATATCTCGTATGAGATAATGATACCTGACTAGATTTTTTGTATAATTACTTACAAAACTCCAGTTTTTAATAATATTATAGCTTACCTCTTCATGGTCTGTAAAGCTATACTCGTGAAATTCAAAATCCTCTGCATCCTTTCTAAAAGCAGTAACTGGCTTTCCAAAATCATGCATTATAGCCGCAGGAATAAACCCATAATAACCTTTTTTTACTACATAATACAACACCCTGAGTGTATGAAGTAACACACCATGTTGATGCCACTTATTTTGCGTAAAAAATAGTGACTCTAAAAATGGACGTGAATAAAATTTATTTCTTATCTTGTGCATAGTTCTTCCTAGGCTAAGGGATGACACACTTCTAGTGTCTCTTTGAGATGTTGTTTTTGTATATGTGTATATATCTGCGTAGTTAAAAGGGATGCATGACCTAAAAGTTCTTGCACAACACGTAAATCTGCTCCACCTGTTATAAGTGCAGTTGCATATGAGTGACGAAGAACATGAGGAGATACCCCAAGATACTTTTGTGTTATTTTAAAGGCACTAATGCGACTGAGTTTTTCACCTTTATAATTACACCAAACATATTGGTTTTCAAATTCTATACTTTGAAGATATTTATTTATAGCTTCTACAGCTATACTTGCTATAGGTACTATACGCTCTTTATCACCTTTTGCATGACGAATATACAACCATCCATCTTCTATATCACCCTTTTTGAGTTCTAAGGCTTCACTAATTCTTGTTCCTGTTGCATACAAAAAAAGTATTAAAGCATAATCACGTTGACCTATCCACTTAGCTCTATTTACCAAAGATAGAGCATCCATAACCTCTTCATAAGATAAAAATTTTGGTAATAGCTTTGGTATTTTAGCTGATTTAAGTTTGGTTTTTTCAAGTAAAAATTGGTTTTTATAGCAAAAATCAAAGAAAGCGTTTAAAGAGGAAAGCTTTCTGTTAAGTGTTCTTTTGTTCTCATATTTTGATAATAGGTCCAAGATATTTTTTGACTCTAAAAGAATAAGAGCCTTACCTAGTTCAGTTTCTATAGATACTAAATCACCCTTATAAGCATCTACACTTTTCTTATTTAATGCTTTTGTGATACTTATGAACTCTATAAAGGCTTCTAGTTCATTACTCAACTGAGATATATTCATCACCTATATAAAATATTTTATCTGAAGTATAGATAAATCCTTCTTCGACATTCGCTTCATAGACATCATATGTAAGTAAATCTTTTGAAAGTTCTATAAGATAACCCTCTTTTTCAAGAGCATATAACTTCTCTTTATAGGAAATAAGTCCTAAAAAATGAGCAAAAGGAAATTTAACCTTTGCCTTCACCTGCAAATCTGATGTTAAAGAGATAATCTCTCCCTGCTTCGTTGTTATATAAAGAACATCATCATCATATATCACATTTCTTATCTCATATTTTGTGCGTATCTCTTTTTGTGCAAAAGAGAGAAGTTTTGTTCCAGTAATAGCTATGAGTTTATCTTCTATAACATGAAATGAAATAATATTGTTAAAATGTTCTTGAGATGAAACTATAATCGTTCTTAATTTCTTTTTTTGTGGAACACTTACAATAATAATCTTACCATCAAGAGTCAAAAACAAAACTAAATCATTCATAAAGTAAGGCTTAACAATTTTTGCATTTACGATAATTGGTGCTGTTCCTTGTTCTTTTAAAAGGAGTTTTTTAGAGCTAATAGAATAAAGGGCTAATTCATTATCTGCAAAAAGTACTGCTAAAATATCATCTTTTACACTAGCAGTAGCTATAGTCTTGCTAAGTTGAAATACCTCTTTCATACTTTTATCTACGATAAACTGCAAAACAAGCTCTCCATCTATACTAGAGCTTATTATCCATCCATCACTGTTTGAGAGAAGCCTATGTTTTTCATCGAGCTTGATTCCAGTGGGTTCATTGCCAATAAATACTTCTCTATTTTCTAGAAGAGCCGCATCAAGTGTAGTATCAACAATACGTTTATTACTTGCATATTGTTTCTCCCATTCCCCTTTTATCATCTTAGGCTCATATACCTCTTTTGAGCTACATCCACTTAAGATTAGCATAAAGACACTAATGACTAATAGACAACTAAACTTCAAAGTACTACTTTACACCATAATGAAGAAGTGCTAAAACAACTTTACTTAAAGGTGATTGTTGTGATACTTTATGTAACTCATTATGTGCTTTATCTATTTCATTTTTATTTAACAAGATGATAGCGCTTTGAACAACTGCTAAATCTTTATAAATAGCACCTTGTCTCATAGCATAATCATTAAGTTCTTGCACATCAGCACTTTGACTTGCCACTTCATATGTAGCTAAATCACCAATCAAAGTGGCCTTAGAAGTTTGAAGCCCTTTCATTGTTTGGATATCTTTATTTACCACTGCTTGAGAGTAAGACCATACATCAAAAAGTGCTGGAGATAAATTTTTCATTATTGTTTGAGTATTTTCATCACTTGGATTTAAGAGGAGTATTGCTAAAGTTTTATTAGCTTCTTTTACGGTTGTTGCTTTATTAGAATCAATAACCACATTTGCGATAACAATAACAATAATAGCTACTACAGCACCAATCATTAAATTTTTATATTTTTTTACAAATCTTTCCGTTATAACTGCTTTTTCAAAAAATTTCTCTTCAGAGTTCAACTCTTCTTTTACCATTTCTATATTTTCTTTTAAGCTCAAAAAAATGTCCTTTTATTAATTAGATGAGATTTTACCTTTATTTTGATATAATCAACTTTAAATAGATGAAATTATAGGAATATTTATGCAGGTAGATGACGTACTTTTAAGTAAATTAGAAAAATTATCCTTTTTAAAAATTGATGAAGATAAAAGAGAAGAGATTAAAGAACAACTATCAGAAATAGTTAGTTTTGTTGACAATCTAAGCGAACTCAATACTGATGGTATTGATGACAATTTTGCTATGAGTGATGATGCTACACAACTCAGAGCTGACACACCCCATATTGACACCAATATCAATGATGAAATCATTGCACATGCTCCTCAAAGTGCAGATCATTTTTTTATAGTTCCAAAAATCATAGAATAAACTACTCAAAGGTAATAATATGAGCGAAGAGATTACTCAAGCAACTCCAGAAAAAAAAGTTATTGATGTTAGAAAACTCCTAAAAAGCACTCTAAAACTTGGTTCATCTGACCTTCACTTAGTAGTAGGGAGTGAACCACAAATTCGAATAGATAAAGAACTCAAAGCTCTAAAACTTGATAAGTTAACCTCTAAAGATATAGACGATATGGCGAACTCACTCATCAAAGAAAAGCAAAAAAAAGAGTTTGAAGAGAACAATGAGCTTGATTTTAGTTTTGAGATAGAAAATGTTGGTCGTTTTCGTGCAAACTATTATAAGACTATTGGAGGAACAGCTTGTGCCTTTCGTATGATTCCGATTGAGATTCCTACCCTTGATGAGTATGGAAATAACCCTATATTTAAAGAGTTAGTGAAAAAGGAAAAAGGGCTTATCTTAGTAACTGGTCCCACTGGTAGCGGTAAATCAACTACCTTAGCATCAATGTTGCACGAAATAAACCTCACAGAACGAAAACATATCATCACCATTGAAGATCCAGTAGAGTTTGTACATAAAAATGAAAAATCTCTTTTTTCTCAACGTGATGTTGGAAGCAACACAGAATCTTTTTCTTCTGCAATCAAGTACGCGCTAAGACAAGACCCCGATATTATTCTCATTGGTGAGATGCGTGATGCTGAAACCATTGGAGCAGCACTAACTGCTGCTGAAACTGGTCACTTAGTTTTTGGAACTTTACATACTAACTCAGCACCCGGCACTATCAACCGTATCATAGATGTTTTCCCAGCAGATAAACAAGCTCAAGTTCGGGCACAACTCTCAGCTTCTCTTGTAGCAGTTATAGCACAATCATTAATCCCAAGAGTAGGAAGTGGTAAAGTTGCAACGCAAGAAGTTCTCATATCAAATGCTGCCATAGCAAACTTAATTCGTGAAGACAAGGTACATCAACTTTATTCACAAATGCAACTCAATCAAAATGAAACAGGTATGCGGACACAAACACAAGAGATTATGGAACTTTTAGCTAAAAACATCATTACGAAAGAGAATGCTGTTAAAAACTCTAACAGGCTCGATGAACTTAAAAAGAGTTTAGAAAGTCTCTAAGATTTTCTAAACCGTATCATTTTAAACCTTTCCCCTAAAAAATTTGGCATTATAAGCATTTTTGCTTTTTCTAACTCTTGAGTATATATCTTTTCACTAACATTCTTTTTCAATATCTCTAAAAGGTCTAATAAACCCATATCAATAAGCGCTACCATTTGCGCCTTTAACTCGATGAACTCTACACCAGAATCCTCATAAGCATCTTTTACGTGTGCAAAAGTTACATCATACGTTATATCTGCATTCTTAAAAAGCACCTCACGTTTAATTTTTTCATCAAAAAATGGTATCACCTCATGTTTATCGTATACTCGAAGGGAAAAATCTGGACGAGCTATCATCTCACCATAATCAAAGCTCATAAACTCAAATTTTTGAGCGGCATTACTCATCTCTTTGGCAAACTCTTCATAGCCAAGGGCAATCTCACCTCTATCTTTATGATACTTTTTAGCCTTAGCATCTACCCAACTGTCTTCTACATCAAACTCAACATCATGACCGTTAACTCTTGCTATTTTTCCTTTAAAGTAGAGTTCACAAGGAAAGGCATCAAATATCTCATTGGCTATAAAAAAAGCATTTTGACATTGTAACTCTCGTAATGATTTGTAATGTTTAAGCGTAACTACATCTCCAAAACTTTCGTAAAAGTAATTCCTTTGTTGTTCTTGCAAAGCATCAAAACGTTCAATGATTACAAACTCAAAACTTTCTAGCAAAATGGGTCTTAATGTATAAATAAACTGCACAACATCAGCTAAAAAATAACCATGATGCGCACCTATCTCGCATATAGCAGCATTTTCACTTAAAAAACCCTCATCAACTAAGGAGATGATATGCTTAGCTATAGTTCCACCAAAAAACTGTGAAGTACTTACTGCTGTATAAAAGTCTCCCTCTTTACCTATAGTTTTATAATCACTATAGTAACCATCATCCCCATAAAGCCACTCACTCATATACTCACTAAATTTCATTAATATTCTTTTTTGTACATCTCATAGAGTGTAAGTAATTCTAATTGCTTATCTATCTCAAAGATCTGATAATCAATCTCTGAGATTGCAACAGAATTTTCCAATAAACCAACATCATATTCCGTTTTATAGCCAGCACTAAAAAGTTCTTTTGTTTCATTTAATAATTTTGTATAAATCTCTTTATTCTCTAGTGAAAGCAACTTTTTTTTATCGAAATTTTCTATATTTTGCATCACTTGTTCATAAATAGCTTGTAATTCTCTTTTTTTATCCTCTAGTACTATTTGCGATTTCAAATAATCAACTCTAGTACTCTCCATGTCATTGAATGACTTTACATCCAAAGGCATAGAGACTCTAAAGCCATAATTTAAATACGCAGTGTCTTTAGGTGTTTGAACTGTTGTACCACCAAAATTTGGATTTTTTAAACTGTCCCAATTATATCCAGCTTGGACTCTAAGTTCTGGTAAATATTTTGCTATCGTTACATTTTTTAGATTTTGAGTTTTTTCTATATCACTTTTAGTAAACTTCAAGACTATATTATTTGTTAAAAAATCTTTTATTTCTATTATCTCCAATTTAGGTATTAAAACATTTTGATAGTCCAAATCACTTATGGCATGAAAGGTAGATATAAGCCTCTCTTTTGCTGTCTCTATATCGTATAATGACTGAATCACAAAGTTTCTTTCAATTACTGCATTATCTAAAAAACCAGAGTCAAGTTGTCCACTTAAATACTGTTCTTTTTTCTGAGATAAAGAGATTTCGGAGTTCTTTATTTGTAATTTTTGTTTTTTAATTTTTAAACTTGTTTGTTTAATTTGCATCAGTAAAGAGACAGCTTCTTTTACCATCTTTCTTTTTGCAACATCTATAGAATAATTTGCATATCGCCTAGAAGCTTCTGCATATTTTATACCAAAGTAGATACCACCACTTTGAAATATTTTTTGATCAAATTTTATTGATTTTTTTTGACTAATAGACTCACCACCATAGGCTTCACTCACCTGATAACTATAATTAAGAAAAAGAGGGTCAATCCACGTGTCACGTAACTTTGAAGACTCTGCTTCATTTTTTTCATAATCATAATTAAATTGCTCTTTTTTGTACTTACTTATATACTTATCTAAAGTATTATTATTTTCAGTCATATCCTCTGATATAAGAGAACTACAAAGAACTAACAGCGCGAGTAAGGGAGTTAAAACCTTCATCTATTTCACCTTTAGTTATTGTGAGTGGTGGTAAAAATCTTAAAGTATTTCTACCAGCTTTGAGAACCATTACACCCTCTTGAGTAGCATGGGAAATTATTGATGCTAAAGTATCTGCGTCTCTAACTCGTAAACCACACATCAAACCAATACCAACTTTTTGTGTAAATAATATTTTATACTCTTGAAAAAAAACTTCTAGTTTATCATTAAAATATTGTATTGTATCATCTAAAGAGCCATCAGCTTTCATCTCATTTAAAATATCTACAACTTCGCAGGTAGCAGCTGTACTTAAATAGTTTCCACCAAAAGTAGAACCATGATCACCTGCAGTGAGTACCCCGGTAAGAGAAGTCATAACAATACCGATAGGTACTCCACCACCAACACCCTTGGCTAAAGTAACTATATCAGGCTTAATATCATACACTTGAGATGCTAAAAATTCACCCGTTCTATATCCCCCTGTTTGAACTTCATCTACTATAAGTAAAATATTTTTTTCTTTGAGTAATTTTTCTAAGGCTTTTACCTCTTTTTTATCTTGAGGTTGCACACCACCCTCACCCTGTACAAGTTCAATCATAACTCCACAAGTATGATTGTCAAGTAGGGATTCAACGTGAGAGATATCATCTGCATACACAAAACCATCAGGAAATGGTCCAAAGTAGTTATGCATAGACTCTTGTCCAGTTGCTTTTACTGTAGTTATAGTTCTTCCATGAAAAGATTGTTGTAAGGTAATAATTTTATACTTTTTAATTTCACCATCTTTTTCGCCCCATTTACGAGCTATTTTTATAGCACCCTCGTTTGCTTCTGCCCCACTATTTCCAAAGAAGCATTGCATCTCTAAGCCACTTGCTTTTACTATCTTTTGAGCAGCCTTTGCTTGTGGAGCAATGTTATAAAGATTAGAAATATGAGTAATTTTTGATATTTGTTTTGTTATTGCAGAGTTTACTCTCTTATTTGCATGTCCAACACTTACAACACCAATACCTGATGTAAAATCAATATACTCTTTAGCATTAATATCGATTAATCTTGCATTGTCACCACTCACAAACTCTACGTCAGCTCTACCGTAAGTAGGTAACACATATTTATCATTTAATTCTTTTGTATTCATAAGATACCTGTACAATATTTTTATAAGATTATATCAAAATATAAGTAATTTAATTGGTAACTTTAGGCTTAGTAATAAGATAACCACCTAAAATAATAGGAATTATTCCTAAAAGTTGACGAAAGGAGGGTACTTCTTCTAATATAAAATATGCAAAGATAATTGTAAAGAGTGGTATGAGAGCAAGTAAGGCACTTATTTTAGTTATAGCTATACGGTGTAAGGCTTCTATATATAATACTTTAGATACACCCAAAACCAATACTCCAATAGCCAGTAAATAAGGCGAAGCAGAGATGATTTTTTCTACACTTGGCATTACTTCATTTAAGTAAGCTATGGCAAAGATAAAGGGTATCGCTACAATATTTCTAAAAGCCAATATACTGTGAGCACTGGCAAAATTACGTGCTCGTTTTTGATATAAGTTTGCAAACGGAGCAAGAGCTGATGCTAAGAGAATTATCATATCACCCTTATTTAATTCCATACTCTCTGGTAATAAAATATCAATAGCACCTATACCCATAATAATAGCACCAAGAGTATGCATACGAGAGAGTTTTTCACTGCCTATAACATTAAAATATAGATATGCAAAAAGAACTTGAAGAAATATAATAACAGCCATATTGCTAGCTGTAGTATACTGAAGCCCTAAAAACACTAAAATAAATAAAGTATGAATAAAAAAAGTTGTTAACAGTAAATCTTTTCTTGCCTTAGGGTTAAGTAGTTCATGAAACCTATTCTTATATATAACTAATGACATAAATATGATAGCTGCTATTATTATGCTAAAAAGGTACGAATACATTGCTCCAATAAGAGCTATACTAAACAACGAAAAGATTGGAAATAAGCTCTCCAAAACAGAGACTAAGAGCATATAGATTTCGCCTTTTCTTTCTTCAGTATTTTGTGTATTTAACATTTAGAAATTTCTACTTTATCCTCTTGATATACGGCACATTTTCCATCATGACTATGAAGTGAACTTGTTAACGCATTGACACCTTTTGTTCCACTATAGATGAGTACACAATCATCTCTAAGATCATCGTTTATCTGAACTTTTGCTTTTATATTACCATTTTTGGACGTTACCATAATCATTTCATCATCACTATAACCATGCGATGCATTGATATATATATGTTCCTCTCTACTAAACTGAGAGTTTAAACTTTTAGCACTTTTTGGAGTTATAATGTACATTTTTTGAGAATCTTTGTTTTTCGTATCAAATTCTTCTAAAAATAAAAACTCATTATCCTCTGTATCAAAACCATTTTTATAAGACTGCGGCTCTCTTTGGACTTCTAAATTTCCTGTATCATTTTCATGTGAAAAACTTTTAAAATGTTCTATGTATTCACTTTCGCTTCTAAGTTTTATACTAAATTGTGTGCATAAATAAGCAGTTAAATCATACTCACTTATACCGAACTCCGTATCTGCGACCTTTGGCATTAAGCTCATTACATTGTGTGAGTAAGATGTCCTAATATCATTTTTATATAAAAAACTTTTAGCCGGTATTACCAAATGAGCCATTGCACTTGTTTCATTCTCATAAAGTCCAAAATAGACTATATTTTTCACTTGAGACAACTCCATAGCTACTCTAAGCGAATTAGGCATTTGAGACATTGGGTTAGCCCCTTGAATAAACACAGTATCAAATGCACTAAAGTTTGTATCTACCTTAGATACCCTCTTCGCATCAGTATTGAAGGGAGATTTTATCCCTTGCTTGGAACTACCAAGATATGCAACTCCACACCCCTCTTTATTAAACAAACCTAAATTTACTGCAAAAGCATCAATACAACGCATTACATCTGCGCCATCTCTATATTTTTGTATCCCAACACCACAGACTATAGCTACTTTTTTATTTTGAACCATAGAGAGTATTTCCCCTATCTGCCCTAAGGAAACATCCATCTTATCTAAAGTTTTTTTAATACGAAGTGTTTGTGTCAACTCATAATACTCTTCACTTTCACTCGCATATTTATCTAAAAAATCTTCATCACAACCATTTTCGATATGTAAAAAACGACTTAAAAGCATCGCAAGTCGGATATCAGTATGAGGCTTAATCTGAATATATAAATCAGCCATTTTAGCTATCTTTGTTTTTACAGGGTCTATCACTATAATAGTTTTATCTTTTAGTAATGGCAACAAGTGGGATGAAGTCGTATGAGGATTTCGCCCCCAAACTATGACTACCTCACTCTTATCAATTTCTTCCAATGTCATGTTGTTATTACTTCCGCGACCTTCTAGTATCCCAGCTTCCCCTGCTCCATCGCACAATGAGCCTTCTGTAAGTGTAGCACCATAGCTAGCGAAAAAGTGATCACTCACTTCTTGCATAAGTCCAAAATTTCCACTACTACGGTAGTGTAATATTTTATCTTTTTGTGTTTGGAATAGAACCTCTTGAAGTCTTAAAAGAGCCTCATCTAAGCTAATCTCTTTTCCATTGTATCTGGGATACTTTATAGTTTCATTTTTTTGATAATGATTTAAATGTGGACATAAAAAACCATTCGTATGCCCCTCTTTCTTTGCTTTTATCAGACCTTCGTCATAGATAATTTCACAAGCATCATAACAATCAAGTGGACATGCAGTACTTTTACTCATCTTTTAATTCAATCTTAACTAATTTTGAGAAAACAGTTGGTGCATTAATAATTATTTGTGCCATATATTTTGATATATTTTTGCTATCTGCGATATGCGAAACTCTAGTGACTTTATATAAGGTTTTTATACCATCTAAATAAACCACTTTTTTTTCTACATCTGCTAAATCACTTTCATTTAAATATATAACTAATTTAGCACGAGAAACATCTGCAACCTTAGCCAAAGGGGTGGCTATATTAACAACTTGTCCAGGTTTTACTAAAAGCTCATAAAGAACGTAACCCTCTGCTTTTAAATTTTTATAATACACACTACGTCTTAATTGTGCCTGTCGTAATTTTAAGTCTGTAATCTGAACTTTTAAATTTTGAATCTCTTTATCTGTATTTAAAAGTGAATTTTCACTTATTACCATGTCATAATATTCTTTATCTTTTTCTATCTGCGATTTTATTTTTAAAGCTGCAACACGCTTATAATTAGCACGTTTTTTTTCTGTTGAACTTCGTAAGTTATTTAAAATTTTATCATTTACTTTAACTGTGTATCTTAAATAATTTAATTTTTCTTTTATAGATTTCAACTCTTTATAGTCAAGTACTGAATCTATTTGTAAATAAGGCTTACTTGAGAGCTTAAACCCTATCTTATCCTCATCTATGAAAGTAACTTGCCCTGAAACATTCGAGCTAATATCTCTAATTTCATAAGGATTTACTTTTGCATAATACTCACTTGCAAACACTCCAATTACACTAAAAAATAAAATTAAAAAAAATTTCATCACTTTCCTTCTTTGAATATACATCATTTTACCATTTGATTATTAACATTAATACCTAATTCATTTTATTTTAGCTATTATTGTTAAGAAATATAAAAAGGATAAGAATGTCTGTTTTAGATAATGTTGATGCTGCGACAAACCTAGCGAAAAATAATGAACTTCAACTTTTAGTTTTTAGAGTAAGCGAAAAAGATGGGTCTGCTTTTTATGCTATTAATGTGTTTAAAACTAGAGAGGTTGTAGAAGCTAAGAACCACTTTTTGACTCAAATCCCATCTTCACATGCACTTCTTGAAGGCACGATTATGCTTCGCGGTGTTCAAATACCTATTTTAAATTTACCAAAATGGCTCAATGTATCTCTAACAAAAGATGAGATGGCAAAGTCAAATATTTTGATATGTGACTTCAATGGTATTATCATAGGTCTTAGAATTATGTCAGCTTTCAGAGTTATTAAGAAAAACTGGAATGAGATGCATGCACCTGATAGTTACCGTCAAAAAGATGGTGTAGTAATGAATGATACGCGGCTTGAAGACGGTAGTATATGCTTGATACTAGACTATGAAAAGCTACTAGCTGATGTCATTCCTCAAGCTATGGTAAATGTCCTAGAATCACCTGCAAACATTAAAGAACTTCTTATCCCAGAAAAACTAAGAGATGGTACTGTGCTTATTGCAGAAGACTCTAAAACTGCACAAACACATCTTAAACAAATTTTTAACAATGCTCACTTAAATTTCAAAATGTTTGATAATGGTAAAAAACTTGTCGATTATATATTTGCTATGGAGGACCCTAGCATCATCCCTGCCATCATCACAGATATTGAGATGCCAGAGATGTCAGGTTTTACAGTATTGCAAAAATTAAATGCGGACAATAGAACCATAAACATCCCAACCATAGTCAATTCTTCTATGACAGGACAAAACAATAAACGTGAGGCAGAAGTCTTAGGGGCAAGTGGCTTCATAGACAAAACTAAATCACACAATGTAATACCCCTAATAATAGACGTAATGAACGCTTAGAAATAAAATAGCGACGTATTTGCGTCGTTAGTTCTTCGTCACATACTAATGTATGCTTCCTCATCACTGCCTAGCAACTACATCACTCTTAAGGGCACCTCTAAAAACCCTTATAGCCTCAGAGCCAAAAAGAGAGGTAAGATTGTGCAAAACTTTTTTGAACCATAATAGCTACGGTGATGAAAAATTTTGACGCAAGATTGCCTCTCTCTTT
>Ga0256840_1001002_pt1 | contig 27636 bp, 27 predicted proteins | sample 355202metaG_FD_185969 | JGI IMG/M metagenome (GOLD analysis project Ga0256840, IMG submission 185969) | Hydrothermal vent microbial communities from Mid Atlantic Ridge, Atlantic Ocean - 355-202 | ecosystem: Environmental > Aquatic > Marine > Hydrothermal vents | place: Atlantic Ocean: Mid... | reverse complement strand
GTAGAGATAGGTATCTTCTCTGCGATGTGGTCTGAACACTGTTCTTACAAGTCAAGTACAAAGTATCTCAGAGGGTTTCCTACGACGGCACCTTGGGTTATACAAGGGCCTGGAGAAAATGCAGGGGTCATAGACATCGGTGATGGTATGGCGGCTGTATTTAAAATGGAGTCTCACAACCACCCATCATTTATAGAACCTTTTCAGGGAGCTGCTACAGGTGTAGGTGGCATACTTCGTGACATCTTTACCATGGGTGCTAGACCTGTGGCAAATATGAATGCTTTACGTTTTGGTACGGTTAAAGGTGACTCGGATACTGCGAAGTACCAAAGACACCTTGTGCGTGGTGTGGTAGATGGTATTGGAAGTTATGGTAACTGTATGGGTGTACCTACCATCGGTGGAGAAGTAAGTTTTGATGAATCTTACAATGGAAACATCTTAGTCAATGCTTTTTCACTAGGGCTTGTAAAGTCAGATGAAATTTTCTTAGGTGTAGCCTCTGGTTTGGGTAATCCTGTTATGTATGTAGGCTCTAAAACTGGTCGTGATGGACTAGGTGGAGCAGTGATGTCTTCAGACTCCTTTACAGAAGAGTCAAAATCACTTCGTCCTACGGTACAAGTAGGTGACCCATTTACTGAAAAACTGCTTTTAGAAGCGTGTTTAGAACTATTTAAAACCGACCTCATTGTAGGTATACAAGATATGGGAGCAGCGGGGCTTACCTCTTCTGCCTTTGAAATGGCAGGTAAAACGGGAGCTGGACTCATCATGCACCTAGACAAAGTACCAGCTCGTGAAGAGGGTATGACACCGTATGACTTTATGCTTTCTGAGTCTCAAGAGCGTATGCTTATTTGTGCCAAACAAGGAAGCGAGCAAGCTATTATTGACATTTTTGAAAAGTGGGGACTTGATGTTGCGGTCATTGGTGAAGTAACAGACACAGCACGTATGGAACTCATGTGGCATGGTGAAAAATGTGCAGATATGCCCATAGCTCCTGTGAGTGAAGAAGCACCTGTGCTTGACAGACCTATAGCACGTCCAGAGTACTTGGACGTTGTCAATGCAAAAACAGTAGACAGTTTTGATGCCGTAGCAGACCAAGAAGCTTATGAAGCATTACTCTCACACATAGAAGTCTCAGACAAAGCATGGGTCTATAACCAGTATGACTCTATGGTGCAAACAAACACAACAAAACACCCTGGAAGTCTTGATGCTTCGTGTATTCGTATCAAAGAAAATGGTAAAGCACTTGCTATGTCTTCTGACTGTAACCCAAGGTTTTGTTACATAGACCCTAGAAAAGGTGCAGCTTTAGCAGTAGTTGAGTCTGGACGTAATGTGGCGATGTCTGGAGCTAGACCACTTTCTATTACTGACTGTTTAAACTTTGGTAACCCAGAAAACCCAGAAGTGATGTGGCAGTTTGCCGAATCTTGTGAAGGTATAAAAGAAGCATGTTTAGAGCTTAATACCCCAGTGGTATCTGGTAATGTGTCACTTTATAACGAAACCAATGGCGTTTCAGTATTTCCTACACCTGCCATAGCCATGGTAGGACTTAACGATGATGAAACAAAAGTACTGCCTTCTAGTTTTCAAGAAGAAGGTTCTCAGATACTCCTCGTAGGTGAAACTACAGGGGAGTTTGGTGGGTCTTTGTACATTAAAGCACTTCATGGGGAAACAGCAGGAAGCCTAGCAGAGTTTGATTACAAAAAAGAGCTTGCTCTTTGGGAGCTAGTCATTGAAGCCAATAAACTTGGTTTCCTTCACTCTGCTAAAGATGTCAATGTTGGTGGGATAGCTATTGCACTTTCTAAAATGGCAGCAGTCTCTAGCATGGGAATTACAGCAAATGTTGCACTTCAAAATAGTAGAGATATTTTTGATGAGTCTCAAAGTAGAGCTTTGCTTGAAGTAAGTAACGTGCACATGATGGCAGTGATGGGTATGGCCAAAGATTTAGGCTTAGACATTAGTATTATAGGCGCTGTTGGTGGTGATGATGTTAGCATCAATAATCTTGCTATGCCACTGGATAAAGTACAAGATATTTATTTTAATACTTTTGCAAGAACGATAGAACAAGATATATAATATAAACGTGTTATAATCTCACCAAATTTTATAAAGGAGCCATCATGCCAGCACTATTTGTACATCTGTTTAACGCTGTTGCTGATGCTCCTTTGATTAAAATAGTCAAGGCTTGTCACTGTAACTGTTACTTCAAACTTAAAACAAGACTTGCTCTACTGCTAAACCACTACATCCCAAGATGTCCTTTTTACTGTACGTATTTTGCTTTTAGACGTACAGGTGTGCATCCTCCACAAAACTTTTTCTCATAAAATAACTATCACAATAATACCGTAGGGTGTATTTTAATACACCCTTTCAATTTACATATGGCTTGTTTGTGGTGCATTAAAATGCACCACTACATGTATCCATATACAAATAAATACAGGATATATTTATGTCGAAAAATTACATCGTAGGATTCCCACGTATTGGGGAACAAAGAGAACTCAAAAAAGCACTAGAACTTTACTGGGCGAACAAAACAACATTTACAGAAGTAGAAAAAGTAGCTTCTACCCTCAAAGCAAGACACTGGAACTACCAAAAAGATGCAGGCATAGACTTCATCTCATCTAACGATTTTTCACTCTATGACAATGTACTTGACACTGCGGTCATGTTAGGAGCCATACCTCAGCGTTTTCAAGGTCTTAAAGATGAAGAGCTTTACTTTGCTATGGCAAGAGGAAATAAAACGGCAGTTGCTCAGGAGATGACCAAGTGGTTTAACACCAACTACCACTACATCGTCCCAGAACTCTCACTAGCAGATGAGTACACGCTCAATGCCGACAAGATTTTAAATGAATACAAAGAAGCTAAAGAACTGGGTATCAAAACCAAAATCAACCTCATAGGCCCCATCACATTTTTAGGACTTTCTAAACGTGTAGACAGAGGAGATACCTATGAGTTATTTGGAAAAATCCTTCCTATCTACAAAGAGCTTATAGCTAAAATAGCTGCACTTGATGATGCCATCACTATCCAAATAGATGAACCCATCTTTGTTAAAGGTGTAGAGCCAAAAGTACTGAGTCTCATAAAGCCTTGTTACGATGCTTTGTGTACAGTCTCTAGTAACATAGACATCATCGTCACCACATACTTTGAACACTCACATGAAGCCACAAAAGTACTGGTACATACACCTGTTTGGGGCATAGGGCTTGACTTCTTACATGGGGAACAAAATACTCAGAGTTTAGAACTCATTAAAAACAGTGATAAAAAACTCATCGCAGGTGTGGTAGATGGTAGGAATATTTGGAAAAATGACATTGCTAAAACAGCAACACTTTTAGAAAAGTTAGCAACTGTAGTAGACAAAGAGAACATCATCGTCTCAAGTTCTTGTTCACTTTTACACACCCCTTTTAGCCTAAAGTATGAAGAAAAAATGGACGCTGAAATAAAAAACTGGCTCTCTTACGCTGTTGAGAAGTTAAGCGAAATATCCTTAGTTTCTAAAGTCTTTTTTGATGGTATAGAAAACCTAAATGTAAAAGATGCCATCGCCTATAAAACTAACATAGATGCCAACACGCTTAGACAAAGTTCGTCTCGCATACACAATAAAACAGTACAAGACAGAGTTACAAACTTTACAAAGCTAGAACGTGAGGGCAAGTACGAAGCACGCATCAAAATACAAAAAGAGATTTTGGGCTACAAAGACTTAGCTACGACTACCATAGGTTCATTTCCTCAAACTCCTGAAGTACGCAAAGCAAGAGCAGACTTTAAAAAAGGTGCTATCTCTACAAAAGCGTATGAAACAGAGATGAAGAACTATATCGATGACTGCATAGCCTTTCAAGAAGAGTGTGGACTTGAAGTACTCGTTCACGGTGAGCCAGAACGCAACGACATGGTCGAGTACTTTGGAGAGCAGTTAGACGGCTATGGCTTTAGCCAAAATGGATGGGTACAGAGTTATGGTAGCCGTTGTGTGAAGCCTCCTTTTATTTACGGAGACATCAGCCGTCCTAAACCTATGACTGTGGAGTGGATGACTTACGCACAAAGTAAAACAAACAAAATCATGAAAGGTATGCTCACAGGCCCTGTTACTATACTCAACTGGTCATTTGTACGTGATGACATGGCTAGAGGTGATGTGTCAAAACAAATTGCAGTGGCACTTTCTGATGAAATAGACGACCTACAAAAAGCAGGTATCAAGATGATACAAGTCGATGAAGCTGCCTTTAAAGAAGGGTATCCACTACGTACTGAGAACATCGAAGGCTATGAGGCTTGGGCAGTGAGGGACTTTAAAATATCGGTAAGTACTGCCGAGAAAGAAACACAGATACACACCCACATGTGCTACTCAGAGTTCAACGACATCATCAGAACCATAGAAGCCATGGATGCTGATGTTATCTCTATAGAGACAGCACGTTCAGGGAATGAACTACTCAAAATATTTAAAGAAGTGGGCTACAAACAAGAGGTAGGGCCTGGTGTCTACGACATACACTCTCCACGTATACCTAGTGTAGAAGAGATGGTAGCACAGATAAAACTGCTACTAGAAGTACTCCCAAAAGAGCAACTCTGGATAAACCCAGACTGTGGACTCAAAACCCGAAAATGGGAAGAAGTAAAACCTAGTCTGGTAAACATGGTACAAGCAGTACAAGAGGTACGTGCAACACTTGCTTAAAACGCTTATGAGGCGTGTTATAGCGCCTCATCTAAAGTGATATTTGGCTATAATTCGCCATTATTATTCATATTTTAAAGGTTATTGCATGAGAGCATTAATAAGCGTAAGTGACAAAGCAGGCATCGTAGAGTTTGCACAAGGGTTAGAGAGCCAAGGTTGGGACATTATCTCAACAGGTGGAACATACAAAAAGTTAAATGAAGCAGGTGTCAAAGTCATAGAGATAGACGAAGTTACCAAGTTTCCAGAGTGTTTTGAAGGGCGTGTGAAAACACTTAACCCTTACGTGCATGGTGGCATACTTCACAAACGTGGTGACGCAGGGCATGTGGCACAAGCTAAAGAACTTGGTGTTGAAGGCATAGACTTAGTATGTGTAAACCTTTACCCTTTTAAAGAGACCATTGAAAGAACTGAAGATTTTGATGAAATCATCGAAAACATCGACATCGGCGGGCCAACTATGGTACGTTCAGCTGCTAAAAACTTCAACGATGTACTCATCGTCACAGATGCAAATGACTATACTTCAGTACTTTCTGCACTTTCAAACAAAGAAGACAACCTAGCGTTCAGACGTAGACTCATGATAAAAGCTTTTGAACATACTGCTGCTTATGACTCTATGATAGCAAACTATATGAATGGTAGATTTAACGATGGATTTGGTGAGTATCAGTTCATTACAGGGAAGAAGTCTTTTCAAACACGTTATGGAGAAAACCCTCATCAGCAAGGTGCTTTGTATGAGTTTGACTCTCACTTCTCTGACAACTTCAAGCAAGTAAAAGGTGAGGCATCGTTTAACAACATCAACGATGTCAACGGAGCGTTAAAAATCGCTTCTAGTTTTGGTGATGCAAATGCAGTGTGTATCGTCAAACATGGTAACCCTTGTGGTTTTGCTTTGCGTGACACCTTACTAGACTCTTACACTGAAGCACTCAAATGTGACCCAGTGTCAGCCTTTGGTGGTGTGGTAGCTGTGAATGGTATAGTAGATGCACTAATGGCAGAGAAAATGAACGAAATTTTCTTAGAAGTCGTCATGGCTGCTGACTTTACAGCTGAAGCCTTAGAAGTGTTTGCAAAGAAAAAACGTCTTAAACTTTTCTCTCAGGGTGGTACTAAATTGGTTATGGCCAAAGACTCTCATGACTTCAAGCATGTAGATGGTGGATTTGTCTACCAAAATGCTGACTGCATATGTGACAACGAAGTTCACAACGCTAAAAAACAGTCTACACTCACAGCCTCAGAGCAAGAGATGAAAGACTTAGAGATAGCATGGAAAGTAGCAGGACTTACCAAGTCTAACTGTGTAGTCTACGTCAAAGACTCGGCTATGGTAGCTGTAGGTATGGGTATGACAAGCCGTGTAGACGCTGCACAATGTGCCTTGAAAAAAGCAAAAGAAATGGGTCTAGATGTATCTGGTGCAGCCATGGCATCTGAAGCGTTCTTTCCATTTAGAGATAGCATAGATGCTGCAGCAGAAGCTGGTATAAAAGCCATCATCGAACCTGGTGGAAGCATAAGAGATGACGAAGTTATAGAAGCTGCCAATGAACATGGTGTTTCGCTTTACTTTACTACGGTTAGACATTTTTTACATTAATCTGAACCGTAGGGTGTAGTCCCCCGACTACACCACCAAAAGGGCATCAACATACCATCCCCATTTGCATTGCATAAAATCATTAGAAATTTATATTCCATGAAACCAAACATACATATCAATTCATATTTTATCATGATGATATAAAAAATGATATTGTTTTATGCATATTTTGCCATGGCGGTGTAGTCGGGGACTACACCCTACGGGAATGGAATTTTTTGAAAATATGGCAATTTGACATATTTTTATCAAATTATTTCATTTTTGGTTATGATGTGTGTATGTCTAATTATAAACGAATATATCTGCCAAATTATAGCTATTATCTTACAGTGGTAACCCATGAGAGACAGCCACTGCTGATAGAACATATAGACCTCTTGCGTGACAGCTTTAGGCGAAGTAAAAAAAGATATGACTACCACATAGATGCTATAGTTATTTTGCCTGACCATTTTCACATGGTTATGACACCTGAAAACCCATCTGAATACTCTAAAATTATCACAGCGATTAAGAGAAATTTTGTTTATGGATTAGACAAAGAGAGTAAAATACAAGCCAAACAAAGACTCACTGCCTCCACGCAAAGACGACAACATTCAGGTATATGGCAAAGAAGGTTTTATGAACATACCATTAGAGATGAAAAAGACCTAAAAAACATCCTAACATATATGCAAAACAACCCCATAAAACACGGACTCACGCAAAGCTCTAATGATTGGCAATACAGCTCATGGTATAAACAAAATAATACGACATGATCACACGTAGGGTGTAGTCCCCGACTACACCGCCAAAAGGGCATCATCATACTTTTCATATCTGCATTGCATTAAAATACCATTAAAATCCTACGAAACCAAATATATACAACAATTCATATTTTATCACGGAGGTGTAAAAAATAATATTGTTTTATGCATGTTTTTCCATGTCGGTGTAGTCGGGGACTACACCCTACGGTTTTTGACATAGATTTGTGCTTTGGGTATAATGTGACCATGAATGTAAAAGATAAAATTGACTTGCTTGTGAAGCGAGCCGAATTGATTTATAAAAACTGTTTATCTTTCTTGCTATTGCAGGTGGAAGTTGGATATATGGTATCCGTGATACCGAAGATGCAGTCTTGAGAATTTTAGTCTTTATTGTATTTTTCTTATCAGCATTTGGTATTATTTTAAATTTGTTAAAATTTGGTGAAATCCAAAAACAGTTAAAGAAGTTTAGTAATGATTGAATTATTGTATGGTGCAGGGCTTGTTGGTGCTATTGTGTTAGGGTATATTGCATGGAAAAAACACTGGAAAATAGCCGACATTTTTTAGATATATCCACATTGCATCAAATTATCAAGTCTCGTAGGGTGCAGTACGATTCAGCATTTAGTGCTTAACTTGTAACGAAGCTCCAGCTTAGTTATGCTCTATTAGAATTTAAACGGCACAATAAAATAAATACTGATAAGAAGCCACACAGCTGGAGCTGTGTGGCTAGAGAAAAAATGATATTGTTTTATGCAGGTTTTGCTATGGCGGTGTAGTCGGGGACTACACCCTACGGGAATTTGCTCTTAATTAATCTTTATGCCTAAACTGATACATCATAATAGATGCGGCTATGCCCACATTAAAACTCTTTACTCCCTCCATCATTTCTATCGTCACCACTTCATCGCATAAAGCAAGTATATCTTCTGAGAGTCCGTGTCCTTCATGTCCCATGAGTAGTACCCATTTTTCTGTGACTTTTACTGAGGCTAGGGGAGTGGAGTCTGTTGTGACTTCTGCGGCGTAGATGCGGTAGCCATTAAGTTTTAGTGTTTTAATGGTCTCTTCCATGTTGCTGTAAACATGTGTTTTTAGCATGGCTATGTGTCCCATACTTACACGTAACGCACGGCGTGAGTAGGGGTGAGGACCATAAGAAGGTACAAGGTATGAGTCTATGCCGATGGCTGCAGCTGAACGTGCTATGGCTCCTATGTTTTGGGTGGAGCTTATTTCATCTAGCATGAGGATGTTATTGCCCAAACTATCAAGTGGCGTCTCTTTTGGGCGTATGCCATGCATCATGACGTTGTGGTGTATTTTATGTCCTACTAGGTTTTGCATTTGTTCTTTTGTGGCTACATAAAAGGTGGCATCGGTTACCTTTTCTAGTAATGTGGTATGGGTATCGTAGTAGTCTTGTGTGGCCAAGATGCTACACACTTCTATGTCTTCTTCTATGAGTAGGTTGACTACTTTGGGACTGTCAGCTACAAATGAGCCATCTGCTTTGAAAGCATGCTCTCTAAATTGGTGGTAAATTTGTAGTTGGGGTTCGTCTATATCGCTAATATGTGTAAAATTCATAGGGTATTGTACTTAAATTCTTTGATAGCAAGAAGAAGTAATACTCCGTTTATGTATATTAGATATAATTCTAAATATTATAAGTTAAGGAACAAGATGAAAAAAATATTATTTGGATTATTATTTACAGCAACGATGATAATGGCTGAACTTCAACATGTGTGGGCAACACCAGATTTTACAGAAAAGAACATAAAGATTATAGATATACGAACACCTGCTGAGTGGAAAGAAACAGGGATAGTAAAAGGTTCATATACCATTATGTTCTTTGATGAAAAAGGGAACTTTAACGTAGAAAACTTTTTAAAACAGCTTAATATGGCCGTGAAAAAAGATGAACAGTTTGCACTTATTTGTAGAGTGGGGTCACGTACAGGTATGGTCTCTGAATTTTTGTCAGAAAAACTTGGTTACAAGGTAATAAACCTCAAAGGTGGTATCATGAAAATGATTTATGATGGGTATAAAACAGTTCCTTATAAACAATAATTTTTTACCTAAACCCAGAAAATGTCAAACTTGATTGACATTGACTCAACCTTTTTGATATAATTTCTCTAAATATATAAAGTAAATCAATTATTTAGGATAGAATTATGTCAAAAAGTTTATATGAAACACTCGGTGTGAGCGAAAATGCCTCTGCTGATGAGATCAAAAAAGCTTACAGAAAACTTGCAAGAAAATACCACCCTGATATCAACAAAGATGAGTCTGCTGTTGATAAGTTCAAAGAAATTAATGCTGCGTATGAAGTACTTTCTGATGATCAGAAAAAAGCACAATACGATCAATATGGTGATCAAATGTTTGGTGGGCAGAACTTCCATGACTTCGCTCAAGGTCAAGGTGGGGGTGTAGACCTCGATGAGATACTTCGTCAAATGTTCGGTGGTGGAGGTGGTGGAGGCTTCGGTGGAGCTCAAGGTGGCTTTGGCGGTTTCGGTGGAGGCTTTGGGCCGGACCTTGACATGCAAGCACGTATTACCATTCCATTTATGGTGTCAGTGACTGGCGGTAAACATAATGTCACTGCCAATGGTCAAAGTTTTGACATCAAGATACCTGCAGGTATCAAGTCTGGTGAAACCATGCGTGTACGTGGAAAAGGTAAACAGCATCAAGGACAAGTTGGTGATCTTCTTATACAAGTAGAAGTAGCAAGTTCAGATGAGTACGAAAGAAAAGGCGATAATCTTTATAAAACGTTTGATGTGCCTTTAAAAGAAGCGCTTTTTGGTGGGAAAATAGCCATAGAAACACCAGAAAAAGAAGTGTCACTTAAAGTACCACAAAATACTAAAAATGGTCAGAAATTTAGACTCAAAGGTAAAGGTGTACCTGACAGAAAGACTGCAATGAAAGGTGACTTGTACTTGGTTGCTAATGTGGTTTTACCAGATGTCGATACGCTTGATGAAACATTAAAGAAAGAGTTAGAAGAAAAACTATAACAGTACATTAAAAGGAGTTAGTAATGCATGGTTATGATGAACCAGTCTATCTTATCTCGGTGGTAGCGACGATGTTAGACATACACCCTCAAACACTTAGACAATACGAACGAGAAGGTTTGGTAGAGCCTTCTCGTACGCAAGGGCGCATGCGCTTGTATTCACAACGTGACATTGAACGTATGAAGCTTATCTTGCGTTTAACACGTCAAATGGGCGTGAACCTTGCAGGGGTAGACATCGTACTGCAACTGAAAGAACAGATAGATACTATGCAAGCAGAGATAGACCAACTACGTGAAGAGCTTTTAAAAGTAAACCGTAATGGATCTGTACATGTGAGTAAGGCATTGGTGACTAAAAGCTCTTATGATATTATCATTTTTGAAGACTAATCTTTAACATGTTCGGCTATAAGGTGTATCGCCATACCGTATGAAGTGGAGTTGTTGTAGCGTGTTAGTACTCTGAAGTTTTTAGCACCTAGCCAAAGGTCATCGTGTGTGAGGTTTCTGTTTTTAAGTAAGTAGGCATTTGATTCGTTAAATGCACCTTGAGGTTTGATGCCATACTTTTTGATGCTTTTTAAACTTCGTGTCCGTCTGTGTGAGGTTTTAAGTCCTTTATATCTTTTGCCTTTAAAAGAGGCTTTAACAGCAACAAGTTTACCCTTCTTCCAACCATTCTTGTGCATAAATTTTGCAATGCTTCCGATGCAGTCTTCTACGTCCCAAGGGTTTGTTATGCCGTCACCATTGAAGTCAGACTTATGTTTTCGTGCCATGGATGGTACTTGTTGTACGCAACCCATAGCCCCTGCAAACGAGCCTTGAAGTGTATGAATATTATAGCCTTTTTCACGTACAAGCAAAAAAAGGTGCTTTAACTCACTTTTAAAAAATTTTTTCATACGGTTGGGGTGAAATGCAAGGGTTGTAAGGGCATCTAAAACAGAGTAGTCACCTGTGTATTCACCAAACTTACTCTCTACACCCATAAAGCCTACGATGTAGTCCATGTCCACTTTGTAGGTTTGTTCTGCACGCTTGAGTGTTGTTTTGTATGATTTTTTAAATTGAACTGCTTTAGCCAAACTCTCTTTATCTAGCACATGGGCTTTGTAGCGTTCCCAGCTGCCATTGGTAGTACCTACTTTGTATTTACCTGTGTAACGAGCTAGTGTATCTCTGTCAAGTTTAGCACTTTTGAGTACGGAGGTCATGTACTCACGCTTGAAATGGTACTTTTTTACCATCATGTCTATGAAGTTTCTTACTTCTTTTTTTTCTAAATAATGATAGGATATTGGTGGTCTGTCATCATTTGCATATAACGTGTTAAGCAGAAGGCTAAGTAGTAAAAGTTTTATTAGTTTCAATGTGTTTCCTTTGCTAGGGTGTTGTCCCCTGACAACACCAATAAGGCATCTCTATAAATAGGCTCATCTATAAAACCATATTTCTCATCCATAAAGCCATGATTGTGTAGGTCTGACTCTTCTTCAAAACGTTTTTTGATATGTCCCGCACGAGCTAGTGCTTCATACTCTACCCCAAATACATCATTGGCTATGGCTACTTGCTTTGGTCCCATACAGGCTTTAGATGTAAAACCCATCATCTTCTCATGTTCACACCATACTCTAAAACTCTCTGTGTTGTGATATTCTTGGTACATGAAACTGATGGGGTGTATGCCCGCTGTTTTTGCATCTACTAAAAACTTGGAAAGTATGTAGTCTATAGTAGGGTTGTCTTGTGTGACAAGAGACTGTGGCAGACCAAGAGAAGTGAGTAAGTCAAGTATGCCCAAATTTGCTGTGGTAAATTGTGGGTCTATGCGAAGTGTAGAAAGCGTTTCAAACGCTTCTTTGGTTTCTAGTGAAATGTGTAGTTCTTTCTCGTTACTTAGCAGTGTAAGTGCTTGTGCTATTTGGGTTTGTGTTTTTACTTTAGCCACACGCACTGCATCAAAGGCAAAATCATTTAAAAAAGCTATCTCTTCAGCACCACCATCATTAAGTGGATTGACACGCACGATGATAAAACTGTTAGAATGTTCCATACGAGAGAGAAAAAGTGCTATGTTATGTAGTGCCTCTTTTTTACGGCTTGGTGCGATGGCATCTTCAAGGTTGAGTGTTATCATATCTGCGTTACTCTCATCCATACGGTTTAAGTGTTTTAGTTGCAGAGGGTTTAGCATCATGTTACTTCGTTTACGAGAGTGAGTACAAGGTGCTTTCTTTTTATTTCCGTAGCTAGTAGGTAGGTTTTTTATTGTGTCAAATATCATAGTCAAATCATAGCCAATGATTTATAAACTAAGGGTATAATTCAACTAAAAAGAGGATATATTTTGAGACGTTATTTACTACTTTTATGGCTTGTTACTTTTTCACTTATGGCAAATATGGAGCTTTACCCTAAAAAAGAGTGTGGGCTTTTTAACAACCTAAAACATACTAAAAACAGAGGGCAAGAGGTTTTAAAACTAGACAGAACCTATGAGATGCTCAAACACCATAAAGAACAGTACTTACTTAAAGTGGAGTACGCAACACCGTCTCAGCGTTGGGTAGATGATGACTGTTTAAGCCTTAGACCTTTACGTGGTGCACCTTTATATGGTACAACACAAAAAACTAAACCTAGTAAGAGTGTAAAAATAGAGGATGAACTGGCACATGCAGATAAAAATATGCTTCAAGACTCAAAACAGGTTTTTAATAAAAAGCCTCAAACATCCAAACAAAATCTTTTAGCACTTTCATGGCACAATGCTTTTTGTGAAACGCATAGAAACAAAAAAGAGTGCAAAAGAGGTTTGTCTGACCTAGTTAAGCGTAAGTCTAGTGACACACAGTTTGTCCTGCATGGTCTTTGGCCACAACCACGTAATAATGTATACTGTAACGTAGACAGAGCATTAGTAAATGCAGATAAAAACAGACGCTGGAGAGACCTTCCTTGTCTAGCCTTAGATGAAGATGTAGAAGATGCTCTTGAAAAAGTCATGCCAGGCTTTGCGTCACAGCTGCACAAACATGAGTGGGTGAAACATGGTACTTGTTATGGAACAGATGCTAATACATATTATAAAGATGCAATCAGTTTAGTCAATCAAGTGAACACTTCTGCTTTAGGTAAGTTTTTTACACAAAACATAGGTAAAAGAATTACCTTGCAACAAGTACGTACACTGGCAGATAAAACGTTAGGTAAAGGTACAGGAAATCGCATAGAACTTCAATGTAAAAGAGGTTTAGTGACAGAATTATGGTTACATCTAGGCTCTGGAAGTGATGACTTGAAAACCTTACTTAAAAGAGGTAAAAAAACAAAAAGCAGATGTAAAGGTGGAATGATAGATAAGGCTGGTTTTAGGAGATAACGCCAAATTAAGTAGCCGCTGGCAGATATACGATGAACTCCCCCAAGCACACTAAGCTTTGATAAAATAATGACCTTTGAAAAAAACTGCGCTGCCAGCGGTTAATTGGAATTTTTTGTTAGGCTTATACGTATGAAGATGATTACGACTAATTCATAAAAATAAAATATCAAATAATCTAAAACTAATATATACAAGAGTGATAAATATAAATGGCACTATCACTGCCTTTAAGAAAAATAAACTGTCCAATACCTCAGACATTCCAGGGTCTTTTCTATTATATACAACCTTGACTTCATTTCCTTCCGAATATTTGTTACGTAATTTGGAAAGGTTAAGTAAGTTATTACTGCCTCTCTGTCCTCTTCCTATACTGATTATAGGTGAAGAATAGATCTTGCCACTCACTTGGATATTCATATGCAAAAGAAGCTGAAAATTGACATTCCATATCCTTGTCATAAACAACTTCTTGAATGATTCCTTTAACCCGTTTCATATGCACAATAAATTTGGTGTATTGAATGAAAGCATATCCAAACTATATGGTGAAACAAAAAATAAGGAAAAAAATAAAATAGATCATATCCATGAAGTTAACCTTAGCCTAAGACCAAATTCAGTGGTCACTAGTGGATGTACGATAAACTTTACCAACACACTGAACTTTGATAAAAAAAGACCTCTGAAAAAAACTGCACTGCCCGCAGTCGACTGGAATTTTTTGTTAGAATTATTTAACTTCAATATCAACACCTAAATCTTTTAGTTTTTGAATAAATAAATCTATGTTTACACCAGATTGAGTAGGCTTTAATTTAATTTCTTTTCCATCAACTAAAACCAAATAATGAGAATCAGTGCCATCCGTAAACTTTGATGATTCACAAACAAATTTTACTATTTCATTTGTTTTTATTCGAAAACTAGCTTCACCTATTTTTTCTGGGGCATTCCATATAACCTCAGAATCAGTAATTCTTATATCCCAATTATTTGGGTTTTTGATAAGTCGGAAACTCCAGAAATACAAAATTGGCATTAGGATAATAGAAAACCAACCAATTATATTACCAAAAATAATTCCAGCCTCTTTTTCTTGCACAAATAAAAGATAAAACCAAGCGCTACCAAGCATTAGTGAAAACAAGGTGCAAATAACGAGACCTTCAATACCTCTTTTCTTTGCAGATTGATGGTAGTGGAATTTCATATTTTAATTCTAACTATTTATTAGGGGAACAAAATGTCCCGCTATTATTGTATTTTTCATATGAGTAGTATAGCAAAAGTGTCTGACTATTTCTAAAAATATTTAATTTGGTATCAGGAACTAAATTTTAATTAATAAAATTTGATTTACTATCTTTTACTCAGACTAATTACATTTGAGTATAATACCTCCAAAATTAGAAACTAAAGAAAAGCATACTATGGACAAAACAGACGTACTCGAAGCACTCAAGCACTCAAACGTATTTCTCACTGGCGGGGCAGGTGTAGGAAAGAGTTATATTACCAATGAGATTATAAAAGACTATCGTAACCGTGCTAAGCAAGTAGTCTCTCTGGGGTCTACGGGTGTGAGTGCTGTGAATATCGGTGGGTTTACGGTACATAGCTTTTTTGTCTTTGGTATATCTTCAAACTTTGATGAGCTTAACCAGAGTGACAAACGTGCCAAAAAACGTTTGACAGACTTAAAAAAGGTACTTAAAGCTACTGACCTTATTATCATCGACGAGATAAGCATGGTGAGTACGGACTTACTCGACATGATAGCCTATAGACTTAACAACTATGGCTACTTAGGAAAAGTGCTTTTTGTGGGTGACTTCTTTCAGTTACCGCCTGTGCAGAAACAACATAACCGTAACGATGTTTTTGGTACGAAACTCTATGCTTTTGAGTCTATGGCTTGGGATAGGTTTGACTTGATGGTGATAGAACTAACAGAGATGAAACGTACTACTGATGGGGAGTTTACGCATATACTTTCTAAGGTACGTAAGGGTGAGTGTGATGAAGAGGTTATAGCCTACATGACAAAACTCTGGAACAACGAAAAAATGGAAAAAGACCCCACCTATTTGTACGGACGTAACCTAGAAGTGGAACAAACCAACAGAGCTAAACTTAACGAACTTGAAAGTGAAGAGACCATACTCTTTGCTAACATTGAGATGTTTGGTTCTGTGCATGAAAAGAAGCTGGCAGGGTGGAAAAACATGTTGCCCATTTCAGAACAACTAACTTTAAAAGAAGGTGTACCCATACTTTTTACCGTCAATAAATGGGGTAAGTTTGTCAATGGTGAAAGAGGTATATTACGTAAGATAGAAGATGACCACCTCATAGTAGAAAAAGAAGCAGAGTATGTACGGGTAGAACGCCATGAGTTTGATTTGGTCGATATGTTGGTAAAAGAAGATGGTACTATAGAGACTATCAGTCTTGCAACACTTTCTCAGTTCCCACTGAAGTTAGCGTATGCGGTTACTATACACAAAAGCCAAGGTATGAGTATAGACAACCTTGTGTGTAATGTAGACAATATTTTCGCACCTAGCCAATTTTATGTGGCTATCTCTCGTGCAGTCAATCCGAAGAATCTGAAGTTAGATTTCAATAAAGGGGATTTGACCAGATACTTGGAACGTGTCATTCATGTGGATGAGAGAGTAGTAGAATATTACGCAAATTGAGAACAGTGTATGAAGTAATCTGCTTATGTAATCTAAAATATAAAATATGATTAATACTACAGTAACAATACTATGTTATAATCGTTATATATTATAAAATATAAAATAAGGATTAATCTTGATAAAACGATTTAATTATATATTTATCTTTGTGATACTTTTTGGTTTCTCTGGTTGTGAGTTTGCGGATAAAGTTGAACGTGAAATAGATAGAATTAAAAATCAATACGAAGAGTATACAAGTGATGGTAAACCAAGAGGAGAGAAGCCCTTTACTGTTGTATATCAACAAAATGAAGATGCTAAAACGGCTATTATTTCTTCTTCATGTAGCAATAATGAAGTAGTACAATATACTTACTATAAAACACCTTCTGATGCACATAGACGCTTTTTATTGGACACAAAAAACTTACTTTCTTACCCTGGGCAGTCTACCTTAAAACCATTTTGGGATATGCGTTATATAAACCCTGTAAGTAAATATATGAATGGTGGGGAATATAATTTTTATCCAAATCATGGTGAACGCACAGGCTTGGATGTGCGTAGTGGTAGCCGTAACGTAGCAGTAGGAACAGAAGCTTCTCAGACAGATATAGGTGCAGGTGTAGCACAATCAGAGTGTATAAATGGTGTACTAACAGCAGGTACAACTATTAACTTATTTGATGCACCTGAACAGTATTTGAATTATGCAGGACCACAAAGTACATTTGCCTATAGAATAGGTAGTACCTCTCGTACAAGTCCATGGAGGGCTGATAAAAAAGGCAATTTAATGATACAAGCTTACTTCGACAAACCACTTTATTTTAATTATGGAAATAATTTAGGTGGTGGAGTATATATGGGACTCTTTATTCGTAATAAGAAGAATGGTAAACATTTAAATTTTGTGATAGGCGTTTATGCTGCAGGTACAGCATGGCAAGAAGAAAAAAGTGGTATCAAATTTGATCCAACTACAAATATTGTTCATGTTGCAACCGTCATAAAAGAGAGTTCATGGTGGTCAACCATTTCACCTTCATCAAAGTCTATTCAAGAAGTATTTTCTCTAGACAATGAAAAAACAAATGACGATGGTATTTGGAATAATTTTTATAGAGTGAATATCTCTTATCAAAATTTATTGGCTGTTTTACAAGAATTACGTTCTACACCACCTTCAGGTGCAGAAGGACAGGATTTTGGCTTAAATCCAGAAGATTGGGAGATAACAAATATTATGGTGCAGTACGAACTTGAAGAAACAGGTGGGAAAGCAACTTTTTCTGGGTCATTCAAAGGGTTTGAAGCATATATGAGTGAAAATCCTTTGTAAGCTAATGTATGTAGCTAATGAATTAGGTTGTGACAATAGTAATCATGCCTGCAGGGTTAATTTTCAAGATTGACTCTTTGATTGTTACTATGTCTCCATCTAATTCAATGAGATTATAATTGTTTTCTAAATCTATTTGTATTGTTTCTTCAACTTTTCCATAAAAACTGCCAAGTTTTTTAATAAATTTTACAGGAGTTAAGATGAAAAACTTTCTCTTACTTAGTAACATAAATGGTGTCATAATGAAGTGTATGGGAAGTAAAAAAAGTAAAGAAAGCATATATTTAGTCATACCATTTTTAAGTATGCTAAAACGTAGTGTTTCTGCAAGAAAGATATGTTGTAAATCACCCATGTTTCCTGCTGAAAATAAAAACATTTCGTCATTTAAACTATAGTACGACTGTAGGGTTGTTTTGGGTGTTTTGTCTTGGCTGAGTGATGTAAGGACTTGTTCTAGTTTAGGCACACGGTGTAACTTGGCTATGACGTTAAATGAACCAGTGGCATTGAGTATGACAGATGCGGTATGTTCTAACATGTGTAGCATTTTGATGACACGCCTTATGGTGCCATCACCGCCATTGATGACAATATAGGTGTATTCTTCGATATTTGCTAGGGTTACAAGCTCTGATTCTTGAATGTTTGTAATGGAAAGTCCGTCATACTCTATGACTTTATTGATACTCAAAATTCTCATCATAGTCCTTGTAGGTTAGTTGGTTATAATTATAACCATGAAACTTGAAAATGAAGATGCTTTAGACAATTATGTCATTTGTCATACCTGCTATACTTTACATGAACTAGTACCCATTAAAGATGGTGCTAAAGCATGTTGTACGGGATGTGGGGGGATACTCTACCGTTATGATACAAAGTTGATAGACCATGGATTGGCGTTGAGTATCACAGGGCTTATCTTCTTTGTTTTAGCCAATGTTTTTCCTTTGGTACAAATAGAAATTTTAGGCTTGGAACAGTTCATAACAATTCCCAAAACCATTTTTTCTTTATTTGATAGTGGTTTTTATATTGTAGGGATTATTTGTGCTTTTTTGATATTTATATTTCCTCTTATGATTTTTTTGATTAACCTTGTACTTTTTAGCTTGTTTAAAATTGGTCGTGGAGAAAAATTAAGTAAAGAACTCCTTATTTTACTTGCACACATAACCCCTTGGAGTATGATGGACATTTTTCTCATTAGTATTATGGTGGCATTGGTAAAACTCATTGGGTATGCTCAAATACACATGGGAATTGCTTTTTGGTCACTCATAGTGTTTGTCATGATAGATTTGTACATCGTAAAGCGTGTGCATCTTTCAGAGCTATGGATGTTACGAAAACACATTATCTTAGGAAAGAAGTCATGATAGAAGTTGATGAAACCAAACTTATACCATGCCCTATATGTACTTCAGTAAATATTGACAAAGGCAAAACAAATACCTGTAGACGCTGTGGTTCTGCCATTTACCATCATAGACACTTTAGCACAGAAAAATCATGGGCATATTTGGTTACCGCTATCATAGCGTATATCCCTGCAAATATATATCCTATGCTTGTGACGAGTACTTTTGGTACACATGAAGGAAGTACAATTTTAGGTGGAGTTATACTCTTATGGGAACATGGCTCTTACCCTATTGCCTTGATTATCTTGTTTGCGTCGATTATGATACCTGTTATGAAGTTTCTTATTTTGTTTTATCTTTTAATTAGTGTAAAATACCCCATTGGAAAAGATAAAAAAGTAAATAAACATAAATTGTATACTATGACAGAAGTAGTAGGCCCTTGGTCCATGATAGATGTTTTTGTTGTAGCCATACTTGCAGCCTTGATACATTTGTCAAATGTTTCTATTGTTGCGGGTACTGCAGCTACTGCTTTTGCAATCTCAGTTTTTTTTACTTTACTTGCAGCCCATGCTTTTGATGAAACACTTATAAAGGAAAACCGATAAATGTCTACAAATATTCCCAAAATAGAAGAATCAAACAAGTTTAACCTTTTAACATCAATTTGGATAGTACCGTTTATTGCAATGATTATTGCAGGGTGGCTAGCATATCAGTACTTTAATGATTTAGGCGCTGAAATTGAGATTATTTTTCCTAAAAATCAAGGTCTTGTTGCAGGTCAGAGTGTGGTTAAGTTTAGAAATGTTCCCATAGGAAAAGTGACTAAAATCTATGTAACTGAAGATACAGAAGGGGTAATCGTACGTGTACGCATGAACTCTAAAGTAGCCACACCATACCTTACGGAAAAAGCAAGGTTTTGGATAGTTAAACCAGAAGTAGGGTTTTCAGGTGTGAGTGGCCTAGATACCTTACTTTCAGGAACCTATATAGATGTCTACTCAGAAAAAGGTGGGACTTTTAGAGACAGACATATAGGACTCACACAACCGTATCAAGATACAAGCAAAGGAAAGTATTTTCACTTGACTTCAGTTGGAGGGAAAAACATCTCTGAGGGTATGCCAGTTTTTTATAAAAATATAAAAGTAGGAAAAGTAGCATACAAGTTTCTCTCATTAGATGAAACGTATGTAGATGTGATTATATTTGTATATAATCAGTATGTTGAACATATACAAATAGACTCTAAATTTTGGGTAAAAAACAGTATGACAGTTGACTTTACACGGGGTAAATTAGACGTGGATATTGCTCCTTTAAACTTTCTCTTAAGAGGAGGGATTGTATTTTCTTCTGCAGCTAAGAGTAAAACTATAGCGTTAACATCTGACCATATTTTTATTTTACATAAAAGTAAAACAGAAGCAGAAAATCACACTGTGGGTTCAGGAACTAAGAAACATAAAACATTTTTGCTTAGGACAAAAGAATCTATTTCTAGTCTTAGTCAAGGTTCTGTTGTACGATTTGATGGCTTTGATATAGGTAAAGTGCTAAGAATAAAACTTTCATATAGTCCAAAAAACCATCAAATGCAAGGGGTGGTTCTCATAGAGGTGGACATGTCTGTCTTTGAAGATAAAGAAGATGTTAATACCACAGGCGAGGAGAATTTTCACCAAGCAGTTGAAGAGGGTTTAAGAGCCAAGATAGCTGCACTTGATCCTATTACAGGGTCACAGTATATTGATTTAACATTTAAACATAATGATGGTGAAGGTACGATTGTGCAGGGTGCAAAATATGCCTTACTACCAATGACAAGTCAAAGTACTTCAGGCATGATGGATTCTGTGACCCAGATACTTGATAAACTGAACAATTTACCATTAGAGGAGCTGGTTAACTCAGTGAAATTGGTTGTAAATTCTACGCTTGAACCAGTTGAAAATGCAAATGATCTCTTACTTGAGTTAAAGCAGACTGTAAAAGACATCAATAAGTTAACAAGTAGAAAGTCTTTTGAGGTTATGCCAGATGAACTGAACCGTGCATTACGTGAAATGACCAAGACACTTAAAGATACATCTAAAGTGGTAAAAGGGTATGATAGTAATTCTTTGGTGAAGCAACAACTCGCGCAAACACTTGAAATACTCACGAAGACGTCTCAAGAAATGCAAGTTTTCTTACGTATGTTGAACCGTAAACCAAACTCATTGATATTTGGAGATAACTAATGAAAAAGATGAAAATATTATTGACAGTCCTTGCTCTGCTAACACTGAATGGATGTCTCTCAACATCAAACAGTTACTATGTTCTCTCTGTAGCTTCAGAACCTTTAAAAACTTATAGGACAGATGCGGGAATGGTGATAGGTGTTGAGAAAGTCACAGTACCTGGGTATTTGTATAAAAGAGATATTGCTATTGCACAGTCAAGTAGCCAAATTACACTGTTAGGTGGCGCGCTATGGGGTGAAGACTTAGATGAAGGATTAACAAACAGACTTGTGGGGTTTTTACAAAAGAAGTTTAAGCAACCCAATGTCTATACATACCCATGGGGGATAGACCATCAACCGACATTTAAAGTTTCTGTTAAAGTGACACGTTTCATCGCACAGGGAGATAAGGTATATCTCGATGCTACATGGAGCATAGAAAACATGAAAACAAAAAAAAGAAAAGCAAGACTATTTACTACAACTGTGCCAACAAATAATGAGGCTAAAGGCATTGTATCTGCTATGGACAGAGCTTTTGTTATTTTTGAAGAGGAGATTGCCAAAGGTATTAAGTCTTTTTAGAACCTTAGGGTAAATATTACTCCATAAGGTGTATTATTCACTGTTAGTTTACTCTGCATATTACGTTCTACAATCATCTTCGACATATAAAGACCTATGCCTGTATTACCTTCTTTGGTCGTAAAATAAGGTTCAAATATACGGTGTAGTAGCTCTTTTTTTATCCCTCCTGCATTGTCTTCTATGCTCACACTATTCGTATTTATAGTGATAGTCACTTTAGGATGTACAGTTTCTCTTTCTATAAGTGCATCTTTGGCATTAGAGAGTAGGTTGAGCAGGACTTGTTTGTATTCATTTTTGTAGTTATAAATAGGTTTATCTTCTATGACTACAAGCTTTACTTCTATGTCACTATGCGTAAAAGTATTTTTCATAATCTCTAGCGTCTCATGTGTAGCTTGAACCAATGAAAAATCTTCTTTCTCTTTGTGAGGTGCATAAAAGTCTTTGAAATCATCGATGGTTTGAGACATAAAGTCTATTTGTGTGGTGGCATCTGCTACTTTTTTAGAGAGATACGCTTCGTCTAACTCTCCATGCTTTTGTGCTTCTTTGAGGTTCATCATGGTGTAGCCTAGGTAGGTGAGGGGTTGTCGCCATTGGTGGGCGATGTTACCTATCATCTCTCCCATACAAGCTAGCTTACTTTGGTGGACGAGGAGCTCTTTTTGTTCCTCTTTGGCTTTGGCTACCATACGCATTTTGTAAGACAACGCCAGAGAAAAGAGTATGGCTTCTACGGCTGCACCGATGTAGAGTGGGTCTATGATGGTATATTCATAACCCACTCCAAAGATATTGAGAAATACTGCTATGGTCAGTACTATCCATCCTGCGAGGTAGAAGCGTGCAGGTTTGTAGCTTTGGCGTACTCGTTTGTACCCTGCATAGATGAGTGCTAACATCATAAATGGCAAGAGATAGTATTCAATAAGTAGAGACTTATAAAACAGACTTACAACTATATCTGCCACGATAACGAATGCTAGATAATGCGTGAGAGTATAGAGTTTTGGCATATGTTTTTTGAGTTCTAAAAAGCTAAGCGTAAAAAGTATAGCAAACAAAGATGCCAGCAGACTGATGACATATTCATAATGAATATTCCTACAAAAGAATGACTCTTCATCCCATAAAAATACCCCTGAGAAGTTGTAGAGTATGAGATTCATAAAGAGTTGCATGAGGGCGTAGTATAAAAAAGACACATCTTTATTGTAGTAGTACATCGCCCCATTGTAGATACCTGCCATGATGATGAGACCCAGTATAAGACCCAAGATGAGCTGTATGTGTGAGTCTTTGGCGAGATAGGCGTAAAAAGTTTCTGGTGTAGAAACATAGACAAACCTAAAGGGGATTCGGTAGTGCTTTGGTACAAGCTTGAAGTAATAGACTTGTGGATCTAGCCTTTGTGTGTAGGTAAACTTCATACTTTGCATACCATCGAGTACAAATTTTTCTAACTGCTGAGAAGGGAGTATGGTATGGTCTGTAAAATCAGCATCTCCATAGCTATAGACAAAACGCCCAGAAGGGAATGTACTACCCAAATCTACTTTGAGCCAATAAGTGGTGTTGGAATCTTGAAATTTCTCTTCTTTGGGTACAGGGTTAAACTGTGTATCATGGGTTTTGATATTGGATATCTGTATAGCAGTATCGTTACTTTTAAGTAGAGCAAAACTGACGTTAATGTCTTTAAAAAAGCTCTCCGAGTTGTTAGACTCATAGACAATAGTCTTGCCTCTGTCTTCATAGATGCTTACCATAGCAAAGTCTTTGAGTTCATTAGCTGGCAAGAGCGATAAAAAGGTGCTAACGATGGTGATGGTAAGGAGTATTAATTTCTTCATAGTAAAACTATAGCCAAATTAAATGAGGAGAAAATGAGGAAGATCTCTTTTCATTTCTTTCTCATATTATTATGAGATAATGTCACAAATATAATAAGGATTATAAAAATGGCATTTTTTGGATTATTTGGAACAAAAGAACCCACAGAAGTACTTGAACAGAAAAAAGCAGCATGGGATGCACGCTCATCGAAAATAAAAACATGGATGTTTGTCATTGCCATTGTCTTTGAACTGGCACTGCTTGCGTTTATAGCCAAACAGTACGGACTCATAGGTGAGCCTGTACCGTTAGGAGAAAAGGTGGCAGTTGTAGACTTTAACCAACCTGTCACACAAAAGTTTGTAAACGATGTCATAAAGAGTATGGACAAGGTAAAAGAAGACAAAGACTATACTGAAGTACTGTTCATCATGAACTCTCCTGGTGGGTCACCTACTGCGTCTGAAGAACTCTCTGAGTACCTAAAAGACTATAACAAAGAGAAAAATGTCACGATGTATGTGCAGTCCGTAGCTGCTAGTGGAGGGTACTACATCGCCTCAGCCATTAAACCACTCATCGCAAATAAAAATGCGATGGTAGGCTCCATCGGGGTTATACTTCCTCACTACAGCATAGGAAAACTTGCTGAGACCATAGGTATCGAAGAAGATGACTTGAGTTCTGGAGAGTATAAAAAGCCTATAAGTCTCTTTAAAAAAGTAGGGGACAAAGAGAGAGCATACCTAAAAAAACAACTACTCACACCTACGTACAACAACTTCATAAACTCGGTGGCTACTAACAGAGGCATAGAAAGAAGCAAACTTCTTCCGTACACGGAAGGCAAGATATTTGTAGCCAACAGCCCAGAGATAAAAGACATACTTGTCGATGAAGTGTTAGTACTACACAAAGTAAAAGCACGTATGAAAAAAAGACTGGGTAAAAAAGTCAATTTTGTAAACATCATGCCAGAAGAGAAGATAGGATTTCTTAAAGATAAAATAGAGTTTAAGTTTTCACTTGACTCTAAGTTTGATGAGGGGTTAAGGTAGTTTTACTCTACCGCTTTCCCGACTGATGCTCCTAAACTTGCCCCACCCATAGCACCTGCTAGACCACCTACTATAACACCTATGAGTGGAGCAACCCCACTCGTCCCACCCGACACAAGAAGCCCCAACATCCCACCAACCATTGCACCACCTGCTCCTAAAAGTACCCCTCCCGTGACTCCCCCTACTTTTTGTGAAGTACTTAGTGTATTCCCTTGCGTGTGTACTGTGGGACTCTTTTGAGAGCATCCTAAAAGTAGTAAAAACATGATAAGCATGATGGAAATAGAGTGTTTCATTTTGTATCCTTTTTGTTTATGATAGCATATCCTCATTTTTTCCTCATTTTATTTAGAGATACTACTTCTATCAAAAATATAAGGAAAAAATATGAATATATGGAAAGAATTAAAGCATATACAAGAACTAAGCAAAATTCAAAAAATATTGCTAGGTATGTTAATCATTGTGGTAGTGATGCTTGTACCAGAGAGTGCTTTTTTACTTGATGCGGGGGGAATAGATTTAATATTATTTATCTTGTTGATGTATAGTCAAAATCTAAAACTATGGTTCAATGCACACTTTGGAGCATTACGTTACCCTTCTCTAGACAATAGAACCTTTGTTACGCACAGTACAGTGAGTAGTCTTTTTTGGTGGATGACAGGTTCTGTGTTGTTGGCTTATGGATTCTTTTTGGTTTCAATGTTTATGAGAGGGGTGCAATAATGAAAATATTTCTACTGCTAGCACTGCTATTTTTCACAACGGGGTGTACACTACATCAAAAAAGTACATTGAGCAAAGTACAAATTACTGAAAAAGTAGATAAGCTTATAGATGAGGTGTTGGTATTTGCACTCAAAAGTGAAGCTTATGCACTTGAACATGGAAGAAAACTTACGGTTAGCGAAACAAAATATGCAAAGTCTATAGGTGTAAAGCATCCTGAAAAAGTGAGAGTGATGATTAGCTCTGATTTTCCAGTACCTACAAATAAAGAGGTATTAAAAGGCTTCAAAGAGTTAGGGTTTGATTCTATGCTTGTCGCAGGTGTTACGTATAGGTATGGTATTTATATTAAATCATCTTGGTTGGTAAGTAAAGAGTATGTACTAGCACATGAACTTATTCATGTGAGACAAGTGGAAAAGACAAATAATTGGAAAAAGTATTTAAGACAATACCTGATACAAGCATTTTCATATGAGTATTTTGAGATGCCTTATGAACATGAAGCATATAAAACAACAGAAAATTTTAAAGGATTTGACAAAGTGGAGATGAAAAAATGAAACTAAAACAAATACTTTTAGCACTGTCACTTTGCTACATACAAGGTAATGCAGGTGCAGTAGTGCCATCTGATGATTACGTCATAGAAGAAAATAGTACAACGAGCTACATCTACTCAGAGGAGTATAAGCCTATGATAGAAGGTTTGAAATGTTATGACCAGAAAGTACTTGAAGCGTTACAAAAAGAGTATGGCTATGCCTTTGATGATACGCTTTATGTGATGCTTGCTTCTCAAAACAACCAAATAACCAACGCTTTTTCAACTCAGATACCTTTTAATGCACAGTTACATTATGGGGCAGGTGCTGGTGGCGGTGGACTAGGTGGTACTATAGGGTGGATGAAGATGCTGCTTATTCATGAGAGTGCTCACAACTTTCAGGTCAATGCCAAAGAAAATCCCCTCTCCAAATTTTCACATGACATTTTTGGGGCTAGTTTTTTAACAGTATTGGGTGTCGTACCTCTTTTCCCGCTTCCCAACTACTATCTTGGGCGTTTTTTACTTGAAGGGAATGCGGTACTTAATGAATCTCGTTTTGGACTAGGTGGTAGACTGTACTCTTCAGGAATCATAGCACAAAATGTCATCTTGGCACGAGCAGAGAAACTCACGCCTCAAAGGGTGTACAACAACATCTTAGAGTACCCCTATAGTTCTCAGTTTTATCATGTAGGTGGCTTGTTTCAAGCATATTTGGCTGAACGTTATGGGGTAAAGAAGGTCAATGGTTTTTACAAGGAACACTCTAAGCTTTACTTACCTTTTATGATAAACAGTAGTTTTAAAGAGTATTTTGGTGAAGCGTTAGATGATTTGATAAATGATTTTCGTATCTCACTGCTAAAGAAACATAAAGATTTTCAAGTGAGTAAAGGCATAAAACTCATGCATGCAGAGTCTGCATCTCGTATGCAACGCAATGCAGATAAGATAGACATTATGCTAAGAGGTTACAGAACTGCTCCTACGCATTTACAAATGACAGAAGATGGAACTGTGATTAAAAAGGAGAAAACAACCTACCCACTTGGTGCTATGTTTTCTATAGATGGAGCATACTATACACAAAGTACACAGTCGCTTTCTGCCAAGCGTATCGTCAAAGGGCTGTATGATAAAAATGCAAAACTTCTTAAAAAAAGTGACTCCAAGATAGTACAAGGTGTAATGCGTGATGGGAAAATGGTCTATGTGGATGTAGCAAGATCTTATGAGCGGTGGCATCTGTATGTGGGTGATGCGTATTATGATGTGGTGGACTCAGAGGTCTTAGTGATGCCTACAGATGACCTTTACTACTTTAAGCAAAAAGGCAAGATACGTACTGCTTACAAAAACCAACAAAAACTTTTTTCTTATGAAGGCTACTATGGAAGGGTATGCGATGTCGATGACAAAGGAAGGGTTTATTTTATTGCTCCTAGTAAAGATGGTACTGGACTCTATCGTTATGGTATACATGGTATAGAGAGGGTAGGTTGGGGTGATGATGTTATAGATATGAAATTACTCAAAGATGGCTATGTCCTTCTTGCGAGTATAGATGCAGAGGGTGTTGCTTATATGAAGCAAAAAATAGTGACATCGTCT
>Ga0256840_1001001_pt1 | contig 27678 bp, 25 predicted proteins | sample 355202metaG_FD_185969 | JGI IMG/M metagenome (GOLD analysis project Ga0256840, IMG submission 185969) | Hydrothermal vent microbial communities from Mid Atlantic Ridge, Atlantic Ocean - 355-202 | ecosystem: Environmental > Aquatic > Marine > Hydrothermal vents | place: Atlantic Ocean: Mid... | reverse complement strand
ATCACTGGCTGATGCAGTCCCGCCACCCCAGACCAATACATCCCCCTCGGCCGCGCTATAATCCTGAATCCAGTCTGATCCATGATCGGCAATACCGCGGTGATAAAACCGGTCTGCCCCCGCGCCCCCGTTCAGGCGATCATAGCCAAACCCGCCGTTGATAAAATCATCACCGTCGCCGCCAAATATCAGGTCGGACAAGGCGGCACCGTTGATCACATCATTGCCACCCTGCCCGATCAGTTCATCCGAGCCAAAACCGCCATTGATCGTATCATTGCCATTGCCGCCATAGACCAGATCATTGCCATATCCGGCATCAATCGTGTCATTGCCATCACCGGCATAGACGACATCGCGTAAATCGTTTTCGGTTTCGCCACCAAAGATGAAATCATCCCCCGCGCCACCATTCAGGGTATCCGCCCCGTCACCGCCATACAGCCAGTCGTTGCCATCATTGCCGCGAAGGGTGTCGTTTCGGGCCAGACCGCGTAACAGATCATCTGCCCCTGCCCCGTCCAGGACATCGCCATAGGGGGTGCCGGTCAGTACCAGTCCCGAAACCGGCTGATGTGTTCCTGTTCCGCCACTCCGCATTTCATAAACCCACAAACCGGTTATGCCGGTATTACCGGTAATTATATCCATATCAGCGATATTAGAGCCTATTATAACGGTTTCCGGCAGTCGTAAGGATGCCATCTGTGCCCGTGCACCGGTGTCATCAATGCTGGTTCCGGCGATCCAGTCGATCCGCTCGTAACGTATTACAATATCGAAATCACCGCTGCCGCGATCAACCAGTTGCAATTGAAACAGATTGGTCTGGTCGGCATTGCGGCGATAGCTGCCGACGTTTTCCCATGTGATGGTTACCGTGTCCATGGCAATATCCTGGTCAATCCATATTTGCCCGCTTTCAGCACCTTCGCCGTCAATTCGCGTATCTACATCAGCCCAGAACGGTGCGATGATGTTGTCAAAACTGGCGGTGTTTGTAGCGGTCGGATATTGCGGTTGGTCCGTGCCGAAGCTGACTGTGCCATTGGTATTGATAAACAGCTGTGCACCGGAAAATGTGCTACCGAAATAATTGAATCCGCCTTCAAAGACCGAGGATACATCGACCTGAAGCGAACCGTCATCGCTGCGGGCCAAAGCGGTTTCGCCGTATCCTTGTGCGCCGCCTAATCCGGTAACTGCTGTGCCGTTTCCACTTATTGGCATATCCGCCCCCTATTTATAAAATTCGAAACCGGTATGATCGGCTACAAGGTAATTTTCCGACACCTTCAGAATAGAAAACTGTCGCTGGACAAATCGGCAGAGGTCAGGGTACTGCCTTCATCCGTCCAAATTCGCAAACTCAGGTCACCAAATCCGATACTTGCACCGCCTGTGCGCGCAGTGATCGTCAGTTCCGAAGGATGATAGATCATGCCCCACCTGCTTAGGTCTATCCGGTCAATACCCAGTTGGAAATCGCGGATCTGGTCCTGATCGGCACCATTGTCCATGATGAATACATCTGCGCCCGTGCCGCCAAACAGTTTATCCAGACCGCTGCCGCCAAACAGGATGTCATCGCCAGCATTTCCATACAGTTTATCTGCGCCCGTGCCGCCATAGATCAAATCATCCAGTCCGCTGCCCATCAGGGTGTTGTTTGCATTAGTGCCGGTGATTGGTGCGGCCAGCGCTGTTGTTGGAATTGCGAATTGCATAATCCCCGATGTGTGGCTGCCGGAGGCAAAAACCTGCACCTCGTTTCCGAAAACTGCTGTTTTGATCGCAGTGATGTTTTCCAGTGTCCAGCCCGCCTGATTGGCGATGCTATCGTGTTCCAGAAATTTTCCATCAGGCATGATTTCCAACAAGGTCAGCCCGTCATCGCTGCCCCCGGCAACGACAAAACCGCGTCCGTTTGCAGTGAAACCGTCAATCGCATCGACATGTGCGAAACGGCTGTTCATGGTGTCGGTGATATGATCGGTGACGAACAGAACGCCCATCGGATTGACCCGCACCACGGAAAGAGAGCTTGAGAGGGTGGAGGCAACGATTATGTAGCTGGTCCCGTCCACCCCGGTTGCGGTCAGGGAGTCCATGCCGGAGAGCCACAGCCCTTCCTTGACACCGATGGCATCAACCAGATTCACCTTGCCGTCCGCCCCGATGGTAAAGGTGCTGATGCCGCCGTCTTTGGTTGATCCGGCCACCAGGTAATCGATACCATTTACCGTGACGGTTATCAGGTCGGCAATGTCTCCAATGGTTACCTTGATGTGGTCTGCCACCGTGTCGCGGTGGACCAGTGTGGTGCCCTGGACCTCGTAAATATTTAACCCTGCCGGTCCGCCCGCCCCGCCGCCAGTCGCGACGAACTGGATTGCGCCAACCGAAAATCCGGTGATCTGCGGGGTCAATACAGGGCTGGATCCATTATAGGAAACGGGGACCGGGTTAATCAGGTCACCACTAGTGTTGAAACTATAGCGTTCCAGATGGTTGCTACCCAATTCAGCTACTAGCAGATCCGATCCAGCCAGCGTAAAATCCGACAACCGGAAGCTGTTGCTACCGTCGTTTACCAGCCAGTCACCGGTATGTGTTGCCGCAGCGTCGGCCGTTAGGTCAAATCCGATAATTCCACCATATGACCCTGACCCGCCATAAAGCCGGAACCCGCCCTCATCGGGCACCAGTTCAAAGTTGGCGATACCATTCAGATAGGCCCACGCGGTGCTATTGAAGACGGCTTTGTAATTGAATTCAGACATGTTGTATTCCCACCTTGGTAATATTGTCAGGGTATTGGCGAAAACAGGAATGGGCGGGGCGCAAATGTGGCTGTGGTTGGACGAACGGACTTGATTTTATTCAAGCAGGAGAAAAGGTGTTAAGGTGGTATAAATATTCGTTATATGCGGCGGGTGGTCAAAGCCAGTCGCAGCAGAATTTGTTCCAGCAGTGACTGGCGATAAACCTGCAGGTGCTGGCGTTTGTTGACTGTCAGAAACCGGCCAAGCTGTTTTTGCGCCGGACCGGTTAGACGGCCGGCAGAACGCTCCAGCGCCTTGGCTTGTGCCATTAGCCATGTACCATAGGTTCCGTCAAACAGGGTTTTGATGCGGGTTATTCGCCCGATTACCCCGCCCCCAGCCCCCAGGAAATTGTTGTTGTGTTGGCGATAATATAGGGCCGGTATCCGGTCATAAATTACATGCCCGCCGGTGCCGGTCAACAGCTGGTAAAGCCACCAATCGTGAAACGGGAGGTCGCTGTTTTCAAGATCGGTTGCGGCGGTTTGGGCCAAAGCTACAGCGGCAGAGTTTAACATGATGGTATTGCCGGGGGCGATGTTTTGCACCAGCGCATTGGCAAAACAGGGTGCGCGGCGCGGGTGTTTTGTGGTGTCGCGCGGGGTTAGACTAGCATTGGTAATGATCCGCCGCGCAGTATACAGGGTGGGCCGGTTGGCAGGCCGACGTGACAGGGCATCCGCACCGCGGGCCAGTTTATCGGGCAACCAGACATCATCCTGGTCGGCAAAGGCAATATGGCCGACAGGTGCGCGGGCCTGAAGCGCCAGCATGTTTTGCGCCACGCCTTTTTGCGGGCCGTCGATTAGGGTAACGGAAAAGGGCGCGATGTTGGCAAAACGACGCAGGATGTGCAGGGTTTCGTCGGTTGATCCATCATCGGAAATGATCATCCGTGCCGGCAGGCGGGATTGCGTGGTGATGCTGTGCAACTGCGCTTTCAGATAGGGCGCGCCGTTACGGGTAGCCATCAGAACGGTGATCGGGGCGCTATTCATCAGCGCATCCACGGCGGCAATTGGCCCTGCATCAGGTAATTATGATGCTCTATCGCGCGTTCAATGCGAGCATAGTAGAACACCCGCCCGTTTTCCAGCACCAGCCCCGATTGGCAGATACGCTGCAGCAGGTCCATCGAATGGGATACAACGACCGCCCCGCTGTGTTCCAGCCGCTGGTGCAGCATGGCTTCGCTTTTGGCGCGAAATGCGGCGTCACCGACTGACGTAACCTCGTCAATCAGGTAGGTATCAAAGGGCACGGCCATCGACACCGCAAAGGCCAGCCGTGCCCGCATACCCGAGGAATAGCTGCGCAGGGGCAGGTGAAAATGATCGCCCAGCTCTGCAAAATCCTGAACAAAGCCTTCCATGCCGCAGGTATCAATTCCATACAAGCGGGCAACAAAACGGGCGTTTTCAGCACCGCTTAGATCAGGGTGGAAACTGCCTTGAAACCCAACCGGCCATGAAACCTGCCCGTCCGAAAAGATTGCTCCTTCGTCTGGTTCCATCACCCCCGCAATCATCTGCAATAGACTGGATTTCCCCGCCCCGTTGCGCCCCAGCAATCCCACGGCCTCGCGGTCGGGAAAGGTGAAGGTGATGTTATTGGCAACCACCTTGTGCACTCCCCGGGTTACATAGGTTTTCGACAGGTTTTGCAAAGCAATCATCGGCGCACTCCTATCTACCGCCGGTCGCGCAGATTATACAGGACCAGCACCATAACGGCCCATCCCAGCACCAACAGAACCGCCATGATAACCATTATCTGGACCCTTTTCGGATACAGCGGTTTTTGGGCAAAAGTAGGGGTAACATAGGCGGCAAGGTAACGGTTCTGGCGCTGGGCGTCCGCGCGAGCGGATTCCAATGCGGAAAGGGAAATGACATAGGATTTCTGGGCGAATCCCAGATCGACATTCAGTCGCTCGAAATCCCCGACAAGCGTAGAATAATCCCGCCCCCCGTCCCCGCCGCCAAATTTGGTGCGTTCGCTGTCAATTCGGTCACGAATGACCTGCACCCGCAATTCTGCCTGCTCAACCCGCACATCCGATCTGCCATTGTTGCGGCTGTCCTGCCGTGACGGCGCACGAGTGGTGCTGCGCAGCATATCCAGCGCGATCAATTCATCCGCCAGCTTCTGCTGCAGCTGCCCCAATACACCCATTTCGCCCTGCAAATCGGCCAGTGGATCAACGATATGGGTCTGCGCACGAAATATCTTTAACGCTTGACGCGCTGCCTGCAAGCGTTCGCTGGCAAGGGCCAATTCATCGCGGGCATAGCGTGTTGTATCATCCCGCGCTATGGACGACAGCCGGTTGATCATTTCGCTGCTTTCCTCTAGCACGGCGGTTGCAATTTTCTGTGCCTCTCCGGGGGAGAACGCGTGTGCCTGAAGGGTGATCAGGCCCTTTCCCGGATCATAGGAAACCCGCATCATGCGCAACCAATAACTGGTTAGGTCTTCGATTGTGCCGTCCGGATCGAACCTAAAAACAGGGTCGTTTTCGGGCCGTGACCAGATTTCACGCAGGTTCAGGCGTTGGTCAACCTTGGCCACCAGGGCTTGCGAAAGCAGGAATTCATACAGGATATCGGTATCCGAAGAGCTGGTTGAAGACAGCGCTGACAACCCTGGGATTCCACCCAGTAAATCCAGTCCAGACCCCGCCTTTTCGGTGCGTACGGCAAAGCCGACGGTTGAGATGTACTGATCCGCTGCGCGGGTATACAGATACCACGCCGTCAGTATTAACGGGGCAATTACAAACAGTATGAAACTGCTGCGGAACCGTCGGTGACGCCGTTGGAACCGTGCTTGTTGAACAGGCGGAGGGAGCCTATGTGCAGGCATTGTTTGCCCGTTCGGTGTCGCAGGCACATGAGCCGCTTGATTTGGCGTAACCGGAAGCCGGACCGGACTGTTCATATCAAGAATCCCTTTTGCGGTAATCGCTTTTTCATTTCTTTGCTCTAAATCCGAAACCTGAAGAAACAGCTAATCAGTGAAGGATACGATATTGCGCGAGTTTGCAGCCTTCCGTGCCACCGGTGCCCTGATCCTGCGGGAAATGGCAACAAGTTTCGGGCGCACACCGGGGGGGTATTTCTGGGCAGTGCTGGAACCGGTTGCGGCGGTGGCATTGCTGACGTTTGTCTTTGGATTTGTTTTTAACCAGCCGCCGGTGGGAAAAAGTTTCGCTCTGTTTTATGCCAGCGGTTATTTGCCGTTCATGCTCTATAGTGATCTAGCGCAGAAAATTGGTGTGGCGTTGCGGTTTTCACGACCCCTGCTGGCTTATCCGGCGGTGACATGGTGGGACGCGTTGCTGGCGCGGTTCATCTTGAATACGGTAACGCATTTGCTGGTGTTCGCACTGGTGATCGGCGGGATACAGGCGATGTCGGTGCAGCCAGTAGTGCTGGCATTTCTGCCCATGTTTGCGGGTCTGTACCTGGCGGCATTTCTGGGGTTCGGCGTTGGGGCAATGAATGCGTTTTTGTTTGAAATGTTCCCGCTGTGGGAACGACTCTGGTCAATCCTGAACCGCCCTCTGTTCATCATGTCCGGCGTGCTGTTCCTCCCCGAGGCAGTGCCATCCCCGTTCAGTGACTGGCTGTGGTTCAACCCGCTGGTGCATGTGATCGGACTGGTGCGGGCGACATTATACCCGACCTATTCGGCCGAATTCTCCGAACCGTTGTATCCGGTGGTTGTCACCCTGCTGGTGTTGGTGCCCGCGTTGTTATTTCTGGGCCGGCATGCGCGGCAATTGATTAACGAGGGGTGATTTTAGCTGTTACTTAACGGTCCATGGTTAGAGTTATCGAGAATCAGACTGGATGGTGAAGGAGGGGGCATGTCAGTTGCAAAGATGATGTTGCGGCAGGTGCAAAAGGCAGTACGCACGCTAGTATTGCGACCGTCAGAATGGGCATATCTATGGCAGGCCAAGACCAGCGGTATGTTCGACGCAGCTTTCTATCGCGGGGCCAATCCGACACTGCACCCGTTTTACCGGCTATTTCCTTTGCATCACTTCATTTTGCAGGGCGAGGCTACGGGGATGCAACCAAACCCCGAGTTTTCTCCGGTCGCCTATCTACGTCTGAACCCTGATGTCGCTGAAAGCGGTATGCGGCCATTTCGCCATTTTTTAAGTCGTGGACAAAAAGAGGGACGCCCAACTCGGGCCGCGGCGGTTGAGCGCTTTCCGGATTGCCCCGAGCAGGTGCTGCGGTTTGATCCATGCTGGAGACGGGCGCCTGTGGCTGTGGTTGTACATGTCTATTACCCAGACTTGTGGCCAGAATTTGCCACACGGCTAAAGGCGTTGAGAATTGATTACGATCTTTATGTGACATTGACATGGCGGGGGGCGAAAACGGCTGATCTGGCCGCGAAAATCCGCGCCGAATTTCCCAAGGCAGAGGTAGTGCCGGTGGCCAACAAAGGGCGTGATATTCTGCCGTTCGTTATGCTGCTGAACGCGGGGGCGTTTGATGGTTACAAGGCAGTTTGCAAAATCCATACCAAGAAATCACCGCATCGAAATGACGGGGAAGAGTGGCGAAGACACCTGATTGAAGGAATATTGCCTCAGGACGGGTTGGAGGCAAAACTGGACGGGTTTTTGGCTGATCCGGATGCAGGGTTCTGGGTGGCAGACGGTCAGCATTACAAGGGTACGCAATGGTGGGGGGCGAACAGGGATAAGACCACTATGTTGTTGCGGCGGCTGGAACTGGACCGAGCGGTGGATGACCTGTCATTTCCGGCTGGGTCGATGTATTGGGTCAAACCGCTGATGTTGGGCATGATACGCGCGTTGCAACTGGATTCTACGGTGTTCGAGCCGGAAAGAGGACAGGTTGACGGCACCCTTGCCCATGCGTTTGAGCGGGCTATAGGCGGGCTGGCTCAGGCGGCGGGAATGGTGGTACGCCAGAGCAGTGATATCGGTTGCAGGTCAGGGGTGAAACCGCTTGCCAAACCGAGCTATACCAGCGCATTTTACTTGCCGCAGTTTCATCCGATTGCTGAAAATGATGCGTGGTGGGGCGCAGGGTATACCGAATGGCGCGCAGCCCTCGGGGCTCGGTCGATGTTTCCAGGGCATTTGCAGCCGATGCTACCGGCAGATCTGGGATATTACGATCTGCGTGCGCCCGAGGTTTTGGGACAGCAGGCCGCATTGGCAGCGCAGGCGGGGATTGATGCGTTTTGCGTCTATCATTACTGGTTTGATGGCAAGCGGGTGCTGGAAACGCCACTGGATAATCTTCTGCAACGGCCCGACGTGCAGTTCCCGTTTTATCTGTGCTGGGCAAATGAAAGCTGGCGGCGAAATTGGGATGGGCTGTCTGGTGAGGTGCTGCTGGACCAAAGTTACCGCAGGGGATTCGAGGAAGGGCTGGTGCAGTCATCCCTGCCCTATATGCGCGATAAACGCTATCAACGGCCTGATGGCGCGCGACCCCGTTTTGTGATTTATCGGCCTGAGGATATGCCTGAACCGGCCCGAAATATTGCGCGGATGCGCAAGGCGTGGCGACAAGCCGGCATTGGCGAGGTCGAGCTGGGGGCGGTTTCCTTTCATGTGAAAGGGAAAAGCGAAGTTACAGAAGGCTTGTTTGATTTCTGGGTAGAAATGCCCCCGCACGGTTTGGTCAAAGGCGAGGATTTTCTGTTTGGTGGGCCGTTGGGCAACCGGATGGGCGGGGCCACACCGGCAGATGGATTTAACGGGCTGATTTACGATTACAACGCGGTGGCACGGAGATCGGTCAAACCGGCGTACCAGCGGCAGTTGCCGGAGAATACCATTGCCGGAATTATGCCGGGCTGGGACAACACCGCAAGGCGAGGGCCAAAGGCGCATATTGCGCATGGGGCCAATCCGGCCAGCTTTCGTTTTTGGTTGCGGGGGGTGCAGGAATATCGGCTGGGCGGATCGTATCGAGGGGAATTGTTTGTTAATGCGTGGAATGAATGGGCGGAAAAAGCTGTTCTGGAACCAAGCGAGACCTTTGGCAGGATGTATCTGGATGTGTTGAAGGGCGCGCTGAGGGATGGCTAGGCTAGTTTTGCATATTGGCACCCATAAAACGGCGACGACAACCATTCAGGATACGTTCTACGTCAATCGTGATTTTCTGGCGCAACACGGGGTTGTCTATCCGGCGTTGGGCAAACACAGTGGGCACCACGGTTTGCTAACCGACTGGATCGCACTGCCTTTGGCTTATGATCTACCCGATGGTGGAATCGGCACCCTGCGCGCATTGGCGGCGCAATATGTGGACAGCGATGTGACACTGTTATTGTCAAGCGAAGAATTTTCCCGTGGAGGTGGTGCCGGCGGGCGAGTGGACATGGCTGCACTTGCAGGCATTTTCGACGGGTTTGAAAGCATCATGCTGATCTGTTTTTTGCGGGAGCAATGGCAGTTTCTACAGTCCGTATATTTGGAAATTTCCCGCAGTCGTATTCCACCACGACCTCCTGTTTTGATGACTCAGGCGTTTGAAACGGGCATGGTGGACGGGCTGTGGTGCGATTATCTGGCCTTATATGACCATTTATTAAGTGGATTTGCACCGGAAATGATCCGGTTTGTCGATTTTAATGTCGCCAAGAAACAGTCTGGAGGGGTGCTGGGCGCGATGCTGGATATGCTGGATGTACCAATCAAAGAGGATGCTCTGGAACGGGTGAATAACGGAGCTTCGAATATATCGCCACAACCGCTGCCCACATGGGCAGGACTGGTTATTGCGGGCGGCCATGTTGCCAGGGGCGATCTGTTTTCGGCTGTTCAGAATGCTTTTGATCTGGAGTATGGGCAAGAGGGTAGAACCTGTTTGTTTACACGGCAAGAGCTGAATAAAATGGCCGATTTTTTTGCACCCATGAACGCGCAACTGATCGAACGTCACCAATCAGTGCAACCTAATCTGAAACTGGTACAAAGCCACCCGCCGCAAGGCATGGTTTTTCGCGAAGATATTGATGTTTCTGTGTGGGTCCGTGCGGCGCGGCGGATATATCTGGATTGCAGCAGCAATGCAGTTGGGTAAATAGCCAAAAGGCCGATGCTGAAATATAATGCAGGGCCAAAAAACAGTTGTTGTGAAATTGGCTTGCCCAAGGTATTTCTTGGTTAATGGCGACGGGTGGAGTTATGGCGTGCGAATGACCTTGGTGTGTTTTGGCTCAAATTGTTTTAGCTTACGTGTGTTGACATTTAGAATCCTCGGGGTCGTTGTTGTCGGGCTGGGTTTGATGCTTGCCTTACCTGCTTTGGCCGATAAATCGATTGTACCAAAATACACCTATAACCTTTATGGTGCACCCGGGTTGATCGATATGCCCACGGCTTGGAGTGCCGAAGATGGCGAACTATCGACAACGATTTCGACGTTTCAGGGCCAAACTCGGACCACTCTCAGTTTCCAGATAACTCCGCGTATGTCTGGCAGTTTTCGCTATGCAACCATTGATAACTGGTCCCCTACCGGCGGACGAACATGGGACCGAAGTTTCGACTTGCGCTATCGGTTGATTGATGAGGGGAAATATCGCCCGGCTGTTGCAATTGGTTTGCAGGACTTTATGGGTACCGGCCTCTATTCCAGCGAATATATTGTTGCGACAAAAACAATCGGTAAACGGTTGTCGCTAACCGGCGGAGTCGGTTGGGGGCGAATGGGATCTTATAACGGGTTTACCAATCCACTGGGGGTTTTTCATGACGGGTTCAAGACCCGCCCCGGTGATTATGGATTGGGCGGGAAGCCTAGTTTTGACCATTGGTTTCGGGGTGACGCTGCATTTTTCGGCGGTGTCAGCTATGCAGCCAGTGACCGTTTGATGTTCAAGGCCGAATATTCCTCGGACGCCTACACAGGTGAAACCACACGTGGCCTTACAGCGGATCGTCTGCTACATCGTTCGCCGTTGAATTTTGGAGTGGATTACCGCGTATCAAAGGGGGTGCATCTGTCGGCGGCTTATTTGTACGGATCGGTACTGGCGGTGTCGGCGAACATTACCTTTAACCCGCGTAACAACCCAAATGGCGGGAGTCTGGGGCCCGCGCCATTACCTGTCAAACCACGCCCGCCCCGCCGGATCAGTCCAGAATCCTGGGGTTTAGAATGGGTCGATAACCCAGCAACCACGACAGCCATGCAAGATGTGATTGCTAAGATCATGGCGGCCGAGGGGCTGAAACTGGAAGCATTGAAACTAACTGGGTCGACGGCCTATGTCCGTTTCCGCAATCTGCGCTACGAGGCGGCACCGCAAGCCGTAGGGCGTACGGCGCGAATACTGACCCAGGTTTTGCCGGCTTCGGTTGAAACCTTTCGGATCGAGCCGACGGTCGAGGGATTGCGACCAAGTACAATCACGTTGCAACGTGATGATATTGAACAAATGGAGAATGCGCCCGACGGTGCTAGATTGTCGTTTGCGCGGGCTGATATCACGGTTGCGGCGCCGCAGGATCGCGTTATGCCACTGCCCGGGCTTTACCCGAAATTGTCTTGGGGGCTTGCGCCCTATTTACTGGTTAGTGTTTTTGATCCAAACCAACCGATTACTGCGCAAGCCGGATTGGAAGCAAGCGCGCGGTTGGAACTGGGGTCAGGCCTTTCGTTGTCTGGTGCTGTCCGGCAGCCGGTGGCGGGAAATCTAGATACGGATCGTGTATCGGATTCTGTGATTCAGCATGTCCGATCGGATTCGAATATTTATGCAGCGGCGGATGGGCCGTTGGTTGACCGCTTGACGGTGGATTACTTTTTCCAGCCCGGAAAGAATCTTTATGGGCGAGTTAGTGCCGGTTATCTGGAGCAAATGTATGGCGGGGTCTCAGCCGAAATGCTGTGGAAACCGGTAGACAGCCATTTGGCACTGGGGGTCGAGTTGAACTATGTGCAGCAGCGTGATTTTGATCAGCTGTTCGGTTTCCAGGATTATGATACGATCACCGGACATGCTTCGGTGTATTATGATTTTGGCAACGGATTCCACGGTCAAGTCGATGTTGGGCGGTATCTGGCCAAGGATTGGGGGGCGACGTTTACGTTGGATCGGGAATTTGCCAATGGCTGGAAAGTCGGAGCGTATTTTACTTTGACGGATGTGTCATTTGATGATTTTGGTGAAGGTTCTTTTGACAAAGGGTTGCGATTGACAATCCCGGTAAGCTGGGCTGTTGGTCGTCCGTCCCGCCGGAAGGTTACGACAACTATCAAATCCCTGTCGCGTGATGGCGGGGCGCGGCTGGATATTGATAACCGATTGTATGAACAGGTGCGCGAATGGCACGACCCGTTACTGGAGAAGCGGTGGGGGCGGTTCTGGAGATGAGCGGCGCAAGTAAATTTTCTGGCCTGTTGATCGGCATGCTTGTTGCATTATCCGGCTGTAGTTCGGCTACAGACAAGGCGCAGGCCGATGCCGATGCCGCACCGCTTTTTCAGATGTTAAAAGGATTTTCCGGCCTGTTTAAAAAATCTGCGCGTCCGGTTGACCCTCGTAAATTGATTACCCGCGAGGCAATTGATGCTTCCCCTGTCAAGGTATTGCTGGCGGGGATTGAACTACGAAATGCCTACGCCACCTTAAGCCCTGCCGGAGAAAACGCAGGCGTGATAACATGGATCTCAGGTGACGGGATCGGGCTTGGCTTTCGTCAGGGTGTATTGGTTTCGACTCGTGGGTTGGGGCCGGATCTGATGGCGGCAAATGTCTCGGGTACTATTATGGCGCTACATAACGGTCAGGGTGAAACTGTTCGAATCCATGATTACCTGGATGGAGAAAACCAGATTCGGCGCAGCAGGTTTAGATGTGATGTCCAGATAATCGGGTCAGAGGTAATCGAGATATACGGGTTGCAGATATCGACAAGGCACCTGACCGAAAACTGTAAAAATCGGGAAATATCGTTTAAAAACCATTATTGGTTATCTTCAGGGAACAAGATTTGGCAAAGCCGCCAATGGATTGGACGTGATCTTGAGTATGTATTTGTGCAACAGTTGTCGCGATAATCGAAAAAATATTGATGTGTAATTTAATTTTACACAAAGGGTATTTTCGGAATTCAGGTTGTGTGGTATGGAGTATTTCACGTTAACTGTATCTAGGAGGCCAATATGCGGTTCCATCTTTCTGTAACTCTGGCGGCTGTATTGGCCGTTGCGTCTGCTGCTCCTGTAGCAGCGGGTAATCTTGTTGATCCTGCCATTGAAGGCGAAACAATGGTTGCACCTGATGCACCTGTTAGCTCGATGGGGGGGCTTGGCGGCGGCGCGGCTGTTGGCGTTCTTGCGCTCTTGGCTGTTGCTGCAATTGCATCCTCTTCGGGCAGCTAAAATTTTATAACTTGCGCTCCATTCAGGAGCGGGAGTTTCAGGCGGGTCAATATTGGCCCGCCTTTTTTGTTTTGATGCGTCAGTCTTCGAAATGGCCCGCCATGTTCTTTTCGTGTTCGGCAATGGCGTCTTCGATGTCTTCAAAATAGGTTAGCCGCCCATTTTCAAGTACCGCGCCGCTTTCGCAAATTCTCAGAACCATATTGCGGGAATGGGATACTACCAACGCGCCGCTGGTTTTCAACCGTTCGGAAAACACATCGTTGCATTTTGCTTTGAAAATAACGTCTCCTACGGCGGTTACTTCGTCGACGAGATAGGTATCAAATTTGATACCCATGGACACACCGAAAGACAATCGCGATGTCATGCCCGAAGAATAGGTTTTGATCGGCAGACGGAAATGTTTACCCAACTCGGCAAAATCCTCGACGAAATCAAGTAATTCATTGGTATCGACACCATAAATCCGCCCGATAAAGCGGACGTTCTGGGCGGCACTTAGTTCGCGATGAAACCCGCCGCCAAAACCGACAGGCCAGGATACGGTCCCGCGGAGAATTACCTCGCCTTTATCCGGCTCAATAGAGCCGGATATCATACGCAGTAACGTAGATTTCCCGGCGCCATTCCGGCCCAGAATAGCAACGCTTTTACCAGTGGGGAAAAGCGCGTTGATCTGGTTGGCAACCGTTTTGTGCGTGCCTTTCAGGTGAAAGGTTTTGGACAGGTTTCGAAGTTCGATCATGGTTGGTCCCGTTATCTAACGCCGATCACGAATACTGTACGCAACCAGAACCGCAACTGACCAGATCAGAAACAGGAACAATGCGGCCAAACAGATAATCATAATGCGATTTGGATATTCGGATCGTTGTGCGATGGTCGGTTTGACATAAGCCGCAAGGTAAATACTTTTGCGGCGGGCGTCGGCGACGGCATTGTCGTAAGAGGACAGGGCGCTGATGTAGGATTGTTCCGCGAACTGCAGGTCTACGCGCAGGGCCTCGAATTTACCGATCAACGATGAAAAGGCACTGCCGTTACTGTCCGAGGTTACCAGCTTTAGGCGTTCTTGGGAAATACGCGCCTTGATCACGTCGATTTTGCGCTTGGCTTGTTCAATGCGGGGATCGTTGTCGCGGGTGACATCAGTCAATAGATCAAGCTGGATCAACGCATCTGCCAGCTGTTGCTGGAGAGAATTCAACAAACCCATTTGCCCCTGTAAATCGGCATTCGGGTCAACAATCTGATTTGCGGTACGGAATTCTGTTAGTTGCTGGCGGGCGGATTTTAGCCGGATGATGGATCTGTCCAGTTCCTCGCGGGCATATTTGGTGGCATCTGCCTGCGCGGTTGCGTTCAGCTGGTTGATCATAACCGAGCCTTCCTGGACGATTTGTTGCGCAATGTTGTGGGCGTCAGTGGGCGTAAATGCCAACACGCGCAGTTCGATCAGGCCGGTTTTGTTATCGTAGTAAATATCGACCATACGGTTCCAGTATTTTACCAAATCTTCTATTGTGCCATCGGGATTATAGCTAAAGATTGGGTCGTTATTGGGCTTGGAATAGAGTGAAGCTAGATCCAGTTGGTCATTGATCTGGCTGATCAGTTGTTGGCTCTGAATGTATTCAAACAGGATATCAGTGTTTTTCGAGCCGTCCCCGCCAAGGCTAGTTATGCCGCCGATCAGATCAACTGCGGCCGCGTTGCTTTCAGCCTGCCGTACGGTGAAACCAAGGGTTGAGGCATATTGGTCGGCGGCACGTGTTTCCAGATACCAGATGACAATGGCGGTGGGTAGCAGAACCATTGCTAAAAAACTGAGAATCAACATGAAATGGCGCGAACGCATCCGCGCGGGGCGGGCAGGCGGCCGTGGGGCTGGTTTGGTTTCTGCTTCGATCACGCGACGCTGCCTTTTTACTGTTTACAGTATTTGCATGTTTTATGCCCATGAGACATAAGTAAGATCAATAGTTATCCTACTGCCCGCCCAGGGCCAATAACTGGTTTGCAGATGCGTTCACCTCAGACAACCCAAAACAGGCGCCGTTTTGCCTCGTTCCGCTCTATCTCGGCATTGATATTACGCGAGATGGCGACGACCTATGGGAAGTCGGCCGGTGGATATGTATGGGTGGTTCTGGAACCGGTGCTGGGAATTGCCTTGCTAAGTGCGGTGTTTTCACTGGCCTTCCGGTCGCCCAGTCTGGGAACAAACTTTCCGATCTTCTATGCCACCGGCTATTTGCCATATTTCATGTATATGGATATTAGCCGCAAAGTGGGGGTTTCGGTGATCTTTTCGCGCCCATTGCTAAGTTACCCTCCGGTTACATTTCTGGATGCGGTTCTGGCGCGGTTTTTCTTGAATATGATGACACATGTCGTGGTATTTTATGTGTTGATCACCGGGATCGAGCTGGTTTTTGAAACCCATGCACTGCATAATTATAGTCATATGGTCAAAGCAATGTTGATGGCCGGTTTGCTTGGGTTGGGGATTGGTAGCCTTAATTGTTTCCTGTGGTCGCTGTTTCCGGCATGGCAGCGAATTTGGGGGATTATCAATAAACCGCTATTTATCCTTTCGGCAGTTTTGTACGTTTACGAGGATGTTCCCGCGATCTATCAAAAATACCTGTGGTTTAACCCGCTGGTGCATATAACTGCCGAGATGCGAAAAGGGTTTTACCCGACATATACCGGTGATTTCATATCGCCGGTATATGTATATGGCATCGCCCTTACGACGATGGTGGCTGGGCTTTTTCTGCTGTTGCATTTTCACAAACGAATTCTGAATTGACGCTCGGGTCCGCGCCGTCATTTTTCAGCAGTGATTTTCGGATAGACCTTAACCGGTCCCGACTAAGGACTGTCGATGCCAAAAACAAACCATAGGCCAGCGGTAATGCCCAATAACTGCGTGCAGCGTGGATGAACGACAGGTTTAGAGTGTGGTTGCGGTGGGTAAACAGGCTGCCGTGGCGGGCGTTCGGATTTAGGTTATAGGTGCCGTATATCCGTTGATCATTCACCACAGTTAAACCGGCCTTATAGGCGGAAAGAGCCAGGTGTTTGTCTTCCAGACGTCGATTGCCATAGCGCAATTTGGTCCGGGCAAAAGCAGACAGTCGGAAGGCTAAACTGGGGTGCAGGAAGTAGTTGTTGAATAGATAGGCCAATATACCGGGATGCATAGCAGGGATGACTTTATACTGTTCACCGCTATCAATGTTTCGGTAAATCAATCCGCCGCCACAAATATCACAGCCGGTTTTTTCCAAAAGGGCAGACTGCCTTTTAAAACGCCCTTGGGACACCAGATCATCAGCGTCGACGCGATAGAAGAAATCAAACCCCTCTGCTTGATCAATTTGGCGATTTAGGCTTTCGCCGTTGGGGCTTGCGGGGTAATTTTCCCGTGCAACACCCATCTCTTCTAACGCATTGGTCAGTTCCGCTGCGGCGGGTTGGTCGGAGTGGTTAAACAGGGTGATCCGGACCTCTCCCGTCAGCGCTTTGGCTGATAGCAAGACCGATCGCACGCAGTCCAATGCCGCATCAACGTCGTGATAGCCATGATAATTGATGGCTATGAAATGGCTGGCTGGTTTATCTGCTGTGTTGTTCATATAGGCCAATTACCTGTCTTTGGAAGATGCTTTCGTAGGACCATAAGGGCGCATCCTTCCACTCGGGCGCAAGTCCCTGCCAGGATTTTGCGGCGAAGATCAGCTTATCGGCCCATTCATCGGCGTCCTCATTGGCAAAAATGACTCCATCCAGATTCATCCGCTCAGCTTGCGTGCGCAAACCCAGAGTATTGCTGGAAACGATGCAGTAGCGCATAATCGCATATTCGCAGAATTTCAGAGACGGGGCATAGGAATGGAACTCCGTATTCATAAACGCCATGCCGACACCGGGCTGGGCGCGTAGTAGTTCGTATAATTCCTCACGGGGCATACGGCCATGATAAGTGACATTCGGGTTTACCCGCAGCGCCTGTTTTTGATCTGGTTTGGCAGGGCCGGCAACACGGATATGGAACTGGTCGCTGATGCCTTCCTTTTCTGTGATCTTTTTGAACACATCAATCAGGAATTCGGATTTGCGGTTTTTGGGTTTTAATGATCCGATAAACCAGATGCTGACAGGTTGATCCGGCTCCAGTTCTTTTGCATCGCCTTCGGGCAGGCTGTCGTAACCCAAATCAATAATGTGTTTGGGTTTAAATACACGGAAATGATTGGTTTCAACTGCCCAGGGATTTCCCGCTAGATGATGGGTGAAAACTTGCATCACAAAATTAGCGAGCTTTTTGAAGAATGCCCTCCGGCCTCGGGCCAGATTAACCGATCTGTGATCGACGATGATAATGGATTTGCCACGTAGCAGAAATATGCCGAGCCGTATGAATACGATCATTGGAATGCTTTTTTGGCGGTAAAAGACGTGGATGAAATCAAGGTGTTCATCTTTGCTTTTCTTGGCTATACGCAGCCCGTTGCGGATGGAAACATACAACCGCCGCCCCCATTGAGGGCGGCGCAAGCGCAAGAATTCGCAGAATTGTTTATCGCGGACGATGTGGCGATTTTTACCGTAATCCGCAACAATTACCCGATCGACAGCCCGGCTCGTTATCGCCAACCGCGGGAAAATTTCGGCCGCATTGGCGCCCGCATCCCCCAGAACATTCGCAGTGACGTAAAGGACTTTCATGTATCGGAAAGGCGCAGTGCTGTTATACGCGCGCCTTCGGGGATGTCGATCATCTGGCCTGATTTATACGCTTTGGTATTTTGGGTTTTTCCCTCTGCGTTTACCAAACACAGTTGTACGGTCAGCTTTTTGTCGAAACTGAAATAGATCTGGTTTATGTCCTGTAGATCAACGGTGTCCTTGCCCATATCAACGGTGGTTTTCAATGCACCGCCTGAAAAGGTAACAATCTGACCTTTCAGTTTGCCGCCGGTATCGATCGAAAAGCTGTCGAGGGTTTTGTTCTGGTGCAATCCCCACGACCAGCATGCGGCCATATTGCTACGTTCGTCATTTCCGTGGTGGGTGGTGATACTGATACCTTCAAGTTTGGGGCAAACAGCGTTGACCGCAGTAACGATCCGGTTTTCGCCCTTGCGGGCAATCGCCCAGACGCGCCCCATGACAAACAGCTTTACGCCCCAGTCTTCGGCATAGGCATAAACATTGCGTACAATGTCAGGCCAGCCGCTGGCAAAATCGTCGCCGCAGATGATGGTTTCGTCGTTAAAGAACTGGCTGAAGAATTCAAAATTATCTGTCCAGCCCGGATCGCCGTGGGTGGCGTCGTCGAAATAGAAACCGATTTCGTCTTTCCAGGTATCTTTGACCACGTCTGGTGCAAAACCCTGATGAACGACTAGATTGTTGATGTTGCGGGTGAATTTGTCGAACATTTCGCGGCTTAGATCGATGCCCAGACGTTTCTTGACCCAAGGTGCGGCCTCGAAGGTATCAATCGTATGGATTGGTGCGTCGCCGACGCGGCTTTCGTGGATGAAGTTGGTCGAGGAGCCGAATAATGGCCCGACTTCCAGATAAACTCCATCACGTTTTTGTGCTGCTAGGGCGCCTAGAAATTTCAACCCGATCAGGGTCATTGTGCGCGGTGCCTGGGACATACTGATAACTCTTTCCTGTTGGATTACGCTTTGTGGTTTTCAAACCATTCTACCGTTTCACGAATGCCACGTTCAACGGAATACGTGGGATTGAACCCCAGTTGGTTGCGGATGCGGCTGATATCGGCCTTGTTGTGGCGGACTTCTCCGGGCAGGGCATCGACATGGACAAGCTTGATTTTTCGGGCAGAATCCAGCGACAGGAAGATATCAGCAATTTCCAGAATCGAGGTGCCGATGCCAGTGCCCAGTTGGAAAACCCCTTGACCGTCCTGCTGGATCACCCGTGTGATTGCGTCTGAAATATCGTCAACATAGATATAATCGCGGGTTTGCAGTCCGTCGCCGTTGATCCGCAACTTGCCATCCTGAAGATACATTTTGCAAAAGGCGGAAATCACGCTGCCTTTGCGCCACGAATTCGGGCCGTAAACATTGGAAAACCGCATACTGGCCGAGCTAAGCCCGTATGACCCGCGATAAGCCGATAGTAACCCTTCGACAGCCAGTTTGTTGGCGCCGTAAGGGGACAGTGGATTGGCGGCGATGTCTTCATTGATTGCCCCGTCATAATCGCCAATGATCGCGCCGCCGGTCGAGGCGAACACAACCTTGGTATCGGGCGCATTCAATCGCAGAAATTCCAGGAGTTTCTGGGTTTTCACCACATTGTTGTCAAAGCTGCGTAGAGGATCAACGATGGATTCCTGAACAGTGGTATAGGCGGCCAGATGCACCACCACATCGGCATCACGATACAGCCCCATCACCTTATCATCGGCAAAACAGCTGATGTGGACATCGTCAAACAGTGCCTTTTCGGACTCACTAGCCTCTTTAAACCAGTCAATTGCGACCAGTTTGACGTCTTTCTCTACACGACGTAGATGGATCGCCAGATTTTGACCGATAAACCCCAGCCCACCTGTTACAAGAACCCGCATCCTACCACCTTGCCTTGGAATCAATGACAGAGCGGTCCAGACGGTCGGCGTATTTCCCGACGGTTGCCTTGATTTCCGACGTCAGACTGTTGGCCAGTGTGATTGGCTCAAACCCGAGCGAACGCAGGCCTTCGTTACTGACCATCAGATTGTTTTCGGCGGCTTCTTTGCGCGGATTTTTCTGATTGCGGATTTCTGCGCCGGTTTCGTCGTGCAACATCTGGGCCAGATCGCGAACGGTGTGGACCTCGGCAATCTGGTTGAACACTTGAACAGGGTCGCCCGCCTTGGGCGGGTTGCCCGCAGCCATGTAAACACAACGGGCTGTGTCCTGGATGTGGATAAACGCACGCGCCTGCCCGCCGGTTCCGTAAACAGTTAACGGGTGGCCGATCTGGGCCTGCGAAATCAGCCGGTTCAGGACCGTGCCGTATTCACCATCGTAATCAAACCGGTTGATCAGATCCTCGTTGGTGGCGGTGATATCGGTATCGGTGCCCCAGACAATGCCCTGATGCAAATCGGTGATCTGGAATCCCCAGTTCTTGGCGTAGAACTGCATCATGGTGTGATCCAGGCATTTGGTCATGTGATAGATCGAACCGGGATTGGCCGGATAGGGAATAGTCACGTCTTTTTCGGTCTGCCGGACAGTGATATCCAGATACCCTTCGGGGATTTCACCGAAGTCGTCATTATAGCCATAGACACCCATTGTGCCCAGATGAACGATGTGCGGACGCTGCCCTAGTTCGACCAGTGTTGAAAACAGGTTGTTGGTACCGCAGATATTGTTGTTTACGGTGTATTTTCGTTCGGCATCGCCCAGCATGGAATAGGGGGCGGAACGCTGTTCGGCGAAGTGTACGACCACATCGGGTTTGAAATCTGCCAAAATATCCTTGAACGTGCCGGAGTCGTTGGCGATATCGCAATAAGCAAACCCGACCTTGCCGATCTGTTGGGCAGCACCAATGCGGCGTTCGACCGGTCGGATTGGGGTTAGCGAAGGAGCTGATATTTTATCGGCAATTAGCCGACGGGATAAATCATCTACAATAAGAACTTCGTATCCGTTTGCCGCAAAATGTAACGATGTTGGCCATCCGCAAAACCCGTCACCACCTAAAACAAGAGCCTTCACGCCATCCCCCATTGGTTATTATAAAATCACATCGATTTGTGTTAATCAAAATCCGTTCCAAAGGTAAAGCAAAAATATAACAACGGCTTGGCCTTAGCTATAGACGTTTTTTGTGTGCAAGCCCTGTTTCATTGGATTTCCTCTAAAATACCGAAGGTTGTGTTCTTGTCGGCGCGCTATTCTTAGCGACTATTCGCTCATGGCCAAGGGAATTATAGTCTAATTTTCTGTAAACTGCTCAAAACTAATTGATTGGTGCTGGAGCGATATATGAGTTTGGCACATAGGTATTTGGCAAGCGTATCCCAAAGCGTGCAACAAGTCATAAGGATTTTCCGCTTGAGAAGCGCGAGCTTGGCAATCTCGATTGACAAGCTCTTGTCAGAACCTAGAAACAGGTGAAACGTGTGCAAACTGGGTATTCTTGCTTAAGGGGTGAAAACAATTCGTAAACGGATATTTGATTTTGGATTTTCCCTTGTTCTGGTGGGGCCGGTATTAATGGTTCTTGCTGTTCTGTGGTGTGTGATGCGGTTTCGCGGTGATCATGGCCCGTTTTTGTATGTTTCAGAGCGAATGAAAGACATTGAAAAATCTTTCCGGCTTTATAAAGTTCGTTCGATGTCGGTTGTTGATGGTGTAGAAAACCGTGGCGTTGCTGGTGGGGATAAAGTACACAGGGTTACCCCTTTTGGCCGCTTCCTGCGACGGTCTCGGTTAGACGAATTGCCGCAGATTTTCAATGTTCTGAAGGGCGATATGAGTTTTGTTGGACCACGACCGCCCGAACGGATTTATGTCGAAGCTTTCCCCGATCTATACCGGCAGGTGTTGCGGGACCGTCCGGGGATTACAGGTTTGGCCACTGTATTTTTCCACGCTCACGAGGAGCGGATGCTGGCGTTTTGCGAAACGTTTGATGAAACAGAAGCAGTTTACAGGCGTCGCTGCATTCCGCGCAAGGCAACGCTGGATTTACTATACCATCAGCGCAAAAGCATGTGTCTGGATCTGTATATAATCTACCTGACGGCCGCCAAGCTGCTGCCTTTGCCTACCCGGCGGGTGGATAGGTTTCGTACGGTACGAAAGGCTCGCAAAAAATGAATCGTGCTGTTTTTCAAGAAGCGAAAGAGCGAGAAAACAATCGCGAATGGGCGCTTGCGGAACAGATGTATCGTACGATTTCAAAAGGGAGTGACAAGCTGGCGGTGCAGGCCAGCCGTCGACGCGCGGAATGTTTGATGCGTCTACAGCGCTGGAGCGAGGCGCGGGCCGAGGTGGATGCGGTGTTAAAATCCGGTGCCCCCGAAGTGAACCGAGATATAAAACGCCTGCTTGCGGTTCTTAGTTACGAACAGAATACGAGTGCCGCGACAGAGGCCATTGATGATTTTGCGGCACGGTGGTTGATTAACGAACCAAATTTAAGGCAGAAGGAGGGCCGCATTATTTTAACAGCGGCAGCCCCGAAAACAGGTTCAACGTCGCTCGCCACGGCATTAGCAGCAGCGGCCGGATACCGGAAAACCAATTTCTTATGTTATCAACAGGTTTCGATGGCACGAGGAATTGCATCTCTTCCTGCGTTGCAGCGCCTAAAAGGCGTTGGCATTGTCAATCACTGTCATCTGGCCCCGGATGCAAGTATGATGGCAGATCTGCGCGATATGCCATGGGTGCAGATTGCTGTCCATTTTCGTCACCCTGCAGATGTGGTGCTTTCGACGGTTGATATGATCATTCGCCAAGGTGCGCCTATAATTCTGATAGCCGCCCCGCACCTTGTCGGAGCTGGGCCAGCGGCGGTTATGAAGTGGGCGTTGGAAAATTATTTACCGGAGTTGTTGCAGTGGATTCAGGATTGGTTGGCATATGTTGATGCAAATCATCCTTCGATTATGGGGGTGTCTACGCTGGAACAAATGAAAACCATAGGGCAGGATGCGCTGGCAAAGCAACTTCTGGATACGGCGGGTATCCCGTATAGTGCGGATTCAAATACCGTTCCGCAACGCACAGGAAACCGTATGTCAGGGGGGCAAAAGATACGTTATACAGCCGCCCAGAGGGATTATTTACAACGCCAAATTCCGCCTGAACTGTTGCGGCGGTTTGGCTGGGGTTAAGGAATGGGACTGACTTGAAACCGTATGCGTTTACATTCTGGCAAAATTCCGGTGCCAAACCGGCCTATTTACAGTTGGCCGATGAAACTCTGCGGCGGAATCTGGCAAATGGCTTCAATCATGTCCATCTGGATTATGAAAGCTGTCTTGAATGGGTTCCCGAACGGGATGCGCTGTGGGAAATGTCGGCCCCCGCAACAAAGGGACGTTCGGTTACATCTGAGGGGCGGCGTTGGGCGATTTTTACCGGCATGTTGCGGGTGGCATTGATATACCATCATGGTGGTTTGTGGGTGGATGCCGACACGATTGCATTCCCGCAAATATCGCTGCTGGCGGACGTCGTGATAAAATCAGATCTGGTCGCAACAGAATACGAAGACGCGCGCATTGCAAATTCAGTGATCGGTGGCCGTGCCGGCTCAGCGTTTTTCAAGAGGTATTGGCGCAGCATATTGGGTATGCACGCTGACAAACGCAGGGCCGGCGATTTGACGGCAAAATGGGGCGAATATGGTGATCGGCTTATAGGTTTTCTGTTGATGGAAGGTCCAGATTGGAACAGTTTTATAATACCATTCGGAATGCTGATCCAGTTTGACACAAACGAGGGGCGTCCAATCTTTGCCAAAGCGGAACTATTTGAAAAGCGTGTACCGGTCACGGCCCTTGGGATGATGTTTTTCAACAATGCGATTCCCGATGACATGCGGACAAAGCCGGTTTGCGAACTGTTGGCAGAAAACAGTGTTTTGTCGCGTGCATATTCACTGGGGATGGATGATTCACTGGCAAATTCCTATCTGCTGCTAGCGGACTCGCGGCAGTTGTGGCCTTTTAATCGCGCCCGCAGAATTCGTAAAGCCGTTGAAGAAAAAACCAGGATTCTGACGCAGCGGGATATTTTCAAACAAAAGCTAAGTGACCGGAACCAGATCATTTCCAAATTAAGAAACAGGCTATCTGACGTAGATTAATATGCGCTGGTCAACGGGTGCGAACGCCCGCGTAACGAATTTCCAAAGGTTTTATTAAATCCTGAACCCCGGTTTTACATCTTATTTCCTCGGGGTTCTTCATGTCTGATATCTCTGCAAATCTGTCACTGCCATACATTCTGCCTTCACAGGCGCAAAAACACGTAACCCACAATGACTCAATCCGGCAGCTTGATGCGCTGGTGCAAATGGCGGTTCAATCAGCAACCGATGCTATGCCACCTGCAAGCCCCGCTGATGGTGTGCGTTACATCGTACCGGTCGGTGCGGCAGGAGGCTGGACTGGGCAAGACCGGAACCTCGCCGTTTTCGAGGAAAACGCTTGGGTTTTCTATGAGCCTAAAACCGGATGGTCAGTCTGGGTGATGGCACCCGGCGAACAACGCATTTTTGACGGCAATGACTGGTCTCTGGCCGTTGATATGATGGATTTTCAGAACCTTGACTATCTGGGTGTGGCAACGACTGCGGACGCAACCAACAGGTTGGCGGTTTCATCCGAAGCCACGTTATTGACCCACGCAGGTGCAGGCCATCAGGTAAAGATAAACAAGGCCGGTTTTGCAGACACCGCTAGCCTGTTGTTTCAGACGGGATGGTCGGCGCGTGCTGAACTGGGAACAGCAGGGGATGATGATTTTTCCGTCAAAGTCAGCGCAGACGGCGCTACCTTTAAGCAGGCAATTGCTATAGATCGCAACACCGCTGCGGTAAGATTTCCAAACGGGATAGAGCCCGACCGCCGTGATATCGGCGGGTTGACCAAAGGTGGCGGTTCAGATTGGTGGGGGGCAGTTGATCCTTATACGTTGAGCCAGACATCAGGGTCGTCAATTACGCTTGCGCAGGACCGGATGTATTTTGCAGCTTTCTATGTTGATCGCCCGGTACAACTGTTGGGGGCGTTTACATCGCTTAGCACCGCATCAACGACACCGGGTTCCGTATTGCGAAGCGGGATCTACCGGTTGGGTGCTCCCAATGCGAATGCATGGGATATCGGAGATCGGGTTGCCGATTTTGGCACCCTTCCGGCAGATGTTGCAGGACATAAACAGTTCAATCTGGGTGTGCCGCAAATAGTTACCAAAGGATGGTATCTGACGGCGGTAGGAGTGAACGGCGCCGGATCAAAAGCAAAATACGGGCGGTGGCAAACACCGGGATTAACGCGCTACTATCCGCACGGAACCGGAACAAGTGCCACCCCAAGGGCAATCGCGCCGCAGTTATACCTTTATGAGAGTTCAAGCGCGGTTGAGATAGCCGGCGGCCTTCCGGCAGTATGGACAGGCAATCCCGCTGTTCCAACCAGTTCAACAAACAACTGGATTTACCAGATGGTTTTCCCGAAATGGCGCGAAATGTAGTACTGCACCAGGGGTAGAATCATAGACGAACACTGTATGAAACCGGTGTCGGGTGTGGAAATCTTATTCTGCATCCGACGCGTTCGCTATCACACCTGTTTCAGCATCCGGTTCCGCGCAAAACCGCACCAAACGTATGCCAGAGAATTTGCATATCCAGCCAAAGATTTTGATGGTTAGCATAGGCCACATCCAATCGTACCCTTTCGCTGTACCGCAGCAAGTTGCGGCCTGATACTTGCCAAAGGCCTGTTATCCCCGGGCAGCATTTCAGATAAGCGGGTGCAGAACAACAGTATTTATCGGCCAGTTCTGTTCGGGTCACAGGGCGTGGGCCAACAAGACTCATCTCGCCACGTAGCACGTTCCATAGCTGGGGTAATTCATCCAGACTGCTTTTGCGCAGGAATGCCCCAAAGCGGATTACCCGCGGGTCATGGCGAAGCTTGCGGGTTTCCTGCCACTCGCGGGCTACGTCTGGGTTCTGTCGCAAAAGCAATTCCAGAACCTTATCTGCATTGGTAACCATTGTGTTGAACTTCCACATCCGAAACGGTTTTCCGCCGCACCCCACGCGCATTTGCGAATAGAATACCGAGTTACCCCGCAGCAAAAGAAAACCTGCAATTACCCCAACGAGTAGCGTTATCAAGGGAGAAAACGCCAGTACCAGCGTAATATCCATTACCCGCTTTGGACGTAGTAACTGAGCCGGCATATTCCAGTTTCTGGCGCGGGTTTTGGTAGTTGTAATTAGCATGAACACCCCTTTTCATTTCGTAACAGGGTTGCTGCACAAAAGTTAAAGAGCTGTTTTTGGCCTTGGCCAAACTATGAAGGATTTTCTAAAATTCAACCCCTATCTGCGCCTTGATGCCTGCGCGGAAAGGATGCTTGATCAACTCCATTTCGGTTACCAGATCGGCAATTTCGATCAGGTCTTCCTTGGCATTTCGCCCTGTCAGAACCACATGGGTCATTTCCGGCTTTTCGGTGCTCAGGAAATCGACGATGTCCTGAATGTCAATGTAATCATAGCGTAATGCGATATTGATTTCATCCAGCAGTACCATTTTGTTGGCTGGATCGCGGATCAGATCTTTGGCCTTTTCCCATGCGGCCTGAGCCATATCAGTATCGCGGGATTTGTCCTGTGTTTCCCAGGTGAACCCTTCGCCCATAGTGTGGAATTCGCAACGATCGCTAAACTTTTCCAGAATCAGATCGCGTTCGCCGGTCGACATGCCGCCCTTGATGAACTGCACCACGGCGCATTGCATATCGTGGGCGATGCAGCGGAATATCATCCCGAAGGCAGCAGACGATTTTCCCTTGCCCTTGCCGGTATGCACGATAATCAGGCCCTTTTGATCGGTCTTGGTCGCCATGATCTTGTCGCGTGCGGCCTTCTTCTTGGCCATTTTCATTGCGTGGCGGTCGGTGTCTTGGGTCATCTGGCACACTCCTGTTTCCTGAATCCACAAGGTGCTGTCTTGCGGGCGCAGATGCAAGGGCGGTTTTGTTTATTTACAGTCCAGTTTTGCCACCATCAGCGCCGGATCGCCTTTCATTGAATTTGGAAGCACCTTGCAGCCGCTGGCGATCTCTATCGCTTTGGTAGCTTTGGGAAACGTATGGCCGATTTTTGGCAGACGTTCGAAATTTGTGCGAATGGCTTCTGCCCGACCCTCAAGAATGCGTATGCGAAAGGTGATGCCATCCACCGTTATTTTCTGCGCCTGAACCCGCGAGAACGCAGGGTGTGGACTGTCGCAGCTCTGCAACGCCATTATTAATGCAGCGGCATTCACTGTGGTTTTCCGCATTATATGACCTCATTTCCGATTTGCAGCACAATGTGCTTTAGCGTGGTTAACAAACCCTTAAGGTCTGATCACAAGTCGGGTTTCGGGGGTGATTGACAAACTCTTGCCCCTGCCCATATCATTCGTGCGCTAACAATAATAAACAGTAGCGCCAACAGGGGGCCATTCGTGACCTATTTCGCGCCCGAAACCTTGGATGATGCGCTTGCGCATCTGGACACCACCGCCACGTCGATTGTGGCCGGGGGCACGGATTTTTTTCCGGCGCTGGGCACAGCACCGCAGGCAATACTGGATGTCAGCCGGATCAAAGGCCTGCGCGGGATTGCGCCGGACCATGCGGGTTGGCGAATCGGTGCGG
>Ga0256840_1001000_pt1 | contig 27678 bp, 32 predicted proteins | sample 355202metaG_FD_185969 | JGI IMG/M metagenome (GOLD analysis project Ga0256840, IMG submission 185969) | Hydrothermal vent microbial communities from Mid Atlantic Ridge, Atlantic Ocean - 355-202 | ecosystem: Environmental > Aquatic > Marine > Hydrothermal vents | place: Atlantic Ocean: Mid... | reverse complement strand
TGTGGTGGGTGTGCAGGAACGTTAAAAAAGGCTCTATTTGAAGCGTTTGGAGAGGTTGAAGTAAATCTTGAAGTTGAACCAAGAGAAATTACTTTAGACCTAGAAGAGGGGAGAGAAGAAGCTCTAAAATTAAAGCTTCGTTCTCTGGGTTACCCTTTGCTTACAGATGAATTATCGCTCTTTCAAGAGGTAGGTACAACGGCTAAGAGTTTTGTATCTTGTGCTGTTGGTAAGATGGATAGCTAGACATATAAGTAGCTTAATAGTAACATTTCACTATCATATCTTTATAAAAATATAAGGTAAAATATAAAATGAGTAAATTATTAGATTTAGACGCAAACGGACAACTTGTAGCACTGTTAGAACTTTATGGCATGAAAGTAGAGAAGATTGAAGATTATTTCTTTGTTGATGGGCTTTTCCCTGGTATTGTGGCACATGCATTTGAAATGGAAAATTTTGGTGACTCGGTTGTTGTTCAGTTAGACATTACAATGTTATTTCCAAACAACCATTTTGTAGAGTCTTTTGTAGCACAAGCTACCACGGTTGAAGATGCGATTGCCAATACCTTTGAACAGTTTGAAACCAATGCCTTACACCCTTTTATTATGGCATTTTGGACTAATGCTAAAAAAGTTGAAAATGGTGTTGGAACAGATGTATGGGAAATTAATGGGGAACGATGGGAAGCTGTAATCTCTAACTATACCTACCGTGGTCAAGAAGATTTTGAAACGGTTATTCCAGACATTGACACGATGTTTGATGTTATTAAAGAATCCATAGAAGCTTACCCTTTAACAGAAGATATTTATGCAGTTAGAACGGTTTATACCAATGGAAGTGATGGGAAAAAAGTGGTTGAAGCTTTAATCAATAATGAAGAGTTTCCAGAGCTTCAAGAAGCAGTTTCATCATTAGCGTGGAACGAATTTGAGCAGTTCTACTCTGTGCGAAATCTTGTGTTACTTATGAAACTAAAAAAAGAAGCATAAGTTTGATGACCCCGTACCCAAGTGTTCTAAGCATTGCAGGTTCAGACTCTGGTGGGGGAGCTGGTATTCAAGCAGATATTAAAAGCATCTCTGCCAATGGTGCGTATGGGGCGACGGTTATTACAGCTACAACAGCCCAAAATACCCAAGGAGTAACAGATATTCATCTTTTACCCATAGGACATATTAAGGCACAACTTGATGCTGTTTTACGTGACATTAAATTTGGTGCAGTCAAAATTGGCATGTTACCTTCGCGTGAGATTATTGACGTGGTTAGCGAAAGATTGGCATTTTATGGCATAAATAAAATTATTTTAGACCCTGTGATGATAGCCACCTCAGGTGACAAACTCATTGATGCTGGAGCAATAGAGCGTTTAAAAGCATTTTTCCCTCAAACTTATTTAATTACACCAAACATTCCAGAGGCTGAGTTAATCATTGAACATACCATTACCCTCGATAATATGCAATCTTCAGCCAAAGAGATAGCTGAAAAATTTTCAGTTTCTGTACTCTTAAAAGGAGGACATTTAGAGGCTAAAGCGTTAATGACAGATGTGTTATATCTTTTTAAAGAGAAGAGGGCAGTGGTGATAAATCATAAAAGCATTGATACTAAACATACACATGGAACAGGCTGTTCTTTGTCCTCTAGTATTGCTACTTATTTGGCTTTGGGATTTGACTTAGAAGCGTCTGTTAAAAAGTCTTGTGCTTATTTAAATGAAGCCATTGAGGCAGGAAAAGATAAGGTGTTAGGAGAAGGAAATGGACCAATTAATCATTTTATGTTGAAGTAACATAAAATCTAAAAGACAAGAGGTATCTCTTGTCTTTTTTGTGTAAGTAAAACTTAGTTTACAGCCACTTCAACAGCAGTACCTTCCCAGATACCGTGTTTTGTACAGTAACCATGTGCTACTAATTTAAGTTTTTTCCCTGTAGGAATAATTGTAAATGTAGTAGTGTTGTGTGCTTTGATGTTACCAAGAGTACCAGGAACATAAGTTACTTGTGCCAATTTAGTTTCACCATTAAAAAGTGTAATAGACTCAATGTAGTGATCAAAATCATCTGGGTGAGTGTATTCGTTACCCATTTTTACAGTCACTTCAAATGGCTCACCAGCAGTTGCTGTGTCAGCACAAGTAATAAATGGTGAGTGTCTGTCAATAAGGTCTTTTTTCGCTTCTCTATCTACTTCTGAGATGTCCACGTATTTGTTAATTTTTGGCATGTTAATAATCCTTTAGATAAAATTTATTCCGTACTATATCTAAAATATTTTAAATCAGAGTAAAATTATCTTATTTAAGTTTTTCTTTTAACTCTTTTGCCCATGCATTGAGTCTTTTCTTATCATCACGGCTCAATGTTGCCTCTTTGTGCATATAGAGATAAGTACTCATAGGCATACGAATAACAATCGATTTTGGCAATTTTTTGAGTATTTTTAACTGTTTCTCTTTGCTGTAAGTATTCCATTTTGAAAAATTGACAATATTACGAGCATTTTTAACGTGAAGTTGCGTAAACCATGAAACAGGTGCCACATTGTAGTACCAAGGGGCTTTGACTTGTGAAGAGTGACAATCATAACACGAACGTTTTAAGATGCTTAAAACCTCTTTAGGTGCTTGTAGGGCTTCACGCTCTTTTATGGGGAGTGTGGCTTTCACATCGAGTGAAAAAGCTTGTATGGCGATGAGTAAAACAAGTAGCCAAAACCAAAAACTTTTGAAGATGAAACTTTTTAACATGGGTGTTCCTTTTAGCTAAATCTATAATTAAATTTAGGAAAGATATATTGAGATAAGAGGAAAAATTTTCTTAAAAAATAGAACAATCCCCCGATGCTTATGAGGTAAAGCCAGTTGTTTGGAATATTTTTAAGTAGGGAATTTAAAAGAGCGTTTAAATTTCCTTTGTAAGTGGTTTTACTTAAGTTCGCACCAAAGCCAACTCTTTTCATAAACTTATTAGTCCCTAACTTTTCAAGCCCTTTTAGTCCATTTGCTCCGTAGGTTGAGGCGTAGAGAAAATTTTTGTTGCTAATATTGGGCATCTTTTTAAGAGAGCTTAGGGCTTTATAGTTGGTGACTTTTAACAAGACTTGGCTCTTTTTTCCAAAACGTGTGGCAAACTTGTTGAACGAGAGTAGGGCTTTTAAATTACGACTTTTATGGAGTAATATTAAAGCTTGATTGAGTCCTACTTGTTGGTAGAGTTTTTGTATGGGAATTAATAAATTTCGTATTGCTTTAAGTGACTTTGTCTTTTTAGCTATGGCTATCTGTTTGATGAGTTTTGACTCTAGCCATAAAGGTATTTTTTGCGTTCGTTTGGCATATTTTAAAAGAAAAATAGACTCTTTAACAGGAACACTTTTCCCCTTGCTTTTGAGGGTACTAGCCGTAGCAATGAGACCAAGAGAAGAGAGGGCAACCATGAGCTTATCTACTTTTTCATCATTGAGGTAGTGTACACCCTCTATGGAGAGGTCACGAATGTCACCTACGACCAAAAAGTCAGAAGCCAAGGCAGATGTTTGCCCTATAAATTCATCACTTTTTCCTTTAAAGATGCCCTCTAATACCTTTTGGGTTTTGTAAGATAATGAGGCACGTTTTTCATCTATAACTTGCATTAGTTGAGAAGATTCAGGACTTTTTGTAACATAGTCATACGCCATAAAATAAGAGAGATAAGATTTGGCTTCAACATATTTTTGTTCTTTAATAAGCTCTTTAGTGTGAGGAATTGGGTCAATTTGCACAAGTGTACTTACATCAAATGTTTGTCGCTCCTCTAAAATCATAAGCGAAGCTATGGTCAGGCTCAATATGATTAGAGGGGTGAGTAGCTTAAACATTAGATAAAGATTGAATCCAAAATTGTATTGACGTAATCATTGGCTTTAAACTTAATGAGGTCTTTGGGTTGTTCTCCCGTGCCTATAAAATAGATGGGCATCTTTAATTCGTGGGCAATGGAGAGAACTGAACCCCCTTTGGCTGTACCATCGAGCTTGGTAATAATGATGCCATCAATGCCAATGAGTTCGTTAAATACTTTGGCTTGGTTAATGCTAGAAGAGCCTTGTGTCCCATCGAGTATGAGCATCTTTCGGTGTGGTGCATTAGGCATAGACTTATTGGCGATACGAACCATTTTTTTAAGCTCTTCACCCAAATTGGTTTGGGTATGTAAGCGTCCTGCTGTGTCAAGTAGTACACGGTCGGCATTTTTAGCTTTGGCAGAGGCGATGGTGTCAAAAACAACAGCAGAGGGGTCATGCCCTTGTTGTGTAGCAATAATTGGTACTTCTAGTTTTTTTGCCCAACGGCTAAGTTGCTCTATGGCAGCTGCTCTAAAAGTGTCGGCTGCACCTAAGACAACACTTTCTCCATTACTTTTGTGATGATGTGCTAGTTTGGCAATGGTGGTTGTTTTCCCTGCACCATTGACCCCAATAATCATCTCAACAAAAGGTTTATCTGTAATGTCGGTTTTCCAATCAGCTTCATATTGAAAAACAGAGATAAGCGTATTAAAAGCTTGTGTTCTTTCAACTTTATTAGGTAGTGATTCAAGAAATTTTTCGATTAATGCGTAATTGACATCAGCTTCAAGTAAAATATCTTCAAACTCATCTTTGCTAATCGTTCTCTTTTTTTGAGGAGAAACTTCACTAATAGCTTTACTGGTTCGTTTAAAAACCTTTTTTAATATGTTAAACATTTTGACCTTATCTTTTTATTTTTTTAAGTAGTTGTTTAATGTCGCTCTCAATCATCTCTTCAGGAATCATACCTTCGTAGTGTGTAAAATATTTTCCTTTATAAAAAAGAATGGTAAGTGGCATTGGAAACTCTTCTGGTAATTTTAGTTTTGCACCTATCATATGAATAAACTTTAGATTTTCATCTTGGCTTGTAGAAACATAATAGTTTACTTTTTGAGCAATGAGTAGTTTTGCTAATTTATTTTTATCAATATCATCATGGACTAAAGCAGAGAGAACAAATATATCTTCTTTAAATTTTTTCTGTAATTTAACAAGATGAGGAAGTTGCCCTCTACACGGTGGACACCAAGTCGCCATCATATTAACAATGACAATAGATTGTTCTATGTTTTTAAAGTTATAAATGTCATTTTTTACGTCTAAATTATTGACTTTGTTTTGTAAGTTTTTAAATTGGAAATGGTACTCACTAGGGCTTGTTTTTTTGACTGTTTGAACTGTTTTGAGGAGAACTTTTTTTGATGGGTTTGCTTCTTCTCTTACTTTAAAGTCATCATTTTTTACGATGTTATCATCACAAGCAGAAAAAAATAATAGAGACAATAGTGCAAAATATAGAGGTGAAAATTTATTTTTCATGTGATACGAAGTCTTTTTGTTGTAATTTTTAGTCATTATATCAAAAAAATATGAAGTGTGCAATGAATGATGGATAAAAAAACGTTTAGAAAAATATGTATAGGAAAAGCGAATAAAAAGAGAAATGTTAATAGTTACAGCATAGATAAAAAGATAAATAAAATACTCTTTAATTACATAAAAGAGCAAGAAGCAAGGACTATTATGTTATATATACCTTTAAGAATTGAAGTTAATATTAATAGCTTAATTTTAAGGCTTAGACGAGAGAAAAAAATAGTTTTAGTGCCATTTATGGAGGGTGAAAGCTTCAGCTTGGTAAAATATAGGCTACCTTTATATATAAAAAAATTTGGTGTAAAAGAGCCTAAAAATACAAACAAATATCAACATAAAATAGATTTAGCGATTGTCCCGATTATTGGAACAGATAGTACATTAAGACGCGTAGGCTTTGGGAAAGGCTTTTACGATAGATTTTTTGAAAAAAACCATCAAAAAATTTCAAATATTCTTTTTGTAAGTAGAGAAGAATGTATGGCTTCTGAAATTGTTACCGATGCCCATGATGTTTGGGGGTGTTGTTATATTAATCGTAAATCGAGTGTTTTTGTTAAGTAAAGAGAAAAATTAAGAAAGAGAAAAAATGTCAGAAACCATATTATTGTCACTGTTTTTAATGATGCTTGGGATAGCCATTACCTATGTGATAATGGGACGTATCCATAAGAAAGAGTTCACCTATTTAGAGAGTGAAGCCAAAGCCAAAGCCAAAGCCATAGAGTACGAAGCAGAACATCTACTTGATGAAGCTAAGGTAAAAATTCAAAAAGATGAAATGTTGCTTGAAAAAAAATTTCAAGATAAAGAGTTAGCACTTGTTAAACAGGAAACGGAACTCTCGCTAGAATTGAAATCTTTAGAAAAAAAAGAGAAAAATATTGTAAAGTCTAAAGCAAATATTTTAAAACAAGAACGTGTTTTAGATGCCTTAGAAAAAGAGAAAAAAGAGGCGATTGCTCAAAGTATTTCAACACTTGAAAAGTCAGCAGGTATGACCAAAGAGGAAGCCAAACGCTACCTCCTTACAGAGTTAAAAAATGAATCGCAATTAGAATTTGCATTAGTGAGTAGGAAATATGAAAAAGAAGCCCAAGAAGAGGCTCAGAAAAAAGCCAATTATATTCTCTCTCAAGCAGTAACACGTTATGCAGGTGAGTTTGCTGGAGAACGTTTAATGAACAGCATTACTTTGCCCTCCGATGAACATAAAGGTAGAATTATTGGGAAAGAGGGACGTAATATTAAAAGTTTAGAGAAGCTTTTGGGGGTTGATATTATTATTGAAGAAACACCTGGGGTTATTCTTGTCTCTAATTTTAATCTTTATCGAAGAGCTATTGCGACCAAAACCATTGAGCTTTTGGTAGAAGATGGAAGAATTCACCCTGGACGCATAGAAGAAGTACACGCAAAAGTTAAAGATGAATTTGAACAAAAAATCTTAGAAGAGGGTGAAGCCATTGTGGTTGAGTTGGGGCTTTATCCGATGGATACGGAGCTGATGCGTTTGATTGGACGATTGCGTTACCGTGCAAGTTATGGTCAAAATGCTTTAGCACATACTTTAGAAGTTGCCAAACTGGCTGCCATTATGGCCGTAGAGATGGGAGGAGATGAAAAACTAGCGTTAAGAGCAGGATTGCTTCATGACATTGGTAAAGCATTGACTCAAGACCATGGAGGAAATCATGTTGATTTAGGGGTAGATGTGTGTAAACGCCACAATGAACATCCTACGGTGATTAATGCTATTTATGCACATCATGGACATGAAGAGCCAGATGGTGTAGAATCAGCTGCTGTATGTGCAGCTGATGTACTCTCTGCTTCTCGACCAGGGGCTAGAAGTGAGGTGTTAGAGAGTTTTATTAAACGGGTTAAAGAGATTGAAGAGATAGCACTCTCCAAAGCAGGGGTTGTTGATGCTTATGCAATTAATGCAGGTAGAGAGGTACGTGTTTTTGTAGATGCTGGAAAAATTGATGATGCAAGTGTCTATTTATTGTCTAAAGAGATTGCAAAAGAGATAGAAAATAAGGTACAATATCCAGGTGACATCAAAATAAATGTCATTCGAGAAAAACGCGAAATTCAATATGCAAGATAAAGGAAAAAAATGAAAAAAATAGTTGGAATGTTACTTTTAAGTCTTTTTGTACTTATAACAGGATGTAATGCAAAAGATAGTAATAGTACCATTGTAAAAGATAATAGAACACAGAGTAAAGATACCATTGTGGTATTAGAGACAAATCAAGGAACCATTGAACTTAAAATGTTTCCAGAAGTTGCTCCTTTGGCCGTGGAAAACTTTGTGACTCATGCCAAAGAGGGTTACTATGATGGTCTTATTTTTCACCGTGTGATTAAAGATTTTATGATTCAAGGTGGAGACCCAACAGGAACAGGTAGAAGTGGTGAGTCTATTTGGAAAAAAGAGTTTGTTAATGAACATAAACCCAATGTTGTTTTTGATAGACCATTTTTATTGGCAATGGCAAACCACGGACCTAATACCAATGGAAGTCAATTCTTCATTACAACCAAAGCGACTCCTTTCTTAAATGGTGGATATACTATTTTTGGTGAAGTTGTAGCAGGAAAAGATGTTGTTAGTAAAATTGAAAATACAAAAACAGCTAGAGGTGATAGACCTGTAAAAGATCAAGTAATGAAAAAGGTTTTTATTAAAAAATAATGAATCTCGATACAATACGTCAAGAGCGTTTAAAGGCTCTTGACTGGAAAAACATAAAACCTTACTGGGAAGCCATACAGCAACTTCCCTCTTCTAAAACTATTGAAATCAATTTAAATGATACCGTTGAAATCTTAGCCAATAACTTTTCAGTAGAAGAGGAGCAGTTTATTTATGATACTGCAAAACTTATGCACCCTTGGCGTAAAGGACCTTTTCAAGTTTCAAAAACCTTTATTGACTCTGAATGGAAAAGTAATTTAAAATACAACTTACTCCGTCCTCATTTTAATTTAAAAGATAAAGTTGTCGGTGATATTGGCTGTAATAATGGCTATTACTTATTTAGAATGATGGAAGATTCGCCCAAACGCCTTATTGGTTTTGACCCCTCTGCCATTACTTATTGTCAATTTAAATTTTTAGACCATTTTATGAAAACTGATATTTGCTATGAACTCTTAGGCGTAGAGCATGTGGAATTTTACGAACATAAATTTGATGTTCTCTTCTGCCTTGGAGTACTCTATCATCGTTCTGACCCAATTGCCATGTTAAAATCTCTTTTTAAAGGCTTAAATGCAGGTGGAGAGCTAATTCTTGATACTTTTATGATAGATGGAGAAGAGGAGATATGTTTAACCCCACGTGATCGTTACTCTAAAATGGGTAACATCTACTTTATCCCCACGGTATCGGCGTTAAAAAATTGGTGTTATCGAGCAGGTTTTGAAGAGGTTGAGGTACTTGCTATGGTAAAAACAGAGCATGAAGAACAACGAAAAACAGAATGGATTAATTCCCAATCTTTAGATGATTTTTTAGATAAAGAGGATCAAACTAAAACAGTCGAGGGTTATCCTGCACCTAAAAGGGTATATATTAAGGCAAAACGATTAAAAAAATAGCATAAATGAAAAAAAAATCTCAAAAGTCTTAAAAATAAGGTATAATTAAAGATATATAAGTAGTTTCTTAAAAATTACTAAACTTATAAAATAATATTATTTTTAGGATAAAGATGAGAATATTAACAATTGGATTTGAAGATGAATTCGTAAAAGAGTTAGAATCTGAACTTGAAAAGTATTTTATCTGTATTGTTGATGTTGCACGAGATTTATATGATGCTACGAATTTTACAGATTTTCGCCATTATGAGCTGATTATTGTTGTAGATGAAGGTGAAAAATATACTTTAGAAAAATATAGCAATGAAGTAAAAAAGAAAAAACGTGAAACAAAAATTATTGTTCTAACTAAAAATCAAAAAAACCAAATTCCACTTTTTCGTTTAGGTATTGATGATGTTATGGTTAATTTTATTGACTCTTCAGAAGTGATTGCTGCACGGGTATTATCTAATATGCGAAAACTTTTTGGAACCACCATAGATGTTGGAAAACTTGTGATTGATATTGTCAATAAACGCATTGAATATGATGATAAAATCGTCTCTTTAAACGGTAAAACCTTTGATATTTTGGCTTATTTAGCACTTAGAGAAGACAGAGTTTTCTCTAAAGATGAAATTATTAATGCACTATGGGAAGAGCCAGAGTATGTATCGGACAATACGGTTGAAGTAGCCATTAATCAGATACGAAAACGTTTAAAAAGTATTTTAGGTTTTCAAGTGATACATACAGTACGAAGACGAGGCTATAAATTCTCTTATGAAAAATAGGCTCTCTTTTAAAGAGTATTAGTCTGGTGCAATAAATTACACCCTACGAGTTTTTAACGGTTTCTATCCAATAAGGCATCATCTTTTGTTCTTCTTTTAAAGTAGTACTCATATCATGACCTGGGTAAACAGTAAAATCTCCTTCAATTTTCATAGCTTTCTCTAAACTTTTCACCATGGCATCTGCTGATGAAAAAGGAAAATCCCATCTTCCGATTGAACGTCGAAAAAGAAAATCTCCTGAAAACCAAACATCTCCAATCTCTATAATCGAATTACCAGGGGTGTGTCCTGCAAATTTTCTATATTGAATATCTATTCCTTGAATATTAATTTTTTCATCGCCATTAATCAAATAGTCTGCTTTAGAGGGAGGTACATTATTTCCTAAAGGAGGTTTAGTGAGCATAAATTCATCATCTTTTTGAATGTAAAGGGGAATGTTAAACTCAGTTTTTACGGCATGATTTGACCAAACATGGTCATAGTGTCCATGGGTATTAAGTATGGCAATAGGGTTGGTGGTATGTGATTTTATCCACCCTAAAGCATCTGTTCCTGGGTCAATAATTAGGTCTTTATTGTCAATAGTAAGAATGTAACAATTTGTTTGGGTTGCACCCATCGGTTGAAATTTAATTTCCATTATGATGCCTTTTAGATATACTATTGCTATGAATTTTTATACAATTTTAGAAGAAGCCATAGAGAGCGACAATATAGCGACTAAAGAGAAATTAACAGAGCAATGTTTTGCGTATTGTAGCCAAAATAAATTGATAGATGAGCCAAAAGAGGAAGCTAAAATCTTTCAAGAACCCTCTTATCGCCATAAGTGTAAAATTGTGCAAGCTAAAGCCTTAAAAGCCCGTAAAAATTTTGATACTAAAGAGGGCTTAGCCAGTTTGGTTCACGCGATTGCACATATTGAATACTCTGCCATAGATTTGGCATTAGATGCTGTTTATCGTTATCGTGCAATGAATCAACATTATAAGCTAGATTGGCTAGAAGTAGCAAAAGATGAGATACGACATTATAGAATGTTAGAAGAACTTCTAAAAGAATTGGGCTTTAACTATGGTGATTTTGCTGTTCACGCTGGATTGTTTGATGCCTCTATGAATACAGCAAATAATCATCTTGATAGAATGGCAATTATCCCTAGATATTATGAAGCAAGTGGATTAGATGTAACCCCCCAAATTTTAAAAAAGTTGGACAATAAGCGAAAAAATCCTTTTGTTAAAAAATTAATTGATATTTTAAATATTATTTATAGTGAAGAGATAGAACATGTTCAAAAAGGCGATTATTGGTTTAAAGCTTTATGCGATTTAGAAAAAAAAGATATTAATATTTACTTTGAAATTTTAGATAAATATAATATTTTAGATAAACACAGACCTCATTTAAATGTTATGGCCAGAAAAAAAGCAGGCTTCTCTTGTTCGGAGATAAGGCTATTGGGGAGTGTTGAGTGCAGTGATTAAGCATCTGTTTCTTAGATAAAAACATAATTAAATACATATTGTTTGGGACTATATTTAATAAATAATAGAGTATAATTATTAATTAACTAATAAAAACCAAAAAAAGTGAAAAAAATGCAAAATACAATAGAATTTTATAAACCATCCGTTCAAGAAAACACCAAAAAATATATAGATGATGTATTAACTTTCTCTGATAATAATAAAGTTGAGAAGTTAGAAAATAAGGTAAAAGAGTTTATTGGCTGTGAAAATGTATTGGCCGTAACTTCTGGTGCTGCGGCCTTACACCTTGCCATGTGTGCTTTGGACTTTAAACGAGGAGATAAAGTTATTTGTAGTATCAATGTTTTCCCCTCTGTTCCTCAAGCCGTTAGACATTTTGATGCTGAACCTATTTTTGTCGATATTGAAGATAAAAACTATAACCTAGATATAGGAAATTTAGAACGAGCCTTAAAAGATAATAAGAGTAAAAAATTAAAAGCCATTATTTTAAATCATATGGCAGGAAATATTGTTGATTTAGATGCTGTTTATGCTCTGGCAAGTGAATATAAAGTAAAAGTTATTGAAGATGCATCTAATGCAATGGGTGCAAAATATCAGGGAAATTATATTGGAAATACAGGTGCTGATATTACTGTTTTCTCATTTGCTCCTCATCTTTGTAGCTCAACGGTCAATGGTGGACTCCTTCTTTGTAAAGATGAAGCTGTCCATGAGCGTGCAAAATTATTGAGTTTTCATGCTATGCAAAATAGAGAACGTGATGCATATGGCTCGGTAAGCTATATTTATGATGTGGTTGATATTGGGTGGAAATATGACCTTAGTCAGTTAGAAGCTGCTTATTGTTTAGCCGAGTTTGAAGCTTTAGAAACAACATTGGCTAGACGCAAAGAGATAGCACTTATGTATAGTAAAGAGCTTGCAGGTGTAAAACACGTATCTTTACCTGAAGTGACTGATGAGGCTATTTGCTCTCAATATACTGTAGAGATTGATAAAAATCGTGACCACTTTGTCGGACAACTTAAAAAAGAGGGTATTAATATCTCTGTACATTATATGCCTCTACACCTCACGGAATATTATAAACAAAAATACTCTATGAAAGTATTTGATTATTCTGTAGCACTTGGCTGTTTTCAGCGTGTTATGTCTTTACCAATATATCCTTCATTAAGCAATGATGAAGTCAAACGGGTTTGTGAAGCCATTAAAAAAGTTGCTGATGCACACATCTAAGTTTACTTCTTTTTTTGAAAAACTTTTTTTTAAGCCTAATCATTTAGATTGGGTTTTAATTCTCCTGCTTTCTCCTTTATCTTTACTTTATGCCACTTTGATGTTAGTCCGACGTATTTTTAGCCTTAAAAAAGCTTATGCTGTTCCTATTATTAGTATTGGTAACTTGACGGTTGGTGGTTCGGGAAAAACACCTTTTGTCATTGCATTAGCTAAGCAATATAAGGGCGTTAGTATCATATCACGTGGCTATGGACGAGAGAGTAGAGGGCTTGTTGAGGTAAGCAGAAAAGGCGATGTGCTGGTTGATGTATTTGATGCTGGAGATGAAGCAATGCTTATGGCGACTTCGTTAAGTGATGCGTCGGTGTTGGTCAGTGAAAATCGCGAACTTGCCATAGAAAAGGCAATTAAAGAGGGGGCTAAGGTCATTTTCTTAGATGATGGATTTAATCGCGTAAACATCAAAAAATATGAAATACTACTTTTCCCAAAAACAATTAAAAATTATTTTCCTTTTCCTTCGGGTCCATTTAGGGAGTTTTTCTTTATGAAATTCTTTGCTAATATGTCACTTTATGAAGAGAAAGATTTTAAGAGAGTTGTGGAAGTAGAAAATAAAACACAAAAGATGCTTTTGCTTACAGCCATTTCAAATCCAGAACGTTTAAATGCTTTTTTGCCTAAGGGCATTGTCGATAAGATTTATTTGGAAGACCATGCGTATTTTAATGAAGAGAAACTTAGAGAAAAAATGATTAGCTTAGGTGCTACTTCCCTTTTGGTAACGCAAAAAGATGAAGTGAAAATGAAAGGCTTTAAGTTGCCTTTGTCAGTGATGAAGTTAAAATTAGAGATTAAAAATGAAGTTTTAGAAAACATTCATAGCTATATTGAGGATTATTAAAAATATGAGAAAAAAAATTGAAGTAGTAGAGACCCTTTTAGAAGCTTTACCCTACATTAAAAAATTTAGAGATGAAAAAATAGTCATCAAATATGGTGGTTCAGCACAAACTTCTGAGCATTTAAAACAAAAATTTGCACAAGATATTGTACTTTTACATACGGTAGGTATGAAACCTATTGTGGTTCATGGTGGAGGAAAAGCCATTACCGAGTTACTCAATGATTTAGGGGTTGAGACAAAATTTGTAGAGGGGCAAAGAGTAACCACCAAAGAGGTGATGCGAATAGCTGAAATGGTACTCTCTGGTGAAATTAATAAAGAGATAGTTTCTCTTCTAAATAATCAAGGAGGAGATGCCATTGGTATTTCGGGGAAAGATGCGAACTTTTTAGAAGCAATTCCCAAAGATTTTGAGAATTTTGGCTACACAGGAACAATTAAAAATGTTAATCCAAACATGGTTGAGAAGATGATTGATGAGGGCTTTGTTCCTGTTATTGCACCCATTGCATCAGCCTCTACTATTGGTCACCCTGGTTTTAACATTAATGCCGATTTAGCAGCGAGTCAAGTTGCGATTGCATTAAAGGCTAGAAAAGTAGTCTTCTTAACCGATACGGCAGGGGTATTGGACCAAGATATGAAACTTATTTCAACGATGGACATTCAAAAAACTGAAGCCTTAAAAAAAGATGGCACGATTAATGGAGGCATGGTGCCTAAGGTAGATGCATGTATTGAAGCACTACGTGGAGGGGTAAAAAAAGCACACATTATTGATGGACGTGTTGAACACTCTATTTTACTTGAAGTTTTAACCTCTTCAGGTATTGGTACTTGTATTGAATTGTAACATATAGTATGAATATAATATTTGGACCCATCAACTCACGACGTTTTGGAAAGTCTTTAGGCATTGACTTAAGCCCCTCTAAAAAGCAATGTAACTTTGATTGTCTCTATTGTGAATTAGCTCCTGCACAAACAATAGATGCTTATGAAGATATTATTTCAGTTGAAGAGATAATGCGTGCTTTAAATGCAAGTTTAGGAGAGCATCAAGACATTGATGTTTTAACCATCACTGCCAACGGTGAGCCGACACTCTATCCTTATTTATCTGAACTTATGGATCAGATTAATCAAGTAAAAGGTGATATAAAAACGCTCATTCTCTCCAATGCTGGAAATATTAATGAACCCTCTATTCAAGAAGCTTTAGAAAAATTTGATACGGTAAAACTCTCTTTAGATTGTGCTTCAAAACGTTGTTTAAAAAGACTTGACAGAGCAAATAAAAGTATTGAAGTTGAGAATATTAAAGCTGGAATGTTAAGTTTTAAAGCAAAATTTACTAAGCCTTTAATTATTGAAATCCTTATTGTAAAAGGGGTCAATGATGGCGTTGAAGAGATAAAAGCATTAAATGAATATTTACGCATTTTAAAACCAACACGCATTGATATTGGTACGATTGATAGACCTCCTGCTTATTATGTTGAACCTTTGAGTTATGAAGCTTTACGTGACATTTCTCTGATGTTTGATGCCTCTTTACCTATTTATATTACGACTAGAAAAATAGTGACAGGAGAACTCTCTTCTTATGGCGAAGAAGCAATATTACAGACCCTTGAAAAACGTCCTTTGACATTGGCTGACATTGAAGTTTTATTTGACAAAGAGAGCCAAGAACGACTTGAACTACTGCTTAAAACAAAAGCCATTAAAATAGAACATTCCAGTGGGCATGCATTTTTTGTAAAGGCGTAATAGCTCTTGGTCGATTGATACAATCAGTAACATCATTTATTATCCGTTTAAGAAAAATAAGTTATTTGGAGAGTATTACAAAAAGTTAGATATTCTACCTAAAGTGATAGAAAAAATCTCACTTAAAATTCAAAAGATAAAAGGGGAATCCTATGTCCACAATGACAGCTCCTGAAAATACTCCAGTATGGGTTGATACAGCTAGATGTAAAGCATGTGATATTTGTGTTGATGCTTGTCCCGCTGGTGTACTTTCTATGAAACCAGATGCAGGTACCGTACTTGGTGCTATGATTGAGATTGTAGCAGAAGATGCGTGTATTGGATGTAATGAGTGTGAACTCTCATGTCCAGATTTTGCTATTTACGTAGCAACTAAAAAAGAGTACAAATTTGCTAAATTGACAGACAGCTCAAAAGCTCGTCAAGAAGCAATTGTAGAGAATGGTTACAGATTACCTACAGATTATAAGGAGGCGAACTAATGGCATCTGATGCAAATGCACAAGGCAAAATTAATGCTGATGGAAAAAGAGAAGTTGTAATGATTGGTAACCACCTATCAGCTCTAGCAGCAGTTGATAGTGGTTGTATGTTTTTTGGAGGATATCCAATTACACCATCATCAGAAGTTATGGAAGCGATAACAGACTTTTTACCAAGAATTGGTGGAACATGTATCCAGATGGAAGATGAGATTGGTGGGGTTGCAGCCGCTGCAGGTGCTGCAATGTCAGGTGTACGTGCAATGACTGCAACATCAGGTCCTGGTATCTCATTAAAAGCTGAAAACTTAGGACTTGCTCAAATGGCAGAAGTTCCTTTGGTAGTTGTAAACGTAATGAGAGGGGGTCCTAGTACTGGTCTTCCAACACGTGTGGCACAAGGTGATGTAGCACAAGCGAAAAACCCTTCTCACGGAGATTATAAATCAATTACTTTATGTGCAGGGACACTGGCAGAGTGTTATACTGAAACAGTAAGAGCATTTAACCTAGCAGATAGATTTATGCAACCTGTATTTGTTCTACTTGATGCAACACTTGGTTTAATGCATGCAAAAGCTATTTTACCAACAATTGAAGAGGTAAAAGCAGGAATTGTTCCTCGAAAAACATTTGATGGAGCACCTGAAGATTACAAACCGTACGGAGTAGAGCAAGATGAACCAGCTGTACTAAATCCAATGTTTAAAGGTTATCGATACCACTTTACAGGGCTTCACCATGATGCAGATGGTTTCCCAACTGAAGAGATTGAAACATGTAGAAAACTTATTGATAGACTCTTTAACAAAGTAGATGCACATAGAGATGAGATTGAACTTAATGAAGAGTATATGTTAGATGATGCTGATATTTTACTTATTGGTTATGGTTCAGCATCTCTTGGTATTAAAGAAGCAGTAAACAGACTAAGAGAAGAGGGTATCAAAGTAGGTATGTTTAGACCAATTACACTTTGGCCAAGCCCAGAAGAGAGACTCTATGAACTTGGACAAAAGTTTGACAAAGTTCTTTCAGTTGAGCTTAACCAAGGTCAATACCTAGAAGAGATTCAAAGATGTATGGGAAGAAGAGATGTTCAGAAATTAACTAAAACTAATGGTCGTCCTTTCTCTCCTGCTGATATTATAAATAAAGTTAAGGAGGTATTTTAACCATGGCTTTTAATTATGACCAATATTTAAGAACAAATAAGATGCCAACACTATGGTGTTGGGGGTGTGGAGATGGTATTGTACTCAAAGCGTTTGTACGTGCTGTTGATAGTTTAGGAATTGATAAAGATGACATTTGTGTTGTTTCAGGAATTGGTTGTTCAGGACGATTCTCTTCTTATGTTGATATGAATACCGTTCATACCACACACGGAAGAACCATTGCTTTTGCAACAGGTATTAAATTGGCAAATCCAGACAAACATGTTATTTGTGTAGCTGGAGATGGTGATGCCTTTGCCATTGGTGGTAACCACACTATTCATGGAGCAAGAAGAAACATTGACATGACATTAATTGTTATTCAAAACTTTATCTATGGTTTGACCAACTCTCAAACATCACCAACCACACCACAAGGTATGTGGACAGTTACTCAAAAAGTAGGAAACATTGACCCAACTTTTGATGGTTGTAAATTGCTTGAAGCTTCAGGAGCAACTTTTGTCGCTCGTGAGTCTGTAACCAAACCAAAAAAACTTGAAAAGGTTATTAAACAAGCCTTAGAACACAAAGGTTTCTCTTATGTTGAATCTTTAACTAACTGTCACGTAAACCTTGGTCGAAAGAACAAAATGGTAGCTGCTATGGATACACTTGATTGGATTGATAGTATTAGTATGAGTAAAAAGAAATGGGACAACCTTCCTGCTGAAGATCAACAAAATTATCTTCCAATAGGTGTATTGCATCATGATGATACTAAAAAAGATTACTGTGAGCTTTACCAAATGGTTATTGATGCTCATCAAGGTAAACGTGGAAAAATCACACAAGATGATTTTGACAAAAGAATATAAGGAGCAGACACAATGGCTAGAAATGTATTAAGATTTACTGGTGTTGGTGGACAAGGTGTTCTTTTAGCAGGTGAGATTTTTGCTTCTGCTAAAATTAACTTAGGTGGGTTCGGTGTAAAAACTGCAACCTACACATCACAAGTGCGTGGTGGTCCAACGGTTGTTGATATTCAACTAGATGATGAAGAGATTTGGTATCCACATGCAATTGATGGAGAAGTTGAATTTATGCTCTCTGTTGCAGATGCTTCTTACCAACTCTTTAAAAATGGGGTTAAAGAAGGTGCAACGATTGTTATTGAGCCAAACCTTGTATTCCCAACAGATGAAGATAGAAAAAAATGGAATATCGTTGAGATACCTATTATTACTATTGCAAAAGAGGAAGTAAAACTTGTTCTTACACAATCCGTTGTTGCTTTGGCAATTGCGAACGCTTTCCAAAAAGTAATTGATGATGAAACATTAAAAGCTACAATGCTTGCAGCTGTACCTGAAAGATTTCATAAACCAAACCTATTGGCGTATGAATTAGGGCAGAAGTATGCACAAGAGGCTATGGCTAACGCATAGATTCTTTACCCCATATCTTCTCTTTTTTAAGAGAAGATATATATCTTTTTCAAAAATACCCACTTATCTATAAAATCAGACATTTTTTCTCTTATTAATAGAAGCCTTTCATCAACTTAACACTCTTTGGTTATAATATTCAAAATTCAACATAGGATAGAGCATGAGTAATTACACTGATGAAGATGACGATTACGGAGATGTACGAGGAGACTTTTGGGGTAGAACACCTCAATCAAGTTATTTTGAAATAGCTAAAACAGCGAACCAAAACATCGTAGAAAAAGAGCTTGAAGCTGTTTTTAGACGTTTAGCCGTAGCTGAACGTATGTTAGAAGAGCGTGGTTTAGACGATGAGCTAGAACAAGAGATAAGCCGAACGGTTATTGATGAAGATATTGATGGACGAACAGCTTCGGTATTTATAGACCTTGTAGGACAGATTGTTACTCAATGTGAGTAACTTTGACCTTCACCTCTTGATAACAAGCTGAATCTCCCTCTTCACTAATGATAGAGGGGGTTAAAAAGTTTACGCCTATGGCATTGGCATAGATTAAAAGGCTATCTTCTCTCATTGTATCATCTACTTTTACAATAAAATGATGTTCTCCATGTTCTGAATATACTTTAATCTCTTGACCCTCTTTAAAGCCTAGAGAACTATGCATTGTAACACTATTGTCTCTTTTAAATTGTGTATTTAAGGCGTGTTTTCCTTTGGGGCTAATGAGCCAATAATCTTCTATAATCTTCTCTTTTTTACTTTTTCTTCTTGCACGTGTAAACTGTTTGGTCTTAATAAAATCATCATCATAATCATCAGGAAAAACAAACTCCTCTTCACCCTCTTCACCAAAACCATCTTCATAAGGTATTGCTTGATAGGCAGGAGAAAGATAATAGCCATTGACTTCTTGGCATTGGTTTAGCCAAAAATCAATGTAGTATTGTTCACTCTCTAGTGCTTCAAAGCCAAACTTTTGAAGTAGGATATTGCTAAAGTCATATTCACTAATACCATAGTCACACTCAGTGACTTTTCTCATAGGATTGACATAATGATGGGCATAGCTTAGGCGTATGTCCTCTTTTTCAAAAAAGTTTTTAGCAGGAATTACAATGTCTGCCATGGCTGAAGTTTCATTTTTATACAGACCAAAATAGATAATGGTATGTGTCTTTTTTAGCTCTTCTATGACTCTGTTTGAGTTAGGCATTGAGGCGACTGGGTTTCCTCCTTGAATTAGAACCGTATTAAAATCTCCAAAGGGGGTATTGACCTTTTGAACTTTTGAGGTTTTACACTTAAAAGGGTTTTTAAATCCTAATTTAGAGTTTCCTAAAAATCCTACGCCACAACCCTCTTTACCAATCTTGCCTAGTAAAACTGCCAAGGCATCAATGGCATGCAGTGTGATGTGACCTGTTGAGTATTTTTGAACACCATTTCCCACGAGAAAAACGGTTTTTTTATCTTGGAGTATCTCTAAAACTTTTCCCATTTGGGCTAAGTCTGTTCCAATATACTCTAAAATAGGACGAATTCTAAACTCTTGGCTAAACTCATAATACTCTTCATAATCAGAGGCAAATTCTTCTATAAAATCATTATCTTGAAAATCGCCCATAATTGCAAAACGTGCTAACATCACAGCCGTAAAAAAGTCTGAACGAGGAGTAATTTGTAAATGTAAATCAGCCTTTTTGGCAATGGCTGTTTTCACAGGGTCAATGACAATAATCTTTTTCCCCTCTAAATGAGGCATTAGATGTGAAGCCGTAACGCTAATGTTCTTGCCCCAAACAATTACTACTTCTGCTTTTTCTATCTGCTCTGGAGGTAAGATACGATTCACCTCACGTCCCTCGACAATTCCTGCATCACCAGCACCATCACAGAGTGTTCCTTTGGTGGTTGTTCCTTCTATCTTCTCAAAAAGTAGGTTGGTAATCTCCTGCATTACCCCAAAGTTTCCTGAACCTCTCCATAAAAGTTTAGCATGGGTATCAAGTGCCTCTTTTGTTGCTATGAGTGCCTCTTCTATGCTTACCTCTTCTCCTTTAATGGTAGGGGTAGTTATGCGAGGTTCATGGGGCATATATTTGTTTATCAACGCACATAATGTACCCGTGGAAGTAGGGTGATTACTATCAGCTTCAATCTTGCCATTTTGTATGCTAATACCACAAGCATCAGGACAATCTAGCCCACAAGTTGTCTCTGTTTTATTCATTTATGTATGCCTTTTAGAGTTTTTGAATAATATAGCCTCTTCTCTCTTAATTTAACAATACCATCTATTTATTTAAGAGATATTTTGTCTCTTTTATGCTATAACGTAGTTAAAATAAAGCGTAAAGGGCTTAGGTATGAGTAGTATTATGGAAAAACTTATTGAGGTAATAGAAGATGAAGATATTGAAGAGTTAAAAAAACTTCATCAAGAGGGAGCTGATTTGATGCAACCCATAGATGCAGGATTAGAGTATGGACTTGAAGACCCTGATTATATGCCTGTACTCTTTTTTGCCATTAGAAAACAAGCGTCCATAGCATTTATTGAAACACTTTTGGAACTGGGTCTCTCTTTAGATTTAATAGATGATGATGGCTTAAGTATTATTGATATTGCCATTAAATTTAAACGTGTTGATATTTTAAATTACTGCATTGATAAAGACATTGATTTAAATGAAACGCATCGTCCAAGTAAGATTACCCCTATTATTTTAGCCTCTTGTTTTAACAATATAGAGATAGCTCAATTTCTATTGGACAATGGAGCAAATATCAATAGTCAAGATAGTAATGGTATGAGTGCAAAAGATTATGCTAAAAAATTGGGTCAGAAAAAAATGTTAAGCTTTTTAGAAGAAAATGGAGCGAAATATAATCGTTATGGAGATGTTGTGGCACGAAAAGATACGCTTCAAGAGAAGCAGGGTGATATGAAAAATCGTCAAGCCCCAACCGATGATATGGGGTTTGACTCTATTTAATTAAAAAAAGAGCTTAGACTTATTAAAGTCTAGCTTCTTCTCTACGTTGTAGTAAATCCCACTTTTTATCAATATCTTTTTGAACTTCGTCAATGATATGTCTGTATTGTGGTTTAAATAGGTGTTTATAACGCCCTTGAGCAGCCATATACTCTTCTACTGAAATAATATTTTTTGGTCTATATAAAATATTAAGTTCATGTCCATCAAGAATCTCATAGATTGGGAACATTAATGAATCTGTTGCTAAATCTGTAAGACCAATGGTGTCTTTTGGGTCAAATTTCCACTCAGTACAACAAGGTGATACAGTGTTAATAAAACATGCACCCTCTGTCTCTAGTGCTTTTTGGAAACCTTTTGCCATACTTTTCCACTTATTTGGAGCAAGTTGTGCCACATAAGGTGAACCATGTGCTGCCATAATAGAAACAATGTCTTTTTTCTTCTCTTTTTTACCGTAAGAGTGTGTTCCTGCTTGTGCTGTTGAAGTTGTTGCTCCTACTGGTGTAGCAGAACTTCTCTGTCCACCTGTATTGGCATAATTTTCATTGTCAAGACAGATGTAAGTAAAGTCATGGTTTCTCTCCATAGCACCACTTAGCCATTGGAAACCAATATCAAAAGTAGAACCATCTCCACCAAATGCTACAAATTTAACAGGAGCATCATTGTCTTTTAGGTTGCCTTTCTTTCTTCGAGCTTTAAGCATTGCTTCTGCACCAGATATGGCTGAAGCAGCATTTTCAAAACCGATATGAATCCAAGAAGTATCCCAAGAAGTAAATGGATAAACTGCTGTTGAAACCTCTAAACATCCTGTGTTTGATGCGATAACTAAGTTATCATCAGTACAGTTCATAAGCTCTCTAACAATCATAGAGTGCGCACAACCAGGACAAAGCGTATGCGCTCCCTCAAATCTATCGTTGTTTGTTGAGAACTCTTTTAAGTTCTTAATTGATGTAATTGCCATGTTTATTTACCTCCTCTTTCTGTTTTAAAGAATCCAAGTTTTGGTCCTCTAAGACCAGAGAACTGTTGAATCTCTGTTGTAATATATCCTGCATCAGCATGTGCTTGTTGCTCAGCAAAAATTCTCTCTGCCTCTTCAATTGAGAAGTCACGTCCACCAAGACCATAGATAAAGTTGGTTACCATTGGTCTGTTTTCAGAAGTGTACATCGCTGCTGATACTTCATTAAAGAATGCACCCATCGCTCCCCCTGGAGATGAACGGTCAGTTACGGCAATAGATTTAGCATTTTTAAGTGCTTCTCTCACTTCATCATAAGGGAATGGTCTGAAACATCTAATAGCAACAACACCAGCTTTAACCCCTTTTTCTCTCATGTTTTTAGCAGCAACTCTTGCTGTCTCAACGGTTGTACCAAGCCCAATAATAACAACATCTGCATCTTCCATATCGTAAGACTCAACTCTTTTGTACTCTCTACCTGTAAGCTCTTTAAATTGGCTAAATACTTCATCAATTACTGTTCTTGAATCCATAAGTGCTTTATGTTGTTTTGCTTTATGCTCATAGTGCCAATCTTCTTCGGTTTGTGCTCCATAAGTAACAGGTCTTGAGAAGTCAAGCATATCATCTACAGGAACAATGTCCCCTACAAAACCATAGGCTTTTTCATCGGTTAATGGGTAAACATTTTGTGCTGTATGTGAAGTAATAAATCCATCTTGGTGAACCATTACAGGAAGTCTTACAGAGTGATTTTCAGCCACTTTAAAAGCACATAGTGCTAAATCATAAGCCTCTTGTGCATTAAATGCACCAAACTGAATCCAACCACTATCACGACCAAGATACATATCTGCATGGTCACCACGAACATTAAGTGGAGATGCTAAAGCTCTGTTTACAACATTAAGGACAATTGGCAATCTCATACCAGATGCTTGGTATAGAACCTCTGCCATTAATGCAAAACCTTGTGATGATGTAGCTGTTGATACACGCCCACCAGCAGCTGATGCACCAATACACCCTGACATGGCAGCATGTTCAGACTCAACCATTACATACTCACCATTAATATAACCATTGGCTACATAAGCACCATAGTTTTCAACAATTGGTGTTGAGGGTGTAATTGGGTAAGCAACAACAACATCAACATCGGCTTGTCTTAGAGCTTGAGATGCGGCATAGTTACCGTCCCAAACTTCTCTTTCATTTAAATCAAATTTTACTGCCATAACAATCCCTTATTTTTTTTCTTTTTTCTTTTTCTCTGGCCATACAGCTAGAGATTCATCTAAATCAGCATGTTCATTAAACATTAGCAATGATTTAGGATTTGTAGGACAAACATCCACACAAATGGCACACCCTTTACAGTGGTCATAGTCAATTCCTAACATCTGTTTATCTCTTGATAAAATGGCTGAATCGGGACACCATACCCAACAGTTTTGACAATCAATACAGATGTCTCTGTTAAATACAGGTTTTTCAACTCTCCAAGAGGCAACACTTCCCATGTAAGAGTTAAATTCAGAATAAGTTCTCTCTTCTGATTTAAGTCCTGCAATGGCACTAGCATCTCCTTCAAAAGCAGGAAGAACTGAACCCTGATTTACTTCATCCCAGCCAACTAAACCAGTACCAACACCTAGTTCTAATTTTCCTCTACTCTCAGTTCCACATAAATCTAAATCTTGTGCTTCTACAGACATAATAATCCTTTCTTAATTAACTTCATTATATGCACGGGTAATGGCTGCCATGTTTCCATCAATAATTTTTTGAGGGAATTTAGCCAATACTCTTTTCATATTATCTAAAAAATAATCCAATTCAAACATACCTGAAACTTTTACAAAAGCACCAAGCATTGGTGAATTTGGAATAGAACGACCAATAGTATCTAATGATATTTGAACACAATCAAGTACAAATACTCTATCTTCTTTACCTTGTAATGCAGGAAGTTCAGCGATTAACTCTTCTTTACTAAGGTGCGTCGTTACAATATATTTAGTTGATTCTTTTTCGTTCTCAACAATATTATCGGTAAATGCCAATGCAGGGTCAATAACCAATACAAAATCAGGGTTCATAAATTTCGCATGGTTAAAAATTTGCTCATCTGAAATTCTATTATAAGCTCTTAATGCAGCCCCTCTTTTTGCAGAACCATATAGTGCAAAGGCTTGAACCTCTTTACCTGTGGTCGCTACAACATCTCCTAAACCTTTGGCACCAGATACGGCACCTTGTCCAGCACGGCTATGCCATCTAATCTCTGTCATGACTTCTCCTATTATTTATCTGTTAATGAGGTATTGTAATCATACCTCTCTTAAATCATCTACTTTAGCTACAAAAAAACGCCATATTTTGATAGATGTATATATTCTATCCACTTATTGAATATTTTGAACATTTTTCAATGAAATTTGAATTTTACTTTTATCATCTTCTACCTTTGTTAATGCTTGTTATCTTATTTAAATTGTATGAATGCTTTTTATTTTTTTATTTTAACCCATAGTCTATTTCTGCTATAATTTTTAAAATACTTAAAACCCATAAGAATAAAGGATTTAAAATGTGCATTTTTTGTAAAATAGTAAATAACGAGATACCAAGTAATAAACTGTTAGAAAATGATGATTTTATAGCATTTCATGATTTATACCCCAAAGCACCTGTGCATGTTTTGGTTATTCCTAAAGTACATGTAGAATGTTTCCAAGATGTTCACGCTGAAATGATGGGGAAAATGACCACATTTATTCAAGAAGTAGCAACGCTCATAGGCATTGACAAATCAGGTTACAGGCTTATTACCAACAACGGTGAAGATGGTGGACAAGAGGTTAAGCATCTTCATTTTCACCTTTTAGGTGGGGCAAAATTGCCTTTTGAACATCTACATGATGAAACACAGAAAAACTTATAACATATAGATAAATTTTAGGAAATTATAAATGACATTAGAACAATTAGATAAAAAGTATATATTACAGACATACAATCGAAACTATACAAACTTTGTAAAAGGGGAAGGCTCAACGCTTTTTGCTGAAAATGGAGATGAATACATCGACTTTGCTTCAGGCATAGCTGTAAATTCTGTAGGACATAATAATCCTATTTTAGTCAAAGCCTTACAAGAGCAAGTCGCCAAAATAATTCATATCTCAAACTTACAAGTGATAGAGCCACAAGCAAAATTGGCAGAGAAAATCTGTACTTTAGCCAATTATGATGGAGCAATATTTTTTGCCAATTCAGGAGCAGAAGCGAATGAGGGAGCGATTAAGATTGCCCGTAAATATGGTGAAACTCACTTTGATAAAAAGCGTTACAAAGTTATTACTTTAGAACACTCTTTTCACGGACGAACCATTACCACGGTAAAAGCCACAGGACAAGAACACTTTCATACACCAAACTTTTCACCTTATCCTGATGGGTTTTCGTATGTGAATGGATTAGAGGCTGTTTATGAAAATATCGATGATGAAACAGTTGCCGTGATGATAGAACTGGTTCAAGGAGAGGGTGGCGTTCAACCTTTTGAAAAAGAGGCGATTCAAAAACTAGAAAAGCATCTGAAAGAACAAGATATTTTACTCATTGTCGATGAGGTTCAGACAGGAATTTATCGTACAGGTAAGATGTTGGCTTCAAATATGTATGAGATAAGCCCAGATATTATTACCATGGCAAAAGGTCTTGGTGGTGGTGTTCCTATTGGGGCTGTATTGACTAAACACAAAGATGTTTTGGTTGCAGGTGACCACGGTTCTACTTTTGGAGGAAATTATCTTAGTACTCATGCAGGTTTAGCTGTTTTAGAAGTTTTAAGCGACATGGATAAAAGTGGAAAACTAACAGAAACTTTGGCATACTTTACCATTAAACTAAAAGAGATGGCTAATAAGTATCCAAATCTATTTACAGAGGAAGTAGGCTTAGGACTTATGCGTGGACTTCGTGCTAAAGATAATGAAACCATGAAAGCTGTCCTTTCTGCTTCTATGCAAAATAGATTAATTGTACTTCCAGCAGGGAAAAATACCGTGCGTTTTTTACCCGCTTTAACCATTACATTAGCCGAAATAGATGAAGGATTTAAACGTTTTGAAAAAGCTATTTCTTCTCTCTAGTTTATTTGCTTCTATCTTGGTGGCAGAAAATGAATTGAGTGATATTCTCTCACAAGATAAAAGTTCGCTTTTAAAGTACCAAAATGAACAAAATAGTGTTCAGAGTCATAAGTTAGAGAATAGCTGGATAAACCCTATTGTTTTACACTACTCCAAAAACTACTCAACACAGTTTGGTCGTACCATTGACACCCAACAGTTTATTGTCTCGGTTGATCAACCCATTTTTAAAATGGGGGGAATTTGGTCTGCCATTAAATATGCTAAAGCATTAGGTAAAGCCAATGCTTTAGATATTGAACTGCAAAAACGTCAGCTCATTTCACAAGCTTTGACTATTTTATATAATCTCAAAAAAGCCAAACTGCAACTTCAAAAATTAGACTTTAGTATTAAAAATGACAACTTAGAGATAGAGATACAAAAAGAGTCTTATGAAAATGGCTTAAGCAACCGAACACTCTATGACCAAGCACTGCTTAAACGCAATCAAGAGATAACTTCTAAGTTAGAAATTGAACTCAATATTGCTAAACTTGAAAATGATTTTTCATTGTTAAGCGACCATAACCCTTACGCTTTAAGCCTCCCAAACTTTGGTATGATAGAGCAAGAGCGTTATATGAATGAACAGTTAGAGCTTCAACGTGACACCTTTAGAGTGGAAGAGAAAAAAGAGAACAAATACATGACCCTTACGAAGTATCTACCTGAAATCTCCATTAATGGACGTTACACTGATGAAGATTTAAATCCCCTCTTTGCAGGCCCTAATTCAAGCATTAAAAAACAATATTTTAACTATGGTTTTAAAGTAACCTTGCCCATTAATATTAACAGTTTTGATGATATTCAAAATGCCAAAATAGACTATTTAAATGCCAAAGTAGCATTAAATGAGAAGAAAAAAAACGTTGCTAACAACTTTAAATTGGCTCAAAAGCGTTTAGCGATTATTGACAAAAAAATCGCCCTTTCCAAAGATGACATGAGCCATTATGAAAGTATGTTAGGAGTAGCCCAAGATTTAGAAGCCGTAGGCGACAAAACCTCCTTAGACACACAAATAGTAGCGAACAATGTAAGGGTGCGAAAACTAGACCAAGAGATATATAAAATAGATGCACAGTTAGAGCTTATGGGGCTTTATGTGAATGTTTCGGATGCGATGTAG
>Ga0256840_1000999_pt1 | contig 27683 bp, 22 predicted proteins | sample 355202metaG_FD_185969 | JGI IMG/M metagenome (GOLD analysis project Ga0256840, IMG submission 185969) | Hydrothermal vent microbial communities from Mid Atlantic Ridge, Atlantic Ocean - 355-202 | ecosystem: Environmental > Aquatic > Marine > Hydrothermal vents | place: Atlantic Ocean: Mid... | reverse complement strand
ACCCCATCATCCTTAAGTAAATTCCTAGCCAATTTCAAACGCGGGTACATCATACTTAACCAGTCACTATGATACCTACCATTTGTATCACTGTTGGTGCTTAGTCTATTTCCCTCACTATCTACTTGCCCTGTTACTTCAAGATAATTTTTAATATTGTCTTTAAAATTATCTTTATACACAAAATCTTTACCTGTGTTGTAAGGTGGGTCTATATATATCATCTTCACTTTTTTATGGTAAGACTTTTGAAGAAGTTTCAGCACCTCTAAGTTATCGCCCTCTATGTAGAGGTTCCCAGTAGTGTCCCAGTTTTTACTCTCTTCCTCACAAGGTCTTAGTGTTCCAGTCGATGGCGTTTGAGCTATGCGTTTGGCTTCTTGTTTGCCATTCCAAGTGAAGTTGTAGCGTTCGTTTTCTTTGTCAGTAAACTCGCCTAGTTCTTCTTGTAGTTTTGTGAAGTCTATTTTGCCCTCAGAAAAAACTTCGGGAAATAACTCTTTTAAATTTTGTATGTTTTCACTTACTATGTCTTTACTTTTTCCGTCTAGTTTGTTCATCTATTTTTGCCTCTGAAAGTTTTTTCTTTTTAGTATACTTTTACTTCATAACTTTATTTAGTTATTCTATTTTAACTAAATTTTATATATAATCTTATTAATGTTGCTAAACTATAGGGGTTGGTTTTTGGAGGGCTTATTGGACTTGTGAGTTCTTTTTGAGTATAGAAGTTTAGACAACTTCTATAGTTACATCATCACCTACTACTAAAATATCACCAGATATTATTTTTGCACGCTTGCGTAATTCCACTTCGCCGTTACGCAGTACATACCCGTCTGCTACAATCATTTTAGCTTGTGCGCCACTATCTACTAGGTCAAGTACTTTTATCAATTTAAAAAGTTCTATATAATCATCTTTTAATTCAAATTTCATTTGCTACTAATAATCCTTAATTTTTCTGTTCTTGTTAATTTTTTTATTGCATATTCACGCTTTAAAGCACTACTTCTATTGTCACATTTTTCATCATATACTAAGAATACAGGTCTTCTGATTTTTGTATATTTTGCACCTTTATCTGAACTGTTATGCTCATATATTCGTCGCTCTAAATCTACAGTAATTCCTGTATAAAGACTATTATCACTGCATTGTACAATATAAACATAATATACCATATGTACATCCTTAAAGCGCACGGTAAATGAAAATTAAACAGATTTTTCGGAACCCGTACTTTAGTGCGGGCTTTGTGTCTTTAAAGAATAAGGCCTAGGTTAAAACCTAGGTTCCAAATATAAAAATCAGTTGAATTTTGAATTACCGTGCTTAAAGCGTACTATATCATAATTAAAGTATCATTTTGTAACACGGTATAAAAGAATTGAAGAATTAGTTGTAAATAATAAAAAGTTATATTATAATATTTATCACAAATAAGTCACTTTTTTTTACCACAGGAAAAGCATATGAAAAAACATAAAGTAATAATTGTTGAAGATGATGAAATCACATCATTAAATTTAAATATATCTTTACAAAAGCACGGTTATAGTGTAGTGGCTGTATGTGACAATGCTCCTCAGGCAGAAAATAAAATAGCTACGCATAATCCTGATGTAATCATCATTGATATTTCATTACAAGAAAGTAATGACGGTATAGAACTTGCAAAAACCATTAAAGAAAAATACAATATTCCTTTTATTTATTTAACATCGTATAGTGATGATGACATTATTTCTCAAGCCAAACTTACTGAACCCTATGGCTATATAGTCAAACCTTTTGACCCCGGTTCTTTACATGCAACTATACAAATGGCCTTGTTTAAATACCAACAAGAAAAGGAAAGAAAAGAAAATATTAATTCACTTAAGGTAGATAAATTAAATCTTGAAAAACTACTCTATTCCAAGCGTTCATCTGATGAACCGATTGTTCCTTTTGGTCATAATTACCATCTTGATATTAGTATATGTGAAACTTTTTACAAAGGTAAAAAGATTAAACTTACAAAAAAAGAAAATGCATTTTTGCGACTTCTTGTAGCCCAACTTGGTCTTGTTGTAACATTCGAGCAGGCGATGAACTATGTCTGGGATGAAAATGGTGCAACTGAAAATAGTGTCAGAACACTTGTTTGGCGACTCAGAAATAAACTTGAAACGGACATTATAAAGAATGCTTCAGGAATCGGCTATTATATAGAAGAATAATTTAGCTTATATAAATAGAATTAATTTTCTCTCGTATACTTGCAAAAGTTGTTTCATAATCATAATTTAAATCTTCAAGTTTTGCCATACTTTCCATTTCACCTGCATTTTTTTGCAGTTCATCTATTCTAAAATTACCGCTTGAGCCTTTAATACTATGAGAAAGTAAAGCTATTTTTTTGTACTCTCTCATTTGAATAGCCTCAGCTAAATTTGAGAGTGTTGTTTTGATTTTTTTTATAAAAAGCGTCAAAAGCATAATGAGCTCATCCTCATTTAACATCAATTCTTTCATTAATTTTTTCGAATCCAAACCAATAATCTCTTTTTTATCACCTAAGGAGGAGTTAATTTTATCTTCATTCACAACACTATATGAATCTAATTTCAAGTAACTCATAAACACACGCTCTAATTCTTTTAAAACTAAAGGTTTCCCCAAAAATGTGTCAAAACCATTAAGCAGACCTCTCTCTTTACTTCCTTTTAAAACATTTGCAGTCAGTGCAGAAATTGGAGTATGACTTAAGCCCTCTGCCTCTTCGTACCTTATAATTTCTAGCACAGCCTGCGTCCCATTCATGACAGGCATTTGTTCATCCATAAGAATCAGATCATACTTATTTAATTTATAAAGGACAACTGCTTCTTGCCCATTCGCAGCTAAGTCAAATGTCAATCCATATTTGTTTAAAATGATTTTTATCAGCTCCTGATTAGCTTCATTATCCTCAGCAACCAAAATATGCCCTTTATATTTATTAGATATTTTTTTATCATGTGTTAATGACAATTCAGGATGAAGCAATTCATTGAAAACTCTATGAATTTTAGAACAATATATAGGAAAGCACAATGCATTAATATGATTATATTGCTCATACATATCATACTCTCTACTCATTAATGCTATATATTTTTTTTCTGAATGGATTATCTTATTTTGTAGTTCTGCATCACACTCTTCATGCACAAATATACATATATCAAAGTTACATTCAAGTGTGTCAACAACACGAATGTCCATCCCAAAAATTTCAGCATATTTTATAAATGATTCATGCCTAAAATTTAAAATTTTATCTTTTGCATAAATAACCATCTTTAATTTTTGAAAATCACTTATATCATTAAAAGCTTGGTAGTCATCATTTTGAATTTCTATTGGAATGTTCAGCCAAAATGTACTACCCTGCCCGACTTGTGAATCAACATGAATACTCCCATCCATTAACTCTGCAAGTTGATGAGAGATGCACAGTCCTAAACCTGTCCCTTCTTTATTGTTATTTTCACTCGATTGTGCTTGTGTAAATGCAACAAAAATATTTTTTAAATCTACTTCATTTATACCTACCCCATTATCATTGACACTGATTTTGAGTTGTTTATTATTGCAGTTTGCTTCGACTTTTATAACACCGCCTGCCGGTGTAAATTTAATTGCATTACTGAGAAAGTTAGATACGATTTGTTTAATTCTAAGGACATCACCAAATAATTCTTTAGGAATTCTAGGGTCTATAAAAGAGATAATAGTAATATCTTTAGAATTGGCGCTTGCAACAAAAAGCTCCATAGTATGGCTTAGCTCTTCATGTAAAGAAAAAACTTTTGGCTCAATGGTAAACTCGCCACTCCTAAGTTTAGAAAAATCCAAAATATCATTGATAATACTCAGTAAATTTTCACCGCTGTTTAATATAATATCTAAATAATTTCTATGTTTTTTAGAAATATCTTCATCCATCAAAAGGTTCACAAAACCCAAAATAGCATTGAGTGGCGTGCGTATTTCATGTGACATATTTGAAAGAAAGTACTCTTTTGCCTGAGAGGCACGCAGAGCTTCTTGTCGTGCATCTATAAGTTTTTGAAAGATACTATCTGTGTAGTATTTTAAAATACCTTTAAAATTTTTATCAAATATATAAGAAATATCTTCAAATATTTCTTTTGAATTTATTTTGGCATCATAGGTAAACTCAATCATTGAACGACGAAAATTACTGCATATTTCAAATAACTCATCCGCACTGATTTCACGAAATTTCAAATAGGCTAAAAACTCCTGCATAACAGGGCAATCTCCAATTTCTCTTTCTCCTGCTATAACACCCATAAAATAATCAAAAACACCACTTGCATATTTATTAACAAAATCTTTTTCATTTATCTCATGAAGTATAAGAATTTCTTTTACAGACGAATAAGAGACCCATTGTTTCAAGATTGCCGACTTTGAAGCAATAAATATATTTTTCGTAATCCTTAAATGTACAATGCGTTCTTCCATATATTTGTTCCTGCTATGTTACATGTAACAAAAAGTAGGATGCGACTACAATAACAGCTAATTTTCCTAAAGATATAGCGGTTACGGCAACAATATTACCAAGTTGACAGCTATCACATGCTATATTGAGTTTTCCCTCATACTGAGCATAAAAAAAGTAAACTATCTGTAAAAAAAGTACTCCATACGCAATATACAACTCATACATCCACATTGTTTGTAAGATTTGAATGTTTTCAATAAAAAATGATGCCAACAGTGGCAGTAACATAATCAGCATAACAATATTTATAAACTTTAAAATTTTATCTCGATGAAATGTTGTCGGACAATAATCGGCATTAGAGCTATTTATACCATTTTGCAAAGATTTTTCAAATTTTTCTTTTTCTTCTTTAGACATTTTATGAATAAAAGTAGCACCAAATGTATAGTCAATTTTTCTTTGAATTCTTACTGCAAATTCTCCACTTGCCTGTATGGATGCATCATTGCCCTTTCGGTCTTGAAACACCACACTAATATTTTCAAATCTCTGGATTGTTGCATTTTTATCTGGATAGTAAGCTGTTGATTCTTGCGTGACAATGATACCATTATGACTGATTAAACGAGGATTCATCATTTCAATCAGCTCACCCTTATCGTTTTTGACAACAATGACATTGTAATAGTTTCCAATTTGATAAGCACTCAAAGCATCTAAATTATTTTCATTGATAGTATCTTTAAGATCTTCTATCAAGGCAAATAATTTATCATCAAAAACTCGTACATCAGTGGCATATTCAACACTAAGGGGAGCAGGATGCTTTATAATCTCTCGTATCATTCTTGTTATGCCTTTTTTGATTTATAATAGTGAAAGAAAAGAGTCTTGAAAATATATTCAAGACTCAAAAACATTAGTGGCTTTTACCAACCACTATAATCATTTTTATGTTGATGATTACGAATCTGATAAACTGAAAAATTAGACATGTTCTTAATTTTTTAGCAAATGCACCTGGCATCATCGTTAATGTAAATTGTTCATTCTTTTGAAAATTTACTTCTTCTTTTACATGTTTTACTTCATTACTCATATATTGCTCCTTTTTTATTCTGGAATTAATGTCCAACCTGGATTTAGTTTTGCTTTATAGATAAACAAGAAATGTAATATATGTTTAATCCAGTGTCCAGCAAGACCGATTTCACCAAATGTATAATCTGTATCACGACCTGTTCCTGGGTATTTTTCAAAGTCAGGAACAACAGGGTAAACTGTCATAGCAGCAGCAGTACCAGTAAATACACCTTTACCTGCAGAAGCAACACACGCAGCACCCATTTCAGCCATAGAAGCCTCATGTAAATGAGCATTTTCACCTTTTGTCATTAAATCACAAACAGAATGTGCAACCGCTTTACCGATGATACCTGAAGGCATACCAGTTCTTGGCGGTGTAGGATTAATCGGTGTTCCATTTGGAGATTTCATCGGTTTAGAGATAAGATGCGGTGGGGCAAAAGCAATACCTGCAGCAAACATATTTTTATATGTAGGATTTTGATATGTTCTAGGCCAGTCAGATGCTTTCCAATTTTCATAAGCTCCAGCAGCATAATTTGCATCAACTTTCATAAAACCATTTGGAGCAAAGACTGTATCTGTTATATCTGTACCAGTTTTATCATACGCTTTTAAACCAACACCTGCGAATGGGGGAATAAGCATTGAGAAATCAAACTCCTCTTCACCTGTACTACCATCTAAAAGTTCATATTCAATTTTTCCAGTTTCAACTTTAGAGACATGCGCTCCAATTAACCATTCAATATTTCTCTCAGCATACAGTGACTCAGCAAAAAGTTTAGAAGAGACAACATATCCACCAACTTTCATATGCAATCCACCCATACCAAAGTCACCTAAGAAAGACTCATTTGAAATCCATTTCATATCTGCCATATCACGGACACCGGCTTTTCTGATTTCATTTTCAATATTGAAAATATATTCAAATGCAGCACCTTGACATGTACACATACCGTGACCTGTACCGATTAAGAATTTTTGACGCGTTCCGCCTTTCATCTTTTCAATAGCTTCTGCTAATTTTTCTGAAGCATGAACAGCATGGTCTGCCGTACAAACAGAAACAGTATGCTCCCCTAATTCTGAACCTTCACCTAAGCCTGGAGTTGCGCCAAAGTTAAGCTTTGGACCCGTAGCATTTACAATATAATCATACTCTATATTTTCACTTTGTCCGGCTTTGTCAGTGCTTGTATATTCAATAGTGACAAAAGGTTTGTCACTAGATTCGGAACCTTCCGGATTTAAAGAAACTGCTTTTGCCTGATAATAACTTATACCGGCTTTTGCATAAACAGGTGCTAAATCAAATGTAACTTCTTCTTTCGTCATTTGACCGACACCAACCCATATATTTGATGGAATCCAGTTCCATTTTGCATTTGGTGTAACAACGACAACCTCATGCTCAGAGCCTAACCATTTTGCAGCGAATGTTGCTGTCGTATGACCTGCTACACCACCACCTAATACAATTAATCTTGCCATATATTCATCCTATTTTTCAAATTCTAAAAATTCTATCAAAAGTATATCACTTTTTTATCAAAAAATAACATTTAATGCACTTATAACATGTATAAATTATATATATAATTCCATATAAGTATCTATTTTAGGGATAATGAAAAGGATAAAAGGATAAAAAAACAATAATTGATTAAAAGTAAACAAACTGCAAAAAATAGCATTTTAATAGTAATGTGTAGAAACTACACATAATTTTCTAACCAATTACAGTTGTTTGTTTATTTTAGTAGAACTATATTATATAATCCTACTAAATATTTAAATTAGCAAGATGGAACATTCCCGCTATCACTAGCAAAATTATAGAAGAAATCATAATAATCTTTCATATATTTGCTTCTTAAAGCTTTTTTAGCATTTACTTTTGGACAAATTTTTTCAATCTCAGCTTTTAATTTTCCACCATCTTCAATACTTTGCCATTCATCTTGCGTATGTTTTCCAGCAAAAACACCACCATTTATACCGCATGCTTTTTTTAATTTTTTTGCATAAAGCTTTTGACCTTTCCCAGCATCAGCACTCAACACTGTTGCACCCATACTTCCTACTAATAATGCAACTAATGCAATTTTTGAAATTTTAATCATTTTCTATTTCCTTTGTTTGTATTTCTACAATTTTAGCTAAATTTATAATTAAAATCAAATATATTTATAATTTTATGTCATACTACTTATATCAAGAAATAATTTGGAGCATATTATGATACAAGTACAACAAATAAAAGATATTTTAAAACAAGTCATTTACCCTGGTTTTTCAAAAAATATTATAGAGTTTAATTTTTTAAAAGAGATACAAATAAATACTAACAATATAGTGTTAGATATCGCTATACCTTCTGCATCAGCAGAAATTAAACAGCAACTTCATGATGAAATGCTCAAACGCCTTACATCGAAATATAATAATATTACTTTTACTATAAATATTCAACAACCGACTATACCACGAGAAACAAGTTCTAATGGAAAGAACATGCTTCCAAATGTAGCAAACTTTGTTATGGTTAGTTCAGGTAAAGGTGGTGTTGGTAAATCTACAACAGCAGTAAATCTTGCCATTGCATTAGCGCAACAAGGCAAAAGAGTTGGCCTGCTTGATGCAGATATTTATGGTCCAAATATTCCTCGAATGATGGGAATTGCAGATAAACAACCTATTTTTTTAGATAGCAAAAATATTAAACCTATCATGGCACATAATGTACAAGTTATGTCTATTGGTGTTTTAATGGAGCGGGGAGCATCACTTATATGGAAAGGGGCAATGGTTACACAAGCAATAGAACAAATGCTTGAAGATATTTTATGGAACAAGCTTGATGTCCTTTTATTTGATATGCCTCCTGGAACAGGAGATGCCCAACTAGCACTTGCACAGAATCTTCCAGTTACCGCAGGCGTTTGTGTTACTACCCCTCAAAAAGTCGCCCTTGATGACACCATTAAAAGTATGGATATGTTTAAAAATCTCAAAATTCCTACAGCCGGAATAGTTGAAAATATGAGTGGTTTCATCTGTCCAGAAACAAATAAAGAGTATCCAATATTTGATAAAGGAACAACAGGACCTTTAGTTAAAGCATTTAATACACAACTTTTAGGAGAAATTCCAATTGAACCTGCTATTCGTGAGGGTGGTGATAATGGTATGCCAATTACAGCTATTGCGCCTACATGTGAAACTTCAAAACGCTATCACAAAGCAGCAACAAAATTATGGGATTATTTACTAAAAGTCAACAATGAAGGCGGTGTAGATAACAGCTCCATACAACCTACTATTTTTTAAATCTATTCTAAATAGAAGAGCTTTGGTTTTGTACCAAGCTCTGATTTTAGCGTAAAGTGTTTTCTCTCTTTTAAAATTTGACTAATCTCACTCTTTTCATCATCTAAATCACCAAAATATCGAAGTTTTGCAGGACATGTTATTTGGCATGCAGTAGTTGTTTCTCCTCGTGCCAGCCTTGTATCTGCACAAAATATACATTTATCTGTTACATGCCTTTTTTCATCGACATATCTTGCACCATAAGGACATGCATGCATACATGCCATCGTCAAATCACATAAATTTTTATGCAATCGAACGATGCCATTATCATCTCTATATATAGCTCCATTAGGACATGCTTTTAAACAAGGTGCTTCTTCGCACTCTTGGCACTGCATTTGCATAAATTGCACTTTATCTTTGTCTAAATTCCAGAAGTCACCAGAAGTATTACCATCTTCTTGTATCCATAATCTATGATTTTTCGCTCCCAAATCTATGCCATTTTCTTCTTTACATGCAACTTCACATGCATGACAATTTATGCAAAATTTATAATCAAATGCCATACCATAATTTGCCATTACAATTTCCTTATGTTTACATCTGTTTCATGCATTGTCGCACACCCATAAATCTTTTCAAATTTATCTTCTATAATCATATTGTCACTTGCTCCCTTGCCAAATGCATTCGTCAACTCTTGAGCAGTAGCACCGAACCCATGTGCAAACCAAACGACTTGTGGTGCAATTTTATTTGTAGGGTATGCTTGTAGGACTACACTTGACACAGAACTTGTCACAATTACATAATCATCTTCTTCTATCTCAAGTTTTTTTGCAACTTGTGCATTGATCCAAAGTCGATTTGTCTCTTTCATATCTTTTAACATCATATTATTTGTTGTCGCTGTTTGTGTAGAAGTGACATAACGACCAGTAATCACTCGAAAACTATCTTTTGCAGGTTTAAAATCATATCTATCATGCCAAGTTGGCATAGCATCAAATCCATATTTTTGTAATTTTTTCAAGAAGCAATTCACTTTATATTTCTTTTGTACTGTATAAAAGCGTTTATCTTCTGGATAATATTCATACAAATCATTACCAAGATTTTTTTGATTTTCTATGTAAGGGTGCCAAACACCTTTTGTCTTAAGTGATACATATACATTTTCATCAAATTGTGTAAGTATTAACTTCTTATTTCTTGTACTTATATCATCTTTGTATAACTCAGCTAAATTGTAACCGCCCTCGTTAAAAGCTTTTGTTTTTCCCTGCTCTTTTATAGCATCTTGCAAATCTTCATCATATTTACTACTGATTTCAAACAAAGGAGTAGAGAGTTTTTTACCTAAGCCTTTTAAAATATCTTGCATAGTTTTACTCTCATAAAGAGGTGCAAGTACCCTATTTCGTAGTGCTAAAGAAGGTTCAAGTCTATTAAAACTCACCACCATATCTTCACGCTCAAGATAAGTACACTCTGGCAAAATCACATCTGCCATCATAGCTGTATCACTTGGCATAGTATCAAGCACTACAACCAAATCCATCATAGTGAGCATCTTTTTTGTTTTAGTAATATTTGGCATATTTTGCATAATATTATGCTTACGAACAAAAAGTACTTTTACTGTATATGGTGCAGTCTGATTAATAACTTTTTCTCTAAAATTCAACCAACTTCCACCTTTTTGTGAACCATACACGATGCCATCTAAATCAAATCTACCCTCTGCATTATTATAAAATGGCTCTGTGATTTCTTCTTCTTTCAAGCGAAAAGGCTTACCAAAGATAATGCCACCTTTTCTATTTATGCTTCCAGCAAGAGCGTTAATTAAGACCATTGCACGACGCAGTTGAAAGTCATTTGCACTCCAAACACTTCTTCTTCCTAGATAATAAAGAGGATGTGATGCTGCAAAAAATTCTCTCGTTATTCTCTCAATTTTTTCTGCTGAAATATGGCTTTTTTCTTCTGCCCATTGAGCAGTATATTTATTTTTCAAAATATGTTTTTGTAATTTGTCAAAATCTTGAAAATATTTTTTGACATACGCTTTATCATAAAGTTCCTCTTTAAGAGCAATATATATCATACTCAAACAAAAAGCTAAATCAGTTCCAGGGTGTAGTGGTAAATATTCATCAGCTTTTATTGCTGTCATTGTACATCTTGGATCTAAAACAATGAGTTTTTGTTTGGCATGAATCATATCAACACTGTCTGGAGTAATTAAAGACTCATATCTATTAGCACCGCTTATGATCATATAATCACTTCCTGCAACATCCATCTCACCAATATCACCTATGGTGAGTTGTGTTGCGCCTAATTTTGTATTTAAACAGATACTTCCCTCATCTAAAAAATTAGCACTGCCTAGTTTTGAGCCAAAAAATTTGATATATTCATCTTTATTAAACCCTTCCCCATTACAATAGGCTACAGTAGAACGATTGTCTTTTTGCTCATCTATAATTTTGAGTAGTTTGTCTTTGATATACTCATTTGCCTCATCCCATGTAACTCTTTTGTATCTTCCATCTCCCCTTTCACCTATTCGTATAAGTGGGTATTTTAATCTATCACTATCATAGAGAGCTTGTATGCCAGCATTACCCTTAGGGCAAAGCATATTTCTGCTTTTTGGAAAATATTGATTAGGATTGAGTTTTGTAAGCGTACCATTTTCAACTCTCGCAAATCCTGCACATTTATTTCTACACATATTACATAAATAGGGGATATCTTTTACTTTTTTATCTGATGTTTTTGTAGTAAAGATAGGACTTGAGAAAGAGGAAGTAGCATAAACACAAAGTGCCACACTCCCTTGTAAAAATTTTCTTCTTGAAGTTTCGATTATTTTCATAGATATATTATAACCAAAAAAAGGACTCCAGAAGAAGAGACCTCTTTTTGTTATGTTTAATGCTCTGTAGCATCCAATTCAAACATTTTTTGTCCAAAGTAGTAAAGCATAAAAAAGATACCTATAGCACCAAAACCTATGGCAATTTCTGCAGCACTAGGAAAATACTCAATCCATGTTGGAGGAAGTTGATATTCCGTGATTTTCATCATTTGAAGTGGTTTTACTTGTGTATCATGCACTAAATCATAACGCATAAAGAAAATACCAATCATTCCTATAAACGATGTAAAAACATAAAGTTTGATTGATTGCCATTTTGTTGCCAACATAACAACAAAAGGAATAACCATACCACAAAGAACCTCTCCATATAAGAACCCTGCACTATGAAATATATGTTCTGCGGTGTCTGCACGACCTGGCATTCCACCATATACTGCTGTCATAAGTTTCCAAGTTTCAAAAAACATTAAAATACCCAATAGGAGTGCTTGTATTTTAGCTAATCCTAAAAGACCTTTTTTAATATCATCAGGAATTTGCATTTTATATCTAAATCCATACATTAAGTATGTCAAATAGATACCTGTGATAAATGCAGTAAGAATAAAATATGTTGGATAAAAAACACCATTTGAAATAATTCTAGCATTTAAAAATCCAAATACACCGCCAAGATTTGAGTGTGCTGCAAGTCCTACTAAAAGACCTGTAAGACCAAATATTCTCGCATTTTTCATATCATTACGCATCAAAAATATAAACTCAATAATCATAAATGTAAGATAAATTCCATATAATGTACCCATCCACCAAATAGCAGAAGTTAAACCTGGACTCAGCACATTATAAATCAACATTCTAACTGGATGCCCAATTTCAAAAGCAATGACAGCAAAACCAGCCAAAATAGTCACGATAGAACCTAAAATAGCTCTTTTACTCATAGCCATATAATCTTTAAAACCAAATACATCTCCAAGCGAGCCGACTATACATAACCCTGTTGAGCTAACAACAAAGAAAATATACATAGCAATCAATAATCCCCATGGATGTTGTCTTGTAATATTATAAGCATGATGTGAGTGTACAAGATATTCAACAACACCCCATCCAAATGCAACTAATAAAGCTATAGTAATAACAAACATCAACATATTAAGAGGAGTCTTTTCAAACTGCATCAAACTTCTCAATGTAAAGTCTTTCATTGGTATTATTTTTTTAATAAAATTCATAATCCATCTCCTTATGTTAAATAGAATAATTTTGGATTAGTTCCAAGATGAGATTTTAGACTAAAATGTTCTCTCGTTCTAAGAAGTTCACTAATCTCACTGTTTGGATCATCTAAATCACCAAAAGTTCTTACTTTTGTTGGACAAGTGTTTTGACAAGCTGTTGTTGTCTCCCCTCTTGCTAATCTTGTATCAGAACAAAAAGTACATTTGTCAACAGTCATCGTTCTATCATCTACATATCTTGCATCATAAGGGCATGCATTCATACAATAAGAACATAAAATACATTTATCAGCATCAACGCGAACAACACCATTTTCATCATAATATGTTGCATGTGTTGGACATACTTCTTCGCATGGTGCTTCATCACATTGTTGACATTGACTCGGTAAAAATGCAGCTGAAGCAATATCCAAAAGTGGCCATTGCCCTTCAGGATTATTACCACCAACCCAAATTCTATGTTTTTCTGCACCTAGTTCTACACCATTTTCCTCTTTACATGCAACCTCACATGCTTTACAGTTTATACAATTTTTATAATCTAATGCCATTCCATATCTAGCCATGATTATACCTTCCTTACTTCAACATTAGTATCATGCATTACAGCCGCACCATACACAGGTTCAATTTTATCTTCGATAATAATTGCATCATTAGCACCATTACCATGTGCAATCTCCATCTCAGCACTACTTCCACCAAAACCATGAAGCATAAAAATTTGGTTTGGAGCTATTTTCTCTGTAGGATATGCCTTGATAGTTACTTCACCTACACTGCTTTTTACTTCAACTGTATCACCAAAAGCAATATTTTTTTCTTCTGCTATACGCGAGTTAATCCATAAATAGTTTGTAGGTACCAAATCTCTTAACATTAGATTATTTGTTGTACCAGATTGTGTAAATTGAGCATGACGCCCCGTAACTAATCTAAATTGACCTTCTGGTACTTTAAATTGCATATCATCAGACCATGTAGGCATAGCATCAACACCTTTTTTTGTTAAGTTTGTTAGATTACATTTTACCTTTAACTTATCACCCTGTGTTGTATACTTTTTCTTATTTTCTGGATAATATTCGCTTTCATTAATGTTGATTTGTTTATGATACTCCTCAATATGAGGATAATAGACACCTCTTTCATTTAAAATTTCCCATGCTTTTTCGCCATATGTAGAGACAATTTTCTCTTCATTTTGCTCTGTCACTGATTTTTCCCATGGCTCAGCTAAATCATACCCATTCTCTTTATAGTACTCTGCAAGCTCTTTTTTGCTCATTCCTTCTGTATCATCTTGAACATCTTCATCATATTTGAGGGTATTTTCCCATAAAGGTTTTGAAAGTTTTTCAGCTAACTCTTTATAAATCTGCTCAGGAACTTTTGTCTCATAAAGTGGTTTCACTGCCGCTTTTCTTAGAACAATTGCAGGTTCTAATGCTCCATAACTTGCAACCGGAGAAGTCCTCTCCAAATAAGACGCTTCAGGAAGAATTACATCACAAAACATAGTAGTGTCACTTGGAAGAATATCTATCATTACATTGAGATCCATCTTTTTCAAAAATGCTTCTGTTTTTTTAGTATTTGGAACACCTGCCATAGGATTATGTTTTCTCATAAACATAGCTCTAACAGGGTAAGGCGTAGTACCTTCTAAAATCATATTTCTAAACTGTATCCAAGAGCCAGTTTTTTGAGAAGGAATTGCTATACCTTTACCATCAAATCTTGATAGTGCTTGTCCATATATAGGCGCATTAATGTCTTCTTTTGGTAATGGTAATTTTTCACCATAAATAATACCACCTTTTTTGTCCATATTTCCACTTAAACCTTGGAAAATTGCCATAGCACGACGAAGTTGAAAGTCGTTGTTAGAAAAGACACTTCTCCTTCCTTGATAATAAATAGGACTTCTAGCAGCCATAAATTCTCTAGCAGTTTTATAGATATTTTTTGCTGAAATATTTGTAAGTTTTTCAGCCCACTCTGGAGTGTAATTATGAGATAAAATATGTTGTTTATACTCTTCTATTCCCTCCATATGTTTTTTGGCAAATTCTTTGTTATATAACTCTTCTTTAAACACAACATAGGTCATAGCTAAAACAAAGGCAAGGTCAGTTCCTGGATTTACTGCTAACCATCTATCTGCTTTGATTGCAGTATTTGTAAATCTTGGATCTAAAACAATTGTTTTTAGTCCTCTTCCTTTGGAGCGTTTAAACAAATCAAGTGTATCAGGTGTGATGATAGCTTCTGCTCTATTCGCACCGGCAATGACTAAATAATCGGCATTGTTTAAATCTGCTTCACCGTATGTACCCCATGTACTAAAAAACCCACCCAAAACTGTTTCAAGACAGATACTAATCTCATCTACATAGTTTGGTGTTCCTATTTTTTCGCCCATAAGCACTTCAAAGCCCTCTTTTGAAAGCCCTTCACCATTACAGTATCCAATTGTAGAACGGTTGTCTTTTTCTTCATCAAGAATTTGCAAAATACCTTTAAATTTATCTGTTCCATTTAAAATAGCATTATATGCCTCTTCCCACGAAACTCGTTTATACTTTCCATCACCTCGCTCACCTATGCGAACAAGAGGGTACTTTAAACGATCTGGATCGTAAAGCGTTTGAATCCCTGCATTACCTCTTGCACAAAGCATATTTCGTGATTTTGGGAAATATGGATTTGGATCTAATTTTGTAATAATCCCATCTTCTACTCTTGCAAATCCTGCACACTTATTTACACAAATAGCACATAGAAATGGAACTTCCTCTGCCTTACCTGTACTTGTTTTTGTTGTAATAGTATCTGGAATACCTACAACATGTTTCTTTGAATCATGTTCTGATGCAAATATATTGGTTGCACTTACCGCACTAGCACCAACTATTGACATCGCAACACTACCCTGCAGAAACCTTCTTCTAGAAATTTCTACTTTCATATATTTTCCTTTGTAATATCAAGTTTATCTCTTCAAATCATGTAAGCGTAACAAAATAAATCATAATCTTAGATTATTTTAATAATAAAATTAGCTTTTATTACGCCATTGTTACAATATTAAACGAATTTTTAGTATTTATATCTTAAATAAACACGGACATCTTGTGCTTTACTTACCGGGTCTTGCCCTGCTGTTATTGCTTCAGACATTGTCATAGGTGCACCGCCTATGCCAAAGAAACCATTAGAACCTGTATATTTATAATCCATATATGTATAACGGATTTGCATAGATATAATATTTTTGACAAGAGGTTGTGTCCAATATGCTTCATATGCATCACCACGAACAGCCAATTTTGAGCCTATCATAGTATCTTCACCGTATGTAAAACTTCTCCAGTATTTTGAGCCATGGTTGTATTCTAAACCAAATTTACCACCGGTAAGGTTTGGCATTTGTGTTCCTATATATATAGATGTTCCTGTTTTACTATCTGTTGTACCAAATAATTGTTTACCATTATCAGGCAATGATTTACTCCAAGCAAAAGAAGCAAAGATTTTTGTATCATCAAGAAAATCACTAATACCGTCACCAATACCATCACTCATAGCAGAAATAGCAGCACCATCCATATCGCCAACAGTAGCAAGTGTTCCATTTGTATCTACAGCACCCATCGCATTAAAAACTCTAAAATAAGTAGCCATTGCTGAATATTGTCCATCATTATAAAGTTGTGCGATAGCCCCTACTAAGTCCATATTATCTAATTTTGTTGTATCTTTTGCATATGTTTGCCCATCAGGAGTGAACATTGGTTTTGCATTTGTAAGCCCACGACCGGCACATACTTTAAAGTAACTTCCCTCTGCAAGGTCATCAGTTTTCACAGTTGCACTAAAACCATCAAACTCCATATTTATAATATGACCAATTGGAGATTGTGCTTTATCATCTTCTCTTAAGTTTACCAAATATCCATTTGTAGCAGGACGACGACCGAAACTAAATACATATCCTCTATCATTTAGTGTTGGCATCCATATTACATAGGCTTGACGCACTTTTAACTCATCACCAGTCAAAGCTTCATTGGTAACCCAGTCAGATGTATCATATCCTGCACCTCTTTGTCCAATAACACTGCCATCGGCACCAAATGCTTTATTGAAAGCCAACTGTCCTTTAAAAATAATATCTTTAGTTGGAGCATAGCCCATATTTAGCCATAAACGGTTTGCATACAAACCATCATTTTTAACTGTTTTTCCACTAGCTAATTTATAGCTAATATAATCATACGATGTTCTCAAATCAACATTAAATTTAAGATTGTCATTGTTCGCCAATTTATTAATATGTGAAATTTTCTTTGTATTGTGCTTTTGTTTTTTTTCAAGTTTTGAAATTTTTTGTGTCAATGCCTGAATTTCTGCTTTCATATCAGAAATATCATCAGCATAAACATTTGAGAACAATACACTTATTGCAACTAGGGAGAAGAGACTCTTTTTCATATATAATCCTTCTTATGATTTTTTCATAATCAAGTATTATATATATTATTAGATTAAAAAATCATTATTTTTTGAATATTTTATCAATAATTTCAAAACTGTTTTTTGAAAGCCCCTGTGTAGAAATCAGACGCGAGAGTTCTTTTTTTATCAGTTTTTGATTATGTTTGTTCATTTTATCGCAAACTTTAAAAGCACCGCAGAGTCCTGAAGCAATCTGTGGATTAATTTTATCAATAGCAATTATTTTATCAGCCAAAAATTTATATCCGCTTCCATCTTTGGCATGAAAATGTTTATGGTTTCGTGCGAAAGAACCGACTAAAGAGCGGACAAGATTAGGTACTTTTTCATCATATACTTTGTCTCTTTGGAGTTTTTCAACACGCTCGAGCACATCATAACGGCTCGAAGATGCCAAAATTGCAAAGTATTTGTTCATCACAAGTGTTTCTTCTTTATACCTGTTGTAAAAATCTTGTAATGCAGTTTCAGCATACTCTACATGTAAGTTCTCCAACACATCCAATGCCACAACTCTGTCCGTCATTGTCAAAGACTCTTCATACTGTTTTTGTGCCAGTTTGGCAACCTCATCACTCTTGAGTGCAGAAAGAATTTTTAAAGTTCTGTTTTTTATCGCCCGTTTTGCTATAGCTTCTGCTTCTAGACTTTTTGACTGAGTAAAGTGATTTTCTTTGTAGAGTGCAAAGAGTTTCTTTTTAAATTTTTGTGCTATGCACTGTAACAGTTTGTCCTGCGCTTCATAAATGACATCAAAATCAATCTCTTCTTGCAACTGCATAATCGCTGAGACAGAAGGCAGTTCAAGAAGCAGTGCCTTATAGGACAAATCAACATCCAAATCAAGTAAATGTCCATAAGCATCGACAAAATCATTATTTATCTCATTTGACTTGATAATTGCATTGAGTGTCTGTAAGGCGAATTTTTGTGTCGCTTCATACTGTGTAAAACTATTTGTGTCATACTTCATTAAAAAGGCATAGTCACTTTTTTCTTGTTCTACTATAATCGGTGCAGAAAAATCCCTATTCATAGAAAGTATAGGTTTTTTCTCAATGCCCTCGAAAACAAATGTTTCATTTTCTTTTGAAAGTATCAGGGTTTTTGTCAAAATTTCTTCACCATTTGCATTAAGCAATCCCGTTTTCAAAGGATAATAATACGGTTCTTGTTTTTTTCCCTCAACACTGTCTGAAATTATTTGTCTTAAAGAGAGTTTATATATGCCATTGTCAAAGGACTCTGTTACATGTAAACGAGGTGTTCCGCTTTGGTGATACCATGTTTTAAAGCTTTTTAAATCTCTCGCACCGCCTTGGCTCATTGCCCACAAAAAGTCCTCTGTCGTGACTGCCTGTCCATCAAAGGTTTCAAAATACAAATCCATTGCCGCTCTAAATTTTTGCTCACCCAAAAGTGTATAGACCATTCGTATAACTTCCGCCCCTTTTTCATACACAGTAGCCGTATAAAAATTATTCATCGATATATAAGACTCCGGCTGTATAGGATGTGCCGTCGGCGAAGCATCTTCTACAAACTGCCGTTCACGCAGTGCTTTTACATCTTCAATGCGCTGTACTTCTTTTGAGTTCATATCAGCAGAGAAACACTGGTCACGAAAAACCGTCAAACCCTCTTTGAGTGTCAACTGAAACCAGTCTCTACATGTAATGCGGTTTCCTGTCCAGTTGTGAAAATATTCATGCGCTATCACAGACTCAATGCCCATAAAATTTGCATCTGTAGCCGTGTCAATATCTGCCAAAACATAAGCCGAATTAAAAATATTTAAGCCTTTATTTTCCATCGCGCCCATATTAAAACTATCAACGGCTACAATATTATAAATATCCAAATCATATTCACGACCGTATTTTTCTTCATCCCACTGCATTGCCTTTTTGAGTGATACCATGGCATGATGACATTTATGCTCATTCCCTAAATCACAGTAAATATTTAAAGCAACTTTTCTGCCGTTCATCGTAATGAACTCATCACTTATGCTTCCCAAATTTCCTGCAACAAGTGCAAAAAGATACGACGGTTTTGGATGTGGGTCGTGCCAAGTCACGCCGTGGCGTTCATCAAAATGCTCATGGCATTGTGTTTTATTCCCGTTACTCAGTAAAATTGGATACTTTTTCTTGTCCGCAATAACCGTCGTTGTAAACACGCTCATAATATCGGGACGATCAAGATAAGGCGTGATATTACGAAAGCCTTCAGGTTCATTTTGTGTACAAAAAATATTGCCTGATTTATACAAGCCTTCAAGTTCTGTATTGTTTTGCGGGTATATTTTGTTTTTGATCTGAATTTCAAATTTATTTGGAACATTCATAATAGTTAAATGCTCTTCTTCTATAATATAACGGCTCTCCTGCAGTTTTAAACCATTTAAAGAGACTTCTATAAGCTCTAAATGTACTGCATCAAGTTTTAAATCTTTTACATCTTTATCTTTTTTTACAAATTGCATACTATTTATCACAAGGGCTTCGTCTTCAAACAGTTCAAAGAGTAAATCTACTTTTTGAATGCCAAATGCGGGTTTTTTATAATCTTTTAAATATTTTATCTCTATTTCGCTCATTATTTGGCATCTCTTTTAGTAGTTTTTCTCTTTTTCGTATTTCTTTTTGTCTCAATACCTGTTGTATTTTTGTTATAGTGACGAACTCTTTTGTTTTCAGGTTTTTTGTGTTCAGCTTTAAGCTTGACTTCGTCCACATCTTTTCTTCGTATGTTCGGATCAGGTTCAAAACCTTCTACCACTTCTTGAGGTATTTTTTCTCCTATGAGTTTTTCGATGTCTTTTATGTCATATTTTTCATAAATATCTATGAGTGAAATTGCTTCACCTTCTCGTCCGGCACGACCCGTTCGTCCTACTCGATGCACATAATCTTCGGGAATTGAAGGCAGTTCATAGTTGATAACATAAGGTAATTCTTCTATATCTAGCCCGCGTGAAGCGATGTCTGTCGCCACTAAAACTCTTATTTTCCCCTCTTTAAACTGGTTTAGCGTTTTAAGGCGGTTTGCTTTTGTTCTGTCTCCATGAATAATGCCACACTTCAGTCCGTCTTTTTGCAATTCTTCAAAAAGTGTATCGGCACTTACTTTTGTTCTCGTAAAGACCAAAACTTGAGGAAAATTTCTTGAACCTATTAAATATGCTAACAACTCTGCTTTTCTTGCGGTATCTACAAGATATGCCACTTGATTAATCGTATCAACCGTTGTATTTTTCTTTGCTGTTTCAATAAATGCCGGCTTTGTCAAGATGAGTTTGGAGAGTTTTCGTATTTTATCGCTAAAAGTTGCTGAAAAGAGAAGCGTTTGATGTCTTTTTGGTAACAGTGGATGAATTTTTCGTATATCTTTAGTAAACCCCATATCAAGCATTCTATCTGCTTCATCAAGCACAAAAACTTCTACATCTGTGAGGCTTAACCCATTTTCTATGTGTTCAAGTAATCTTCCGGGCGTTGCTATAACTATTTCAGTGCCATTTTTTAATGATTCACGCTGTTTTTGTAAATCTTTCCCACCGACTAAAATCGTTGTTCTTACATCCATATATTTTGAAAATGCACTAATATCTTCATATATTTGTATACTTAACTCTCTTGTAGGCGACAGTATAATAGCGCGTATACCCTTCCCTTCAACGCGTTTACGCAGTTTTTGTAGTATTGGTAATGCGAACGCAGCAGTTTTTCCTGTTCCTGTTTGTGCCGTTGCAAAAATATCTTTTTTTGCAAGTACCAAGGGAATAGCCCTTGTTTGAACAAGTGTTGGTTTTTTATAGTCCAAATCGTTTACAGCATCAAGCAATGGCTTGAAAACTCCTAGCTTTTCAAATGACATCTTCTTCCCTTAAATTATATATGCAATTTTAGCATATATATAGTCTATTAACCTTTACATCACATTTTAATTATAAATTAGATAATGAAATTTAATACTTAATTTAGATACATTTGTGATAATTGTGTGATATAATTCACAAAAAAATTAAAGTGGTTCAATGGTTCAAGCTTATAGAAATTATTTACATACACTGCTCAACTCCAATACCAATAAAGTAAGTGCAGATGAAATAAAAGAAGCTTCCATCTTGATAGTACCTATGATTATAGGTCCGATAAGCCTTTTGTGGGCTTTGCTTTACCTTCTCTTTAACCAATACATACCGGCATCTATTCCTCTGTTTTATGCTCTTGTCTCTTTTATAAATCTTTGGTGCTACAAAAGAAATGGAAATCTTTTGGTTATTCAAAAAGTTCAGATGGTACTAGTTCTTGTGCTTCCTTTTTTTCTCATGTGGGCTTTAGGAGGATTTGCACTTGGGAGTTATGTCATGATATGGGCATTTTTTGCCCCTATTGCTTCTCTTGTACATGATAAGAAAGAAAATTCACGCTACTGGCTCTACTCATTTATAGGCTTAGTTGTTTTATCTGTAATTATAGATCCTATTCTTATAAAAAATTATCACCATACTCTACCACTACTTGCACAAGAAATTTTCTTTTTTCTCAATATCACTGCCGCATTGTGTGGAATTTACCTTTTGCTCAAATATTTTATACATAAAACAAATATTACCACAAAGCAAAAAATCAAAGATAAGCACAATGAACTGATGCAGTACACACAAGAAGAATTAACAAAAATGTTTTATACGGACACATTAACAAGCTTACCAAACAGGCATGCCTTGATTGAGGCAAAAAAAGGCAAAAATCATCTCTCACTCCTTATTATAAATATTGATACTTTTAGTCAAATTAATGATCTCTATGGTGAAAAATTTGGAGATAAAGTTCTTATAGAATTTAGCAATTTTTTACAAAAAAATCTTCAAAAAAATCCCGATTGCAAGTTGTTTAGACTCAGCGGTGATGAATTTGTTTTACTTTCTACAGAAACAAATCAAGAAAAAATTAAAAGTAATATAGAGTACCTTATCAAAGAAATTCACACACATCCTTTAAATATTGAAGGACATGAGATATTTTTAAACATTACTGTGGGTATTTCATTTGAAGAGATGAGTCTCCTTCTTCCAACAGCAAATATGGCATTAAAACTTGCAAAAAAAGAGTCAAAAAACATAATTTTTTACAGTGATGAGGCATCGCTTAATGAAGAATATAAAAACAACTTAAAATGGATACAGGAAATAAAAGACGCAATTTTAGAAGATAGAATAGTCATGTATTTTCAACCGATTATAGATAATAAAACAAATACCATTAATAAATATGAATCACTCATACGGCTTATAGATAAAGATGGAAATGTCATTACTCCATGGCATTTTTTAGAAATTGCAAAAAAGTCAAAACTTTATAAAAAACTCACAAAAATAGTTGTCAAAAAGAGTTTTGAAGCCTTTAAAAACAATGATTATGAATTTTCTATCAACCTTACTATTGATGATATTTTAGATAAAGATATACAGGCATATATTTTTGACACACTTGAAACTTACGATATAAGTGAAAGAGTTATTTTTGAAATTGTAGAGAGCGAAAGCATAGAAAATTTTGATGAAATTGAAAAATTTATAAACAAAGTAAAATCGTATGGCTGTAAAATAGCTATAGATGATTTCGGAACAGGCTACTCAAATTTTGAATACCTTATGAAACTTCAGCCTGATTTTATAAAAATCGATGGGAGTATCATAAAATCAATAGTTGATGACAAACGCTCTGAAATACTAACCTCTGTCATTGTCTCCTTTGCAAAAGAGATGAACATAAAAACTATTGGCGAGTATGTAGAAACACAAGAAATACAAGATAAACTTATAAAACTGGGTGTAAACAAGTCACAAGGTTACTTTTTTGACAAACCACAGGCTACTATACAAGAAAAATAAGCTATAATTTTATTAAAATTCAAATATTACAAGAATCCTAATGATAAGAAAAGCACTCAAAAAAACCTCAAAACATAAAAAACTTCGAGATTTTATAAAAAAATATAAAATAGCTCCGCAATATCTTGCAACGAATCGAAGAATGATTTCACGAGCTGTCCTCATAGGGCTCTTTATTGCATTTATACCGATGCCTATGCAAATGGCGGCTGTTTTACTTTTTGTACCATTTGTCAAATTCAATGTCCCTGTAGCACTTGCTATGTGTTGGTTGAGTAATCCTCTAACTATGCCACCGATGTATTATATGGAGTATCTTACCGGTTCATTTTTACTAAACATCAAGCCAGAACCAGTACAAATGACACTAGAATGGTTTTCAAATAACCTAGATAATATTTTCATTCCCTTATATTTTGGAACGGCAATATATTCCATTTTTGGTTCTTTGTTTGGATATTTCGTAGTGAATTATTTATGGAAGTTATCAGTACATAAAGACAGAAAAAAACACCATTTAGACAGATAGATTTAGCGTTTCATAGATTTTTTATAACTCCAGACCATAAAAGCAATACCAGCAATCCAAAAAGGGATGCTCAGCAACTGCCCAGTTGTCAAATCAATGCCTAACGAGTAATCAGCCTGTCTCACTTTTACAAATTCAACAAGAAATCTCACTGTAAAAATCAAAACTAAAAACAATCCAAACAAAAAACCCTTTTGTAGTTTTTTGTAATTTCTTTTATAAATATAAGTCAAAATAAAAAAGATAATGAGATAAGAAAACCCCTCATAAAGCTGTGCAGGATGCCGTGGAATCATATCTACTCTTTCAAACACTACAGCCCAAGGTAATTCACTCGGTTTTCCTAAAATTTCAGAGTTCATAAAATTGCCCATACGCACAAAAAATCCAAAAAGAGCCGTCGGAATAACGAGCCGGTCAATCAACCATAAAAAATCTATTTTATACTTTTTGCACCCATAATATAATGCGATAAGCACACCTAAACCACCGCCATGTGAAGCCAGTCCACCTTCCCATACTGCAAATATTTTCATCGGATGTGCCCAATAATAATCCGGATCATAGAAAATAACATGCCCAAGTCTTGCCCCTATGACAATACCGACAACTGCATATAAAAAGAGCGGTTCGAGCGTGTTTTCATCCTTTTTTTCTAGTCGATAAACCCACTTCATAAACTCTAAACCTGTAAGTATAGCCGTTGCAAATAAAAGCCCATACCAATGCACCTGTAAGGCACCATAAGAAAAAAGTATAGGATTGGCATCCCAGATAAAATGGTGCATATTAATCCTTCAACGCTTCAGCTATAAGCTCAATCGGATTTTTAAAAATGGTCTCTACCCCTGCATTATGCATAGAGTTGTTTATTTGCATACGACAAGCACTACACTCGGCACTGACAATTTCCGCTTTTGTTTCTCGAATCATCGCCGCTTTTGGAATACCTGCTGCCTTTGCAAAATGGTATTTTTCTGTCTGCATTGTCACACCTCCAAATCCACAACACTGATTCGGGTCACTCATTTCAACAATTTTATAGTTTTGGCGAATAAGATTTCGTGGCTCTTCATGAATTCCCTGCATTTTTTTTGCATGACAAGGATCATGATAAGTCACAATAGGAGAAGCTTTTTTCTTTGATGCTAAAAGATGTTCCAAATGTGTATGATGTTGGAGCCATTCCGTGGCCATAAAGACTTTACTCATAACAGCTTTTGCCCTTGCTTTCCACTCAGGTTGATTGTGAAAATAGTGTTCATAATCTATTTTGAGCATCGCGCTACATGTAGCTTCTGGGACTATAATGGCTTCAACATCATCAGCAAATTTTTCAAAATATTCTATATTAAACTTCGCATTATAATCAACCGTATCAAAATCACCTGTAAAATAGGCAGGAGCAGAACAGCATTTTTGACTTTTTGCCAAGAAAGCATCAATTTCAAGTGCTTTTAAAATCTCCAAAAGTGAATCGCCTACATTTTTGTAATTATAATTTCCTAAACAGCCTATAAAAATAGCTACTTTTCTTTTTCCGCCATTATTAATATTTTCAGGATACGAATTTAAAAAGGATGTTTTTGTCAAACTTGGCATAAGTCGGTCAGATTTAATCATTGGTAAATTTAACCTTGAGGTCATCGAATCAATATCACTTTTAATTTTAAATCCGCAGGTTTGAAATGTATAGCCAAGTTTAAATGCTATGTCATTAAGCCATCTGTGACGCAAAAGCAAAAAGAATGCTTTTTTATACCAAGCAATGCCAAATTTTTGTGCAATGTCACTACGCACCTGCTCTATTATCATATCTGTCGGGAGTGATTTCGGACAAACTTCCACACAGGCAGTACATAAAAAACAACTCTCAAAAATATCTTTTGCTGTCTTGTCTAGCTCTAAATTACCGCGTTTATACGCCCCTAAAAGGTCTATGAAACCACGAGGAGAGGTTACTTCATCTGCATTGACATTATGAATTGTACAAACGGGAATACACTTTCCACATTTTACACAGTCATCGGCAATTTCATCAAAACTAAAAATATCTTCTGGTTTTTTACTCATATTTACACCGTCTTTGAAAATGTTTTATCGCTGCCTGTATGACGCTTCATATAGGCATCAAAAGGCATAGCAATATTTCTAATAAGTAAAGTACCTGTCTGGGAGCATGCTATAGTTTTTTCATCCATCGTAATTAACTCTTCTTCTACAAAAGGTTGCAAATCCAACAGAGCATCTTCAAAATACTCTCTAAATTCTAAGCCATACATTGCTTCAAATCTGACAATGTCAAGCCTGAAATTACTCATTAACTCCATAATGACATGCTGACGAATTTGGTCATCTTCACTTAAAGCAACACCTCTCTCAAACGGAAGTTTTCCTGCATCAATCGCTGCTTCATAGGAAGGCATATCTTTAAAATTTTGGGCATAATAATCAACACCTTCACCAATGGAAGTGAGTCCCACTCCAATCAAATCTGCCCCGCCTTTGGTTGTATAGCCTTGAAAATTTCTATGCAATTCACCCTTATCTATGGCTTTAAAAAGCTCATCTTCAGGTTTTGCAAAGTGATCCATTCCTATCATTTTATAACCATTTTTAGTTAAAAAATCAATCGTATACTGCATGATTTGTAGTTTTTCATCAGGCATAGGTAGTGTCGTTTCATCTATCTTTCGCATCGTCTTTTTCAGCCAAGGTACATGCGCATAATTAAACACTGCAAATCTGTCAGGATTAAGTGTCAGCGCCAAAGCCAGTGTCTCTTTGAAAGTGTCAAGTGTTTGAAAAGGCAGTCCGTAAATCAAATCAACATTGACTGAGTGCATGTCGTATTTTCGTGCCAAGTCCATTGCATCTTTTGTAATATTATAAGGTTGCACACGATGCACGGCAATCTGCACTTTTTCATTAAAATCTTGTAAACCAAAGCTCACACGGTTAAAGCCATGTCCGCTCATCACTTTCATCTGGTCTTCATTGATATGACGCGGATCAATTTCACAAGAAATTTCCGCATCTGCTACAAAATTTGGAAAATAGGACTTAATTTCACTTATAATTTCATCTAATTGTGCAGCAGAAAAGAAAGTCGGTGTCCCTCCGCCAAAGTGCATTTGAATCACTTCACGGTTACAATCTAAATGTTCTGAGAGAATTTTCAGCTCACGCTTTAAATACTCCATATAACGAATCATTTTGTCTTCTTTAGAGGTAAAAACAACATTACATCCACAAAAATAACAGGCATTTTTACAAAAAGGCAAATGAAAATACAAACTCAAAGGACGGGTACTGTCTTGATTTTGTAGTTTTTGAAGATACTCGTCATAGCTAAAGTCATCTTTAAATTCTAAGGCTGTCGGGTAGGAGGTATATCTTGGTCCCGGTTTGGAGTATTTTGTAAATTTTGCGAAGTCTAATGCCATAGTTTACTATCCTAATATTATGTTTGAAGTAGAGTTATTTCCTCGTGATTATCTCTAAAAAGTGTTGAAGAACTCATAAAAGCATTCTAATTTCAAAGTAAACTTAATTTTAATTTTATATTTACATGTAATAGACTTCCCGGAACCGGTACTTCAGTGCCGACTATTGCTACTTTCTTGCCACTCTCGCCCGCACTGAAGTACGGGTTCCAGAAAAAACATCTC